>ERZ1673737.2201-NODE-2201-length-16786-cov-4.623872_pt1 | contig 16786 bp, 18 predicted proteins | sample MGYA00580211_ERZ1673737 | MGnify/ENA primary metagenome ERZ1673737 (study PRJEB41218, sample SAMN15661789) | gut metagenome | host: Homo sapiens | place: Canada: London | collected 2015-08-20/2019-03-30 | study: EMG produced TPA metagenomics assembly of... | reverse complement strand
ACTCTCGAAGAATGACAGACACCGAGGCAAATAAAAATGGACAAAAGAGAGGTGAGAAAAAGAGAGGCCAAAGTATGGCAGAAACAATATATGAAACGGTATACTCGCTTTGAGGCTTTCGTGTAGACACAGTTCAATGTTTCATGGCACTATATACACACTTATGACTCCTGCTGTATATACATTTCCACAGTTCAATGTAATATGACCGTCCGACCAACGTCCAAGTTCCCATGCGACCTCATCTAGGAACCAGCCCTTAGAAAGCAGCATTTGCCAAGTTATTAGCAAAGTTATTTTCATTGAATGGAACATTCCCAGATCCAAAGTCAGTAGTATCCAAAGCATCCTGAACAACAGCTACAAGAAAAAAAATCGTCAGCACAACCACATCCCAAAAAGCTCTTCCGGTAAAAAAGGAAACTTACTAGACATAGATTCCCAAGCAACAAGCGGCTGAGTCCCACCAATAGTACTCGTAAGATCACAACTATGATTGACAGGCCAAATAGACTCGTACTTGATCAAGGAAGCAGTGCCATGAAGCGTAAAGCCATCAGTACTGCAATCCCAGCCGCCGTGAGCGGAAGGACAAACAGCGACGACGTTAGAAGCTGAAATCGTCGTGGAATCTTTCAGCCAGACAATTACGCCTTCCCAGTCGTGCCGATGGCCGATTCCTGTTGATGGTTCGTCTTTGGGGAAGTACCATGAGTACATTAGGGCGTAGTAGTCACCCGAGGTGCTTGCTCTGACTATTCAGCACGAAAAAGGGTTGTTTAGAATGATTCATGTTCGACAATCTGTGTTTAGGAAGTGGCTCACCATATATTTGACCGGTGCTGCTGCTACAACCATCGGAGGAACCACCTGTCGGCTTAAGACCAGCACTGATTTTATACTCCGTTAGAGCCACAAGATGATGAATAAAAGAGCAGGAATGCAACTAACTTGGTATTACCCGCCGCATCAACACCAGGGAACGGAACACATCCATTGACAACATACAAATCCGGCTGGTAAGCCAGATAAACCTCCCCGATCGTCCCACTGGGCACAGTCTGCGGTAACCCAACAATCTCATCAGACGCGACAGTTCCACGGCGGGAAAGGGCATGGGGAGAGGCGCGCGCCACAGAGAAGGCTGCGAGCCCAGCAAGCAGATGGGAAATCATACTGTAAGGATTGGTGTGTGCAAGGCAAAGGCAGAAGAAGGCGATCTCAAGATATCCGAAACATGAAGCTTCTGCGATCATCTTATATATCCACCGTTCGTCGAGCGGGCCATGATTCCATAGTATCTCCGTAGTGTCCGGTTGCTGGAAGAAGCGAATTGCGGTGGAAACGGTCTTCAGCCCTGATGGAGTATAGACGCGGATGTTAGACCCGCTTTCATCTGCGGAATTAGATGTGATCGACGGTCATGTCTTAGGTGGGCGTGCGATCGACATGAGTGGTGATTCGTTATCCTTTTGTTTTTCTCCGGACGCGTGGATATACTTAAATGGAGTTAGGCTGTGGTTATTTTTGAACTATGTGGTGGAGCTTAATATACCCGGACAGACAGCGGCCGCTCTTATGGTTATCTGCAATACGCCGAAGAGGGCTATTTACAACACGTGGGAATTGTGAAGGAACTTGGGCTGCACGTTCCTGCTCTAGTGGCATTTTTCGCGCCAATCACGGCAGACAGGTCAGCAAATTGCCTAGCTTCTGCAGAACTACCCCCTGCATCGTCGCATTGGCGTCGCTCTTCGAGCTTGCCAGGCCAACTGAAACACTCGCCCAGCACCCTGAGGCCAGAGAGACCTCAATTTCACTTGGCAGTCTGGTGTCTCCGCACGTGGTCACATCATGGGGTGTAACGAGCGGGACAGCGACGTGAATGCGGGACAGGACGAAGGAGAAGTCTTGTGGGTTAGGGCACTCGGAGTCCGAGACTGATCCGAAGTTGACATTTAGCCAGATACCGTCTGGCAGGTACGGCTTTCCAGCGGCTACAACGTGGTTGGTGAGGTTAGTTGCGAGATCGGCGTAGACATCGCTGTAGTTTGGCCGTGACACGTTCCAGGATGTCTGCGATCCGGTGGCTCCGGAGAATGCAATTGCGGGGATACCGGCGCTGGCGGCGTAGGTGGTGGCGCCTGCTGTGCCGGAAAAATATACTGCGACGCCAATGTTGTTGCCGACATTGGGGCCTGCGACTGCCAGGTCTGGGGGCCCGTCGAAGAACTCCGGGGCGCGCGACTCGATGCCGTATTTCATTGAGGTTGCTGGGTAGCTGTTAACATAGCCGAGGCGAGGCTTTGATCGAGTTAGTATGTATGTTCAGAATAGGATGTCGTTTCAATGGCGAGAGACCAACCTCCGAGGCATTATATCCCACAGCCGGACTCCCAGATGGGCAGCTGTTGAACTCGCATGGCTCCGTCAAGTTTGTGGGGGTCTTCTGTCGGGATCCTGGAATTTGTCAATAACAGCGGAATCTAGGGATGCGCATCACATACCCGTGCCACTCTGGTTTTCAGCCGGGGCAGATACCACAACTGAATGTCCCGCGCCTCCTAGCGACTCAAACATTGCGCGGATATTGACCTCGGCCCAGCCATCGTCGTTGGATGAGATGATGTTGACCGCCTGAGCTGCCAGGGGCAAAAGGGCAAGAATGTCAAACCGCATGGCTAAGTCTGTGAGCGTTGATGCGCGAAGATCGCGACAACCCGCGCCTTTTATATCTCGGATGGCACGGCTCATACGCGGACCCGCCGATCGTTGCCGTGATCAAACGCTTCTTGCTGTGGACTTGTCTCCACTCAAAACTGCTCGGTTCGAATGTGAAAACGAAACCCCTGAATGTGAGGGGAGAGAGAGATACATGCTGTCAACGGTCATTTGGGTTCGCATTCAAGGATTCCAGGATGAGGCTTATTTGCTTATGTGATCACATCTTCCAGCCCCGGAGATGTTTGAATAGCTTCAACTTTCACAGTAGAACACCACCCACACTAATTAAGAGAAAGAATTTGGCATATTGGTTAGAATATGACGAAGATACGACTATATTACCGTCCGCTGCTCAGGCACCTTGATTCTCACCCCAGATCCGATGAGCCAACTCCTTCACGAGAACCAACCTCTTCCACATCAAGTCCATCGACATCCCCTCGCCCCCTCCTTGGCTCATACTAGCAAATCCACACTGTGGACTAACACCAAGGGAAGTATCAACAACGTCAGCCACAGTGCGATTCTGTCCACGCGCGATAATCTCAGCAGCAGCATAAACACGAGCAACCATTTCCTCGATATCCTCCAAATCAGGCTTCTTGGTCGACACAACCCCAAGCACGACATTCTTCCCAATGGGCAAATGCCGAAGTGGTTGAAAGTCCCCTGCTCTCTCGGTGTCATACTCAAGGTAGTAAGTATCGTAGTTTAGCCTGCTGAATATCCTCTTGGCGATGCGTTCATACGAACCGCTTATGATATGTGTAGATCCGACCATGTTACCGCGACAGAGATGAATGCCCACGTGAAGGTCTTTCGGCTTTCCAGTGAGACAGAGGTTATGTGCCCAGATATACTGGTCCAGCAAGGCGTCCGGGTCGACTCCGTCGGTCGAGCATCCGGATCTGAATTCTTCGGAGACAAAGAATAGAAGATATGGGTCGTCGATTTGAATCGAGCGCAGACCTCCATCGTACAGGATCTGCCATTCGGCTGCATAGGCTGCTGCTATATCTTGGAAGTATTCCTCATCACAGCAGTATGCGCTTGCGTTGTAGGCTGTCCCGACGAGCATCTGCATTGCATGATTCAGTGAGGCACAGACACTATACTCATGATCTCCTCACAAAAGAAAGAGCTCAGTACGTGTACATGTACATACCTGCATATGAATATGAGTGATAGGTGGCATAGTTAACTTACACTCCCTCCACCTGGCTGGCGGAAGAAGAGCACCCAAAGCCTTCCATTCGGACAAGTAAGCACTCTCCACATGACATATTTTATCCGCAGCAACTACAGAGTCCCGCGTTGAGATACCAAGCTTCTGCAGCACCGTGACGGTGGGAAACCCTGTTCGAAATCCATCTACAACAGGGATATCCTTGACAACCTGCATTCCTTCGAGCTGTTCAAAGAATCCGGAGTAGAACTTGTCGCGCCCATATTCCCTTGACGTGATAGGCCTTATTCCTAGCTCTATATGAATAAATGGCGCGTAGTTAAAGGCTCGGGAAGCCCCGCTTAGTATTGTTCAACCGGATAAATACCACATGCCAAGGGCGCCTGACATGTCTGTTTCTTTTAGGGCTGTTTCGGAACAAACTCCTTGTAATTAAATGTCAATGGACTTGGATCCGAAGTTATCTCGACACGGAGTCAGGCTTACAGCCCCGTGGCTCACATGTGTTGCGCTCTTTGGGCTTTCAGGTTTCACTCTATGGCGGTTGGGAATCCGGACCTGTCCCGATGTAGAACATGCACTCAGATGAACCCGCTTCTTTGTTTGACTATATATATGGTCTCCCGCCATGTCGACAATATGTCTACTCTATCAGGCAAACTATTGCAACTCGACAGCCTTCATTTTCATACTCCGCTACCACAGCAATGTACAAGACACTCCTTGCACCCACCCTATTCTCTGCGCTGGTCGCAGGCCATGGCCATATCACCAACATCGTGATCAACGGTGTCTCATACGGAGGCTGGGACATCAACAGTTATCCTTACACAGATTCGCCGCCCACTGTCGTGGCATGGGGGACTCCAAATACCGCCAATGGTTTCATCTCGCCAGGTAAGTATGCTATTGCACCATCTCACCTTCCCTGTATTGCGCGGGACCTCACAGTATGACCATTCTCTGACCAGTAGACCTAGATCAATATACTACCTCCGATATCATCTGTCATCTCAATGCAACCAACGCCAAGGGACACGCTGTGGTAGCTGCCGGTGACAAGGTCTTCCTTCAATGGACTGATTGGCCTGGGACACACCACGGCCCAGTTATCGATTACCTGGCAAACTGTGGCTCAGCAGGCTGCGAGACCGTCGATAAAACGTCGCTCGAGTTCTTTAAGATTGATGGTGTCGGACTGGTGGATGATACCACCGTACCCGGAACCTGGGGTGACGACCAACTTATTGCTCAAGGATCCTCGTGGATGGTTGAGATTCCTCCCACTATTGTGCCTGGATACTATGTTTTGCGACATGAGCTGTACGTGTATTTCCTCGCTCTTGATAATGAGATGTACTGACTCATCTATCCAGGATTGCCCTCCACAGCGCTGGCGAGCAGGGAGGTGCTCAGAACTATCCCCAGTGTTTTAATCTAGAGGTTACTGGATCTGGAACCGATGTTCCAGCCGGTGTCCTCGGTACCGCACTGTACAGTCCAACTGATGCCGGCATCTTGGTCAACATCTATACTTCTCTGTCAACATACGTGAGTCTCTTCTCACTTTCACCATGCCACACAAAGCTGATCCAACCTCCCCTTGAACAATAGGTCGTCCCAGGTCCCACATTGTACAGTGGTGCAGTCTCAATCACACAAGCAACATCCGCAATCACAGCCTCCGGAACGCCTATCAATGGATCAGGCAGTGCAGGCACTGCAACCCAAACCCAAACTACTGCGACAGGCAGCGCGTCCACAACTTCATCTGCCATTACAGTCAATCCCACAACTGCGGTGCCTACGACGCTAGCAACCACCACTTCGACCACCATCCACGCGAGTACCACCACACCCACCGCTTCTGCAGGAAGCGGCGCGACCCAGTCTGTATACGGCCAGTGCGGAGGAAACGACTGGAGTGGGGCGACGGCCTGCAGCACTCAAGCCACCTGCTCCTCGATGAATCCTTACTATTCGCAGTGTGTTCCTACAGCCGCTTGAGTGGGGTATAACGTGCATGGAGGAGGTTGTCGATGGACCATATACTCGAAACGTGAAATAAGCAAGCGAGCGGTTTGCATATTTGTATATTTCTATCGAAATTATGGAATTGAACGTGTAATGGGACAACTCCGTGTGTGGTGTATAGTGGTAGGCGCTAAGCAATCCGAGACATAAAACGGCGGCAATCTCCGCCCAGCGAACCCCAACTGGTTATGCCAAGAAAACAGGGATTGTCCCCCGCAGAACCTCAACTCAACATTGCCCATTTGAGATCCGTATGCAAAGTGTCGAAATGGTTTCATCGGATAAGAAAAGTCTCCCCCCGGGATACATTCTTCATGACGGGTACCCTTCAGTCCCTGAATACCTCCATCTCCGCTCGGCTGCAGGATTATCGCCAAAGACTCCATCCCAGGCTACAGCAATCCCAACTGGGAGCTGGTACGGATGCTACATCACCTTTGAAGAGAATGGTTCGGATCCAAAGCCAGTTGGCATGGGGAGAATTATAGGAGATGGCGGCTGGTACTGTCCATGATATGTTGAGACTGTTCTGAATTTGAACTAAATGTCATCAAGGTATTTCCATATTGCGGACATGGCCGTTCACCCGAACCACCAGAAGAGGGGACTCGGAGATGCTGTTCTCAAGGCTTTGCTCGCGAAGATCAAACAGGATGCTCCGGCAGATGGCGAGCCTTATGTTTCGTTGTTGGCTGATGGGCCGGGTCGACCTTTGTATATGAAGAACGGGTTTGTGGAGAGTGCGCCAGAGTCACTTGGCATGATACTGAAATGATAGATCTGCAAGTCCTACAAATGTTAGTATCGTCATTGGATATACTACACCATGCTACAACAGGATGTAACTATAGGTGCCTAGGTGTAGAAACGGGCTTGGCGAGGAAATCACATCAAGAAATCAAGAACATCCTGCAGAAACGTCTCTGATTAGCGCATCACATTGAAATTCTCGCATTACAAATGCCCATTCACCTCCGTATCATCTCCACAGAGGACCGCCAGGTCCACCCTCGGCGTCTCGAGCGTGGGGAAGCCGACCTCGCCACATGCCGTGCGACGGGAAACCCGAGCACCCAATCCAACCACCCTGCAGGTCACCATACCCCGTCGGCCCGTGGAGGAATGCCCAAGAGATGCCGGCACACCACATCAGCAAGCAGCTGTCAAGCCCCATATTCTCCGCATTCGGGTTTTCCAACCCCGAGCCCCTGACTTCTTTTTCCAGACTCCTCGGACTAATTAGCCGGGGAAAGTAGGATGGTGGAGATGACTTATGCCCAAATAGACAGACATGTCGGATCCTTGGCCTGTCAGATTTATCTAAGTGGGACCAGAATTATATACTGGCCAGTCTATCTATTGACCATGGGTTACAATTCCTTACCTTGAGTGAAACACAGATATTAGAAAACGCATTGGAAAACAGCAAAATATTGAATGAAAACGCATAGTACTGTCAAATAAAAGAAGGCATGGGCTCATGAGCCGAACCTAGGGAAAGCAAACACAACGCTCGACGTCCGGACGATGAGGCCTGAGCCCCCGAATTGCGAAAGTTCAATGGCGACTTCCCGACGCAAGAGCATAAGGGTCCACCATGTGCTGTCCGTCAAACACCCAGCGACCTTTGCATTGCAAGGGGTCAATGCGCCGGTGCGTTTCGCCCTGCTTCAGTGCTGGAACGACGCTTTGGCCAACCCACTCGTATTGGCGGTTGTCGGGAACGCGGAGATTGTAGTACACATGAACCGATTCCTCACCAGGCTCCAGGTTGACAGTGAAGTGACAACCGTCAGGCTTGGTTGTCTTCTGGCCTCGGCGGGTGGTGGTCGTGCTTTCGTGAAAGGAGCCACTGGGGAAACGGCCAAATGTTAGGATACTGAATCAAAGTCACCATCGATGGAGAAATAACTTACATAATGAGAACATAGCTCTTGTTGCGTTCGTCGGCAACTTGGTATGCGTAATGTTCGGTCATAGCCTTGAGCTTCTCATAACGAATGCGATATGTTCTGACTGCTCGATTCAGGCTGCTTTCAGCCTTGGGGTCCCATTCCAGCTCGATGGCTCGGACAAATCCAGAAGTCATATTGGCGGGGAGACTGTTAGGGTAGTCGATCTGGTCGCCGCGGAGTTCGGTGGCCCAGTACGGATCCCAATACGGATCATCCATGATAGAAAAATGGTAAAACGTTTGAGGAAATCTTGAGAATGATAGAAGAAACGCCGATGAATGTCGACGGTGATGGGAAAGATTGAAGAAGGAAAGAGAGAAAGTGAAGTGAGAGAAAGGGGACTCAAGGTCATATATAAAATCCAAGTTTGAAAGTGAGCACTTGCGAATCGACAATACAGCTCAGCTTCAATAGTATATTGTATAGTCTATTCAGTAACTATAATGAATGCAATAATATCCAATATAACCATAATATTTAACGCCCAACAAGGGCTAAAGCAGAAGGTAAAAATAAAAGGCGACAGCTGAGGATCAAGACGATGTTTGTCAATTGCCTGATCAGGCAGGCAGCTTCAGATGTCATGTACGGTCACATGTGATTGGCCAAACAACCACCCGTTTTGATGTCTGGGACAGCCTTTGTTTCTCATCCATCCTTTTTTCCCTTCAGGCACTTTCCGTGGCCAACCATCTCACCACAGCACGGCTTGCTCCATGAACAACCCCACGATCACCCCATCCGACATGGATGCAAACTCCCCTCCGATGGAGCGGAGTGGAAATGATGTTATTGATGTCAAAGCCGAGACAGAAACGACAACAATCCCACAGAGCTCCGCGGACGATGATGGGGCAGACTACAGTGACATTGCGAACTCGGACGACGATGTCCAAATTCAATGGCTTGACGTGCCCTGGAAGACATATGATACCAACGACGTTCCAACGGCTATCTCATCCAACACAGATGCAGATGCAGATACAAGCAACAATACATACTCTGATCCGGAAGACTTCGGTGACTTTGCACGCACTTCGCGGGAACGATGTCGTATCAACGCTGAGTCCGAGGACAACTACGATCCGAAGGACAACCCACATGTCTTTTATCCCATTTGTGTTGGGGAAGTTTTAAATGAGAGATACCGTGTCGAAAATAAACTTGGGCATGGCGGATTCTCCACTGTTTGGATGGCATACGACCTTCAGGACGAGACAGATGTCGCCCTCAAAGTTATGTGTTCAGGTGAATCAGGAGATAGCGAAATCAGCATCCACGATGAAATCAATCGAAATGTCCAGGATCCGTCCCATCTTGTGACATACCTGGCAACTTTCCTATTACCAGGAAATGAATGTGATCACAGAGTTCTCGTGTTACCCTTGAGAGGCCCGTCTATGGACTTTTATTATCGAGATCGCATCCCTTTCGCCTCTCGAATGTCAGCTGCCAAGCAACTACTGATGGCCTTGGAAAGCCTGCACAAGGCTGGAATTGTTCACCGGGGTGAGTGGCCCATAGCATGAAGTATGCCAACTACTGGCTGGCATTCAACTAACTACTTTACAGATTTGACTGATAGGAACTGTATGTGGGGGATGGCTTCTCTTCGTGGCCTCACACGAAGCGCCAAATATAAAGCACTCGGTCGACCATTCAAGAAAGCCATACCGTGTAGGGACCTCTGGAAGGAAGGAGAGCTTGTTAATGAGATTGAAGTCCCGAGTGATCTACGCACAGAAGATTTCTATCTCGCGGACTTTGGTCTAGCAATGAAGATTGATGACGAGCCTAAAGAGGGCTTTCCGCCTGAGCTCCATTGCTCCCCGGAACGACTCCATAACCAGGATCCAAGCTTCGCCTGCGACATGTGGAGTTACATGATTCTCTTTGCAGAGCTTTACACCGGCTTTCACCCTTTCCCTCACCTTGGGCGTGGCGCCTTATTTGGTCTGGTCAATTCTTTAGGCCCACTTCCCAGCCATTGGAAGGGCCTTTGCACCGACGCCGAGGACTCCTGGTATGATCAAGATCGACTTCCTGATCCAGAGTTTTCGCTCGCATCAACAATTGAAATGGATCTACCCGATGCTGATCCAATCGAGCGGGAACATGCACGCTCTCTTATGACTCGAATGTTTACTCTTTGCCCCGAGGAACGTCTGACCGCAACACAGCTCCTGCAGGACCCTTCGTTCAAGGCTATCATGGAGGTTTATCACTGTTGAAGCTCAATCCTCGATTTCATGTGCACTTGCTACACTGCTGTTTTCACTTGAGTTCCCGAGCCCTCGTTTCTCGTTACCTTTCAACCTGTTTACGCGCCTCATACCATGGTTGGTCGCGTCCATAGTGTGTCTCTAGACTCTCACGTACTTAGGTATGGGGATACGCTATGGGATACGGCTTTTGTTGTGTCGACAAGTTTGTTACGTCTTTCAAGAGCGCGCTGAGCTTTGACTCCCAAGGAGAAGGACCGAATCGCAGCACCGCAGCCCAAGCCTCTTTGCCTTTCCATTTCTATTTGTTCAACTTATGAAAATGTACCTTTCTATCAAAGCAAAATGGAACTAATGAGCTCCCTTCACAATTGCTGCCGAGTGCGGTGTAATGTAAACATTCTTTTCTATTTCGAAGAGTATACCCGGGCTGGTTACTTTTCCATTTAAGCTCATAGCCCATCATCGTCAAACTATTCTGTTATGTATTCAACCCTCTGCAGCATCAGTACTTCAATGCTGTTTCCAACTTCCGCGGCTGATGGCTGAACGCACTCTCCAATACAATCGCTGTCTAAGCCCAGGCATAAGGTATTACCAACAGCATTCCTGCAAAGGGTATCTTCCGCCACGCGCTAACTCAACAATCTCCAGCGAACACATCACCCGATGGATACACACAGCTACCCATCCCCACCACAGTCCGCGGCATAAGCTTGGCTTGGCCCACACCTTCGCCCATCTGCTACGTGCAAAAGTGCGGATAGCTAAGCAGATCCAAGGAGATTTGAAAGTTGTGAAGAAGGGACAACAAAGACCCCGTGAATTAACCAGATATACATGTCCCGATCAAACACGAAAGCCATTAAACCACACTATAAACCATCGAATTGGCAGAGCCAGCTATATACCACAAACCCCAACCTAAAAGCTCTTCTTAAGCCACTGAGTCTGCGAATTACAATACCCAAGCAACCCAGTCAAACCCCATTCAACACCCATACCACTCTGCTTATGCCCACCAAACGGCGCAATAGGCGAGAGATCAAAGTGGTTATTAACCCAAACAGAGCCAGACTGAAGCTGATCCGCAATGCGAGTAGCCCTCTCGAAATCCTTCGACCAAACTGACGACCCCAAGCCAGTCTCCAATGCATTCGCACGCTCAACCACGTCATCTTCATCGGACCATTTCATAATAGGCAGAATAGGCGCGAAAGCCTCCTCTTGCACGACTCGCGATGATTCGGGGGGATTATCGATGATAGTGGGGTGAATGAAATATCCAGGGGATGATTCGATGGATCCACCAAGGGCAGCCTTGAGATTCTCCGTTGTGATCGAGCTGAAGAGATCTTTGGCTTTTTTGAATTGCATTTCATTCTGGACGGGTCCGAAGAAGACGTCTGATTCGGTGCCTTCGCCTACCTTCAATGTTTTCACGAATGTGACTAGCTTGTTGAGGAATTCGTCGTAGATCTTTTCGTGGACGTAGAGTCGCTTGATCATCATGCAGATTTGGGAACTGCAGAGGTAGGAGAGGTTACCAATCTTTGGGATGATGGTGTCGATGTCGACGTCTTCGCAGATAATTGCTGGATCGTTTCCGCCTAGTTCGAGGGTTACTCGCTTGAGTGTCTTTGCGCAGGATGCCATCACCCGCTTTCCTGTTATGATCGAGCCGGTGAAACTGATCTTGTCGATGCCTGGGTGTTCGGTGACCATGGGACCGAGGGAGTCGTCACCGCTAAGACACTGCACAACTCCAGGAGGGAAGAATCGGATTGCCAACTCCACGAGTTTCAAGTCACAGTATGGGGTGAATGGAGATGGTTTCACGATAACGGTGTTTCCGGTATACACAGCAGAAACGATCTTGCCCACAGCCAGCAGAACTGGGAAGTTCCAGGGGACAATGGCGCCCACTATGCCCATGGGTGTATAGCGCTGAAGGACCTTGCGATCATCGGTTTCTTCGATGACATTCTCCTTGATTTCGATTGAGCTCAGGCCGCGGGTACAGATGCCCACCAATCCGACTTCGGCGGTTGCTTGTGTTAATGGCTTGCCCTGCTCCATTGTTAGGGTCTTTGCGAAGCCGTCTGCGTTGGCGTCGATAGCATCGGCCCAGGCGAGCAGGGCTTTTCGACGGTCATCGAAGGATGTCTTGGACCAGGTCTTGAAGGCTGCTCTGGCGGATTTCACGGCCTTGTCGAGATCATCTTGGGTTGAGACTGGGACGGGTGGGTTGGGTTGACTGTTGGCGGGGTTGACTCCGTGTCGGGTTTGTGAAGTCGAAGTCAGTTGGTTGTCAATGACATTGAAAAAGGTCTGTTGCGATATAGATTAGTGGACAGCTCTTGAGTAAGCGCGTGTGAGAAGCTTACTGTAAAGTCCAATGGCTCGGATACCGTCATGTTGGCAGCTTAAGTTCCAGATTGTGTATCTTTAATATTGATATTAAAAACGGGAGACTAGTGAAGAAGTTGAATCTCACGGAATGAGGCTGACTTTATAACAATATTTGCATCCGCGATACACTCCCGAATACGACAAGTGGCATCGGATCCTGCTACATAGTTCAAGCCACGTAGGCTATAGTATGCCCGGAAATGGTAACGTGTTTCACATGCGTGGGGACCACAAACGAGTGGGCCACCTACCGCGAAACCGTCAATAAGTTAAACCTTCCTTCTTCAACCACCTGCCATGCCACCAATTCGTACTCAATCCTCTCGAAATTTAGTAGAGGAGGAGGGTAGGTCTTATTAGCTATCCAGGCTATTAAGAAGCAAGAAATTACCTCTATACGCGAAGCAGCATGTCACTTTCTGTCACTTTCAAGTGCCCCGTTCAACCTTGCAACGCCGCCTTACACGCACAAATAGCCATAAATTGACAGAAATTGAGGAGGAATCTCTTCAAAAATGGATTCTCTCTATAGACTCTCGTGGAGCACCCCCTCGACCTTCTTTCGTACGAGGAATGGCAGATTTATTACTCGCGTCGCGTGGATCTACCCCGGTTCATTCGGTCGGCGAGAATTGGGTTACAAACTTTGTGGAAAAGCATCCAATCCTCCGTTTTAGAGGTCTCTACGTTAGTAATGTAGCCGGAGTAAGCAGTTTTAGCAGAAGTATCCTGTGAGGCAAGACCGGCTCCGGCACATTTACAGCCACGTCCGAGGGCCTTACCGTAGTGCGGAGAAAGTGGAATTCAGGGTCATAAGAGAAATGCCTGTCCAGGTAGACCTCGTTTTTAGCTCATTGAATTTAATAGCGTTTTGCTTGAGATAAATACATTTAAATTGAAGCGTTTCTCGGCAGGTGGCCCACTCGCTTGTGTGGCCCACTTGCAATGAAATACGTTAAATGCATGGCTGTCTTCATTGCAGCGCCACTCACGATGATTAACCCAATCAAGCTTACTGGGACCTTGGCAAAGTGCGGGGGGCGGGGATTCTTAGGAGTGAAGTCCATTTGTAATCTTTGTCTGCTTCGTAATCCCAATATCAAGTGAATTGAGGTGCTATTTCGGCATTCCAGACACTGCGGCATGTCAAAGCGGTACTTGCGGCATGTCAAAGCGGTACTTGTTTAGCCATGCCACGCAGGCATGTGGCTGCTTACTGTAGGTAAGCTCTTCGAGAATGGGCCCAAGCTGGACTGTGCTTTCCGTTCACTTGTATATCGTCTTTATCAGTTCGGGAAAGAAGATCCCCCAATCGAGTGATCACAATCAAATCTGAGTGTTATCTAAACATGGTCGCCGCCAAGCTGAGGTCGCACCGCGGTTGTGGGATATTATCACACCGAAGGCACCTTCGAGCTTCCGCTGAGCACAGGTGTTTCATTTCATGGTGTTACTCTCGAACAGCTGTCTCGGCCACACCGACCTGCTTGGGTAGATATGTTGAAGCATTCTTTGTAAGCACAGACCAGCATGATATATGACATCATCCCATACTTTCCAACGGCCATCATCCACACGTAGTTTTAATTTATATCCCTGCAATCCATGTCGATCACGATTAGCAGTCTACCAATAGCTTGTGTAGCTATTTCCAGCAAGACCCTTGCATGGTGGCGACAGTGTGCTGAGTGGGTATATTCACGAAGATCGTCCTTCGGATGACGTCCCGGTTGAGCGCCTCTTCTGTCAACAATTCTTATCTCTCTTGTTGGAAGGCAACTTGGTACTTGGCGTACGTTGAGCAGAGAGCAGGTTACACGCTGTGTGATGGGTGAGGTTTGTTTATTTAAAGAGCTTGTTGGCCGGTGGAGGATTCAAAATATATAATTCAACCAACACAATCAACAAGGACTATATATCCTTCTACCAACTTTATCATTCTAAAATCCTGAGATCCATCTCCAATATATCAAAATGTTCCACCGCCGTCGCAATGCTACTGTCACTCGCACCAGCAAACCAACGCTGATGACCCGTCTCAAGGGACGTAATGCGAGATCGCGCACTGTCAAGACTACAACCACCACCCACCCCAACACACATACCACGCATGCCACACATGGTCACCACGGTCATCACGGTCACCATGGACATGTCTATGGAGCAACAACCACCCGTACCGCACCTGCCCACCACCACCGCCGCAAGGCAAGTCTCGGTGACAAGTTCTCGGGTGCCATGTTGAAGTTGAAGGGATCGTTGACACACCGTCCAGCTGTCAAGGTGAGAGCCATTCCACTTAATAACTTGTGAACAAAGCTAACATGTATCGGATCCAGGCTGCCGGAACCCGTCGCATGCATGGCATGGATGGACGTGGAAGTCGCGCTCATCGTGTCTACTAAGTTACGCTGTACAATATCACGAGCTATGAAGCAGAGTATGGATATCCCTTTTTGCTTAAATGTATAATATGATTTGAATCCCCGCCAGGCTGCAGTCCTTTACCTATGCAGACTGTACATATTTCATCAATCTTGATTTCATTATCTATGAACCATCATCTATCCAAGTAACAACTATATACACTTCTATGATGCAAGTCATGATACAAAAACGTAACTCAACCAATCAAGCACCACTCATAGCAGACCACGCAAGGCCTCACCCAAAGCCATAATGGCCATAGCCTGACCATAAGGCATAGACGTCAACGGAATCTGCTTGTAAAAGTCAAGGCAGTCACCCATCCCAGTACCGAAGCTAGTATTCTGTAATTCACCCTGCTCATCTATATGGCCCATCACAGCAATGATGGCCTTCTCTGCCACGGCGCGGTACTGGGGACCAATGTAGCGTTTTCGAACAGCTTTGAGGATGCCATAGGCAAATCCAGCAGTTGCAGATGCCTCGACGTATGAATCAGGGTGGTCGAGGAGAGTGTGCCACGCGCCGGACGGAGACTGCAGACGCAGGAGGGCCTCGCACTGGGCTTCAAGGGTATCAATCAAGTGGAGACGAATAGGGTCATTGGGCTGCAAATCGAGCAACTCAATGATCTCCGGAATGACAATTGTCACCCAGCTGTTTCCACGAGCCCAGCGCGCATCGGCGAAATTGTGACCACCATCTTCGAAAGTCCATCCGTGGAACCACAGACCGGTCTTGGTATCAAATAGATACTTGATATGAGTAAGGAACTGCTTCTTGGCCTCTTCAATGTATTCCGGTCTGTTGAGGAGCTTGCCGATCTTCGCCAGCGGCATGACGGTCATCATCAAAGTATCATCCCAGAGTTGCTGGTAGTTCTCCGTGATATATGTGATATGCTGCATACCCCCGTAGCGCGTGCGAGGCAGTTCGTGCATGGCCCATTCAGCCCAGGCGTCGAGCCAGGGGAGATATGTGACATTGCCGGTTTTCTCGTAGACGTATGCCAGTGTGAGGAAGACTGCCATGGTGTTGATGTTCTTTGTTGTTCCGCCTTCTGCGAATCGGGCGGCGAACCAGTCTTCGATTATCTTCAGTAATCTTTCGTCACCTGTCAGCTCGTAGTACTTCCACACGCCGTAGAGGCCGATGCCGTGAGTCCATTCCCAGCCGTGCCATGACTTGGTGTCGATGATGCGTCCGTCTGGGAGCGGAAGGAGGAATTTGCCCGTTTCGTCTTTGATGTTGACCAAGTTGTCGATTAGTAGGTTGACGGCCTTGTGGATTTCAGGGCCCGAGGGTTTGGGAGACGCCATGGTGAGATGTTGGGATGTTGGTGAATGTGTTTTATTGACTGACGAATCAGACTGCCAAGTTGTTTTCTCATTGACAGGCGCGAAATAGAAAAAAGCTGAACGCCAGGCCCGGGAGCCCTAATAACTGCTGGTGTTGAAGAGTTCTTCCACTAATGAGCTGTGGAGTTGCGCGCCACATCTCTTCCCCGCGCGAGCCAAGCTCCTTTCGGGTGAGAGATGACCGAGTCGTTGCCCCCTCACGTGTCTCGCAGACCATCAAACGGCCACTGGAGACTCGTCAATGGGGATTGCCGCAGTCTCCACCCGCTTAAGCGAGTTGCACGGTTCTCAGCTCGGGATAGTGCTTCCCCGGACTCTCCAGCGGGGAATTTTAGTATATCCCGTGCCAAGCAATTCCGGGAAAGACACCGACAGCCACTGTGCTTGAATCACGGCTGAAAGTATAGTGAAAGCAACTTTAAGCCACATGACTATTTAACCTTCTCGGCTAATGTGTTGAATGTGGTT
>ERZ1673737.2197-NODE-2197-length-16796-cov-5.464907_pt1 | contig 16796 bp, 20 predicted proteins | sample MGYA00580211_ERZ1673737 | MGnify/ENA primary metagenome ERZ1673737 (study PRJEB41218, sample SAMN15661789) | gut metagenome | host: Homo sapiens | place: Canada: London | collected 2015-08-20/2019-03-30 | study: EMG produced TPA metagenomics assembly of... | reverse complement strand
GGTCCTAAGGGTTCTAAAATAAGTTCTTGCCCATGATTAGCAGCAATTTCTGCCATCAAATGCAGAGTATCAATAAAAATATTTTCTTTTTGTATATCATCCTTAGCTTGTAGGGAACGAGCCTTGCCATTGCCAAGAATTAGCGCGCGAATACCTAAGAGAGCTGTTTTCTCACAGGCTTTATTTAAATAAGTTCTTAAAGACTCAGGTCTGAAGCCTTCTTTGAAAAAAAGAGGTTTTGCTACAGGCAACAGACGTGAGGCAATGGGAACTTGGATTGCGCTTTTAATTTTTTTCTGTAGGTCTTTTATTTCTGATATCGATAAATCGGCAATTTCGGGGATATCTAGTTCTGCAAAATCATAGTTTGCTTTACAGATTTGTTTATAATCTTTGATGTGACCAAATCCACCTAGCAACATAAAGAAAAATCCTCTATAAAATGATTGTCCTTTTGATCTCCTAAAAAAGGGGGTGTTGTAGGTGACATTGAATACACCCCCAAAAATCTTTTTTTAGGTTAATTAGTATTTCTTACGGGTATTTACCAAAAGTTCATAAAGTTTTTTCTGTTCATCAGTTGCCTCGGCTAAGAATTTATCAACCATAGGTTGAACTTTGGCCTTGAATGATTCTTTATCAACATTGAGGATCTGAACACCTTGTGTTTTTAAGGTTTTAAGACCTTCTTCAGTAGCATTGGTCCAGATCTCGTTATTCCATTTGTCTGCAAATTTCTTGCCAGCCTCAAGCATTGCAGACTGATTTTGAGGTGAGAGGTTTTCAAACCATACCTTGCTGACAAATACTGGATCTGGAATAGTGAAGTGCTCTGTTAAAGAATAATAATCGCAAACCTCATACCAACTATTAGATGCAACTGAGGATGGAGTGTGATCGGTACCGTCAATAGTACCTTGTTGTAAAGCTGTATAAACCTCGCTAGATGGCATAGGGGTGGCTATAGCGCCTAAAGAGTTAATGGCTTCAGCTAAGATAGGATCTTCCATGCAACGTAACTTTAAGCCTTTTAAGTCATCTGCAGTTTTTACAGGATGTTTACCGTTAACCACACTACGACTACCGATATTAGTCCAAGCTATGATCTTAAAACCGTTTTCCTCAGCATTAGCCTCAAGTACTGCTTTCACAGCCTCATCTTGAACGGTATGAATTGCTTGCATATCGTTATCCCAAAGATAGGGCAGGGAGAATACTGACCACATGTCATTGAAGGCTGATAGATCTGATGCGGCGCATTCTGTCATTTCAATAGTGCCAGCCTTGAGTCCTTCAAAAGTAGAAGCTTTGTCGCCAATCTGAGATGAAGGATAGAATTCCATTACCATGCGACCTTGAGAACATTCTTTGATAAAGTCAGCTAGTGCATGAGCTCCGTCAGCTTGAGTGCCAGTAGCACCATAGGTGACAGAATATTTTACCTTGAGAGGACCACTTGCCGTCTGCGCTGTGGCTTGATTGGTATTATTTTCTTTACCACCGCAACCTGAGAGAGTTAAAGTAAAAGTTAAAGCTGAAGCTAAAACTAAAGCTACATTCTTTTTCATAGAAATACCCCTTATTTTGAATAATTATTTTTATTAAATATATAAATTTTGTTTTAAGTATGTAATTAAAGCTTTGAAAAATCTTGTTTTCTTGCTTAAAGTAAATATATTATTTTCTTTTTTGTTTGTTTAAATCTCCAAAATTTTCTTTGAGTGTCTAAATAAAGATCTCAAATCTGTAGTAGTTAGACCGACATACCCAGATATATTGGAAGTCCGAGTACAATTAACGGTACATAGGTAATTAAGAGTAAGGAAATAATCTCTGCAATCATGTATGGCATAGTGCCTTTAACTGCTTTCTCTACAGGAATTCCGGCAATTTTTGCAGTGATGAACAGGCAGTAACCTAAAGGTGGAGTAATATTGCCAATAGTCAGGTTGAAGCACATGATGATGCCAAAATGAACCAAACTAATGTCCATAGAAGCAGCTACCGGAGCTAAAATCGGAGCTAAGATGATAACCGAAGCACCACCATCCATAAACATTCCCATAATGAGGAGTAGAATGTTGATCATGAGCAGGAACATATACTTGTTGTCAATGATGGAAAGAATAAAGTCATTGACGATAACCGGCATCTGCAGTGCAGTTAAACCATAACTAAATACTTTGGCACAGGCGATGATAAGTAACAGAGGAGCTGCACTATTGACACCCTGAAGGAGAATACTCCAGACTTCATTGATCTTGATGGTTTTGATGACAAATAAACTTACTAAAAGCGCATAGGCTACAGCAATAGCACCAGATTCAGTTGGAGTCATTACCCCTCCCATAATGCCACCAACTACAATAATAGGCATGCCTAGAGGAATGATTGCGTCTACAATAATAGCTAATGCTTCCTTTTGGTCAGCTTTAGTCAAACGTCTTGGGAAGTGAACAACACGATCGCGTAACAACACAATGCCCATTAAGACGGCTCCGCATAAAAGACCTGGAACCACACCAGCCATAAACATTGTCCCTACAGAACAACCTACGGCAGTTGCATATACCACCATAATAATGCTTGGGGGGATGATTGGACCGCAGGTTGAAGCACTAGCAATGACGCCAACAGCTTCCTCTGCAGAGTAGCCTTCTTTCTTCATAGCAGGAATTAAAATACCACCAATGCAAGAGGAGCAAGCTTGGGCAGATCCTGTGATGCCTCCAAAGAACATGCTAGACATAATTCCAGCTTGGGCTAAGCTGCCTGGAAGTCTTCCTATTAAGAGCATGGCGAATTTAACTAGCTTTTCTGTAATCAAGCCTCGGTTCATGATCTCACCTGCGAGCATGAAGAACGGAATTGCTAAAAGAGGTAAATTTCCAATGCCAGTAAAAATTGAATTCGCAACAGCCAGTGTTGCAATCGGCGTATCACTAGTAACTCCAAGAGCAACTAAGCTTAAGCTTCCTGAGAACAGTAGCGAAACATAGATTGGAATACCTGCCAAAATAAAGATGAAGGTCAATATTACAAGCATTACAATAATCAAACCTATACTCATAAGATGTCACTCCCATTATTTTTGTCAGTTGGATCGTCTAAGGTGCGGCTTTTTGCTGAACGTAAATACTCATAGATCATTAAGGCAAAGCCAATGGGGATCGACATGTAGTAGTACATTCTAGGAATACGAAGGGTTGTACTGCGCATAGTACCGTTAGCGGTATATTCTGCTGTCCAGATCAGCATCATTACTAGGAATACCAATGAAATCATCAGAAATACAGTTCTCAGCGCAATACGGATATTCTTAGATTTGGCCTTATTTACAAGTACAGTAAACTCAGTGTGACCGTTAGTACGCACTGCTCGGGCACTACCAAACATACCCATAGCTACTAAAAGAGCCTGATTAACTTCATCGGCCCATAAAAATCCCGATTGGAATATATAACGGCCAATTACACTTGCCACAGCGATAGAAACAATTCCTGCAAGAGATATTCCGCAGATAAGGTCTTCTATCCAGTGGATAAGCGTATCAATTTTTTGAAAAATTTCTTTCATAACGCTATTTCCTGTAAGAATTGAAAGCTTTTAAGCCCACCACATACCAGATCTAGGAGCAAAGATCGCGCAACTTCTGACCATATCTACAGCATGCTGTAAGCCTTCTTTGCGATTGATGATGCTATCCTCATGCTCAATACTGATAGTTCCGTCATAGCCTATTTTGCGTAATTCAGAGAAAATATCTTTCCAGTATTTTGCATCATTGCCAAAACCTACAGTTCTAAAAAGCCAGGAGCGATTGGATTCATCACTATAATGTTTAGTATCTAGGACACCATTGCGAGAGGTATTGTTGTGATCAATGCATACGTCCTTAGCATGAACATGGAAAATCATGCCTTTAAAAGCACGAATTACTGTTATAGGATCCATTCCCTGCCACAAAAGATGACTGGGATCAAAATTGACTCCAAGTTCAGGACCAACTGCCTCTCTTAAGCGCAACATGGAGTCGACATTATAAATGCAAAAACCAGGATGGAGCTCGAAAGCAATCTTGTTTACACCAAAATCACGAGCAAATGGGACGAATTTTTTCCAATAAGGAATAAGAACTTTATCCCATTGATATTCTAAAATTTTTAAATAGTCATCAGGCCAAGCGCAGGTAACCCAATTTGGATTTTTAGATTGTTCACAATCACCTGGGCAACCTGAAAAGCATGTTATGGTATCTACTCCAAGTTTTTGAGCTAAACGGACGGTATTACACATATCATCATGGTATGCTAGGGCTTTTTCTTTGTCAGGATGAATAGGATTGCCGTGACAGGATAAAGCACTTATGCTTATGCCGCTTTCTTGAAGAGTATTTTGTAACTCGTTAAGCTTGTTTACGTCAGATAGTAATTTTTCAGGATCAATATGTGCCTTACCTGCAAAGCCACCACACCCAGGCTCGATCTTCTCTATGCCCATAGAGCTAAATATTTGCAGAGCTTCTTTTAAAGATTTGTCTGAAAGCACATTTGCCACAACACCAATTTGCATTTGCTTTACTCCTTATTGGAACTATTTGATAGAAATCCAGTGACCTGTATGGGCGCTTTCATATAGGCCATCACAGATCTTCATTAGATGCAGACCATCTTCAAAGGTGGCAAATGGATTAATTGGTTGTTTGCCATTGATAGCTCCGTAAATTGCTGTAAAGTTTTGTTTAAAGGCATCGGGGAAGCCTTCAGCATGTCCAGCTGGATAACTGATAATTGCTGCAGTAGCTTTATCAACTAAGGAAGGATCTTTGGTCAAAAGACTATTGGCTTTATTGCGGTTACCAACAAGTAGGTCATTGACACTCTCATTGTCCCACTGTAAAGATTGTTTGGTACCAGCTACTTCTAGAATGGTTTGATTCTTTTTGCCAGCAAATACTGCAGAGAAAGTTGCACAACCTATAGCACCGCCATCAAAGCGTAAGATTACACAGGAGAAATCTTCAGTATCGATACTAACCTCTTTTGGTCCTGATGTTGTCATCTGTATGCGTTGTGGATAAATAGTTTTAAACTCAGCAAACACCTCAGTCACCTTTTGACCTGTGACATATTCTGCAAGATCGATCCAGTGTGAACCTAGATCTGCCGTGGCTCTGGTCTTACCACATTGTTCAGATAAGATTTTCCAGCTAAAATCTGTCTTAAACTGTAACCAATCTTGAAGATAACCACCTTGTATGTGATAGATTTGACCTAGTTCTCCATCTTGCACCATACGACGCATCCTATAAGGAATAGGGTAATAGCGATTATGAAAATTAAGTGCGCAGATTAAGCCTTTTTTGTTCGCAGCTTCGACCATTATTTGTGCTTCATCAGCGTTTCTGGCCATAGGTTTTTCGCAAATTACATTAATGTTGCGCTCAATAGCAGCCATAGCAATAGACATATGAGTACTATTGGGAGTGCAAATATGAATGCAATCAGGCTTACATTCATCCATCATCTCTATATAGTTGGTATAGCTTTTAGAAATACCTAGATATTCAGCCTTTTCTTTTACGTTTATTGGATCTGCAATAGCTACTACGTCTATATAAGGAATACGTCGTAGCGCTTCAACATGAGCAAACCCAATAAACCCCATGCCAGCAACAGCTACTCTTAAGCGTTTCATAAGACCTCCCAGACGATTTAGAGTACGATTGCAATTGCGCCCATGAGAGCTGCTTCATAGCCCAGAGCGGTCTGCAAAATTTGTGTATGCTTCATCTCTCCGAAGGCATACTTTTCCAAGGATTTTTTTATTCCTGGCATCAATAGATCAAGAGAGGCAGATACGCCACCACCGATGATAACAGCTTGAGGATCAAGAATATTTAAGTAGTAGGAGATGCCTTTACCAAGATAACTTCCTACTTCTGTGAAGATCTGTATCGCCTGTAAATTTCCGTTGCGGGCTAACTTGGCACAAGAGACTGCTGAGGGAGTTTCTTTAATGCTATCAAAGGCAGCTTTAAAGGCAGGCTCGCTTTCAGAGCGTTTTGCAATTAAGTAATTTAAAGCCGATCCTGATCCTTGAGCTTCAAGACAGCCATAATCTCCACAAGGGCAGGGGAGAGCTTGTTCATATTCAACTTTCAGGTGACCAAATTCGCCTGCAAAACCATGAGCTCCACGGATGAGGTGACCATTGCAGACTATCGCTCCACCGACTCCAGTGGAAACTGTCATCCAGCCAAAATCTTTATACTTTTTACCAAGACCAAAACGTAATTCACCAATTGCACATGCATTGACATCGTTTTCACAGACGATATTTAGAATTTGGAGCTTTTTGACAAGATAATCTTTGACTTGGATATTAAACCAACCTGCATAGACTGCACGTAACAATATGCCAAGCTTACGATCAACTATGCCAGGCAGATTGACACCAATTCCAATAACTTGATTAGGATGTAAATTATATTTTTGCATGAACTGCAAAAATATTTCACAGCAACTGTCAAGGTGGCGTAAACAGTCCCCTGTGTCAGTTGGGTACTGTTTTTTCTCATAGATTTTGCCTGTCTCATCGGCAAGAGCAACTATGGTTTTAGTACCGCCGATATCAAAAGCTCCAATGTACATGAGTATTATCCTTGAATGTTTTGAATGTGACGCTTCATTTCCTGAGAGATGGAGTGATCAAGAACCATATGGATGTCTTCTACTACACCGTAATTTTTAGATTTAAGTACAATTGCAAGATCTGAAAGATCAATGAGCTTGCCGTTGTAGTCTCCAACTACGCTAACGGTGATAGCATCTTTGTTGCGAGCATACTTGTGAGCTTCAACAAGGTTGCTAGAATTTCCTGATACAGACAAGGAAATTACAAGATCTCCTGACTCAAGTAGATTTTTTAACTGTTCAACTAAGGTCTGATCATATGCATTATCATTGCCATAGGCAGTAAAGATGGAAGTGTGATCAGATGGGGCAAACATCTTAAGGCGTTTGGAGTCACCAATATTGATTCCTTTGCCAAAATCACAGACCCAGTGGGATGCAGCAGCGGCGCTGCCGCCGTTTCCAAGAACAAACACATGTTTACCGTTTATGCGGGCATCTTCAATATATTTATTCAGTTTTTCAATCTGAGCGCGGTCAATGTTGGCTAGAGTGTTATTCAGCTCTTCAGTGTAATTATCAAAAAACATTTTATTTCCCTTCAATTGCTTATTTTTCAAATTCGCCGTTGTATTCACTTTGGTCATTGTCCAAAACGTCGTAGTTTGCACGCATGAATAAATCGAGTTGTGGAGGGGTAGCAATACCTAAAGTTACAAAGGGTTCTTTATTAGTAGCTGGATTACGGGTACCGTGCATTACTCCCGGAGGAGCAAAAATAATGTCGCCAGCTTTGCAAGGAATCCACTTATCGTAGAGGTAGCACTCGCCTGAGCCTGAGAAAATGATTAAGATTTCCTCAGAGATAGGATGTTTGTGCGGAGCAAATTCCTTGCCAGGCTCATGGAATCCGACAGCGATATTGGTGTTTTTGCACCCCATTTTGGGATTTAATGCAAAATGAACTACGTGACCATTGGGCATAGTCCAGGTTTCACCGCCTGAAATACTGAACTTCCCGCCATATTTCTGAACATATTCTTTTCTATTCATTTTTTTCTCTTGTTTTAATTAAAATTTGATAACTGCTTTGATTGCTGAACCACTTTTTGCATCTGTAAATGCCTGTAAAGCGTCTTTATAGTCATAGACTTTGATTATTTTTTGCAGGTCGTTTTTCAGTTTCATAACCATATCTACAACAGCTGAGGAACCGTCAGCTTTAAGTTGTGGCGCAGGTCCTTTAGAACCAACAACGGTAAGCTCTTTGCGCATGATAGGGAGTGGCTCGAATTCTTGGATAGCTCCAAAATAAACGCTTGGTACTACGACTTTGCCACCTGTACGCACAGTCTTTAAGGCATCGGTAAATACGGGAGGAGCTCCAGTTGCCTCAACTACTACGTCAAAACCTTCTTTAGCGTTCATTTCTTGTACTTGCTCAAACCAATTAGCATCGGAAGTATCGACAACGTCTAAAAGTCCTGTATTGCGGATCTGCTCAATACGCAATTTACTGCGATCAGCTCCAATCACTTTGCCTGCACCCAGGTTCTTTAAAATCATGGCAGAGATGAGACCTATGGCACCAAGACCGAATACCAAAACGCTATCTCCTGGTTTGATATTTGCCTTCATAGCCACATGGTAGGCACAGTTTGCAGGCTCCATAATGGAGGCTGTAATATCATCAAGCTTATCTGTGATGGGGCTTAGGAAACTGTAACCTTCATTATTGGTAACTAAGGTTTCTTCGCTAAAACCTCCAGGAAGGAGAGCATAATTAAGGCTCTTACAGTAGTTCTGTAAACCATTGCGGCAGAACCAGCAATGTCCACAGCCTTTTACGAGTTCACTGGCTACTCTCATACCTGTTTTAAGTCCGTTGGCATTGTTACCAACTTCGGTAATGACGCCTGAGAACTCATGTCCAAAATAATGTTCATGTGATAAATCTCGACGTCCGTTATATAAAGCCAGATCACTGCCGCAGATGCCGCAGGCTTTTACCTGAACTCTGACAGTATTGTCAGTAATCTGTTGACGCTCATTTCGCTCCTGAATTTCTAACTGTCCAGGGGCCAACAGCTTAATGCTACGCATGTGTTGTTTCTCCTTTATTGTTGAAATGCAGCTTGTGCTGTTTTAATGCCGATCTTCATTTGGCGATCTGCTTCTTCTACAGAATCAAACCAGAGCTTCCATGGATAAAGACCGAAAACCTCAAAGGAACAGTACTTATCAAAGCCAACTTCTTTTAAAGCATCAGCGATACCTTTAAAATCAAAGTGACCTGTGCCAGGAGCTTGGCGATTTGAGTCTGCAAGATGAAGATTTTGGAGGGCGTGGCCATACTTTAAGACAGATACCACCGGATTAGATTCCTCAATATTAAGGTGGTAGGTATCAGCCATGGTACGGACATTTGGATGATTGATCATTTCCACAAATTCAGTTGTGTCTTGCATGGTATTGAGGAAATTTGTTTCGTAACGGTTGATGGCCTCTACAGCAAGGTAAACATTCTTTTGAGCTGCATACTCACCAGCTTTTAGGATAACTTCAGCCATGCATTTGGTAGCCTCGACACGATCTGTGCCTTCATCTAAATGGCGAGTTGCACCACCACTGCCAATGATGACGGTTTTAGCTTCTACATCAGAAGCTACATCAATAACTTTACACAGATAGTTGGTACATTTTGCATTTAAGTCTCGATCAGCTGTAGCCAACTTTACGCTACCGTCAAAAATATAATGTAATGCACTGCATTCAATACCGGCATTGTGGATCCAGCTTTTTACCTCACGGCGACGATTTGATGAACTATTTATTGGAAGATGCAAGGCTGCGGTAAGTTCAACGGCATCAAAACCAATATCTGCGGCCCTATTGATAGTGTCATGCAAATCATGCATGCCATAAACCGCGGTACACATACTAAATTTCACTTAAAACTCCCTGTTAATTCTCACAGGTAGGCTAAGATTTACAGACTTATTTCATAAATAAAAGCTATTAAATAAATTACAGCTTTTTTATTAAAATGTGAGCAATATCAATATTGATAAATATGATATACTTGCTGTTTCTTAACACCTGTTGGGTTTTTATTACTAAGCTTTAGTTTCATTCTAGGAGGTGGTTTTAGGCATGTAAAATATTAAAAATAAAATTTTTAATAGATTTTATCTATGATAAACTTAATGAGTAAATTTGGTGGTTTTGCTTTAGAACTGATTTAAGGCAGGATTAGTAAAAAGGAAGATAATTCATGACGTTAAACCAGATCTTATATTTTCAGAAAATTGCTATTATCGGTAATATGGGTAGAGCGGCATTAGCTTTACATATCTCTCAACCAAGCTTGAGTATTGCTATTTCAAAGCTTGAGGATGAGCTTAATATCAAGCTTTTTCATCGTAATGGACATAATCTGGAAATAACAGATGAAGGTCGTTTGTTTTTGTCTCATGCTAATGTGATCCTTGCAGATTTAAGAGCAACTAAACTACATATGCAGGCATTATCAGCCGATCGTAATATTAAGATTCGTATCGGTTGTATCTCTCCTCTTTTGTGGGATTTTTTGCCTAGGGTAATTCGTTCTTTTCTTTTAGAGCCTCAAAATAAAGATATGAAGCTCGATTTTCAGAGTGACAATACCGCAGTTTTAATTGAGCAACTTCGTAATGGATATTGCGATTTTCTGATTTGTTCTGAGAATAATGAGGAAGGAATTTTTCAGGAAGAGCTTATGGTAGAGCCTTTTGTATTGCTTTGTCCGCAAAAGGCTGAGATCCCTAAAAGTTGGGAAGAGCTATTTGCTAAAGGTGTAATCGGCTTTCAGGAACAAACTGTGGCTTTCTACGAAATTTATAATATGTTAAGTCCTCATGGAATTGAGCCTGAATATGTGCATATTGCGCCTGATGAGCATGGTATTGCTAGTTTGGTGGCACATGGATTTGGTTATGGCATTGTGCCTAATGTGCCTTTTTTAAAAAACTATGATGTTAAGGTGGTTCCTCTACCTCAGCCTAATAAAGACATGGTGCGACGAATTTACATCACTAGGCTTACAAGTCATCCTCCGGTAGGAGCGGCTAAACATTTTTTAAGGTATTTAAAGAATTGGGTGGCTAAGGAACAAGTTTCCAAGGCTTAGAGAAATACTATTTTATCAGTGTGTATTGTAAAGAGGAGCTTTAGTACTACCTTGGTGTTTAAAAGCCTACCTTTTTGTTACAATGATCAAAGAGGTGAGCTATGCACGGAATAATTACAGCTATTGATGAGAAGAACGCTAGTGGTCGCATTCAGTCAGATGACGGCAGAATTTTAAGTTTTTCGTTATTAGATCTTAAATCAGAGATAAAAGCTGAAGCCTCAATGGAGGTCAATTTTGAGATCGTGGGCGATGAGGCTGTAAATATTGTTTTGAATGTGAATGAAGGTTTTTATGAAAGTAAGATCTTTTATAAAGAACCTGAGCAAATTGGTTTATGCCGTGAAGGGATCCCTGAAGGCTATGAACTTTTAGATAGAGCTAATCATTCCATTAGTACAGAAAGTAGAAATCTTAAAGCTGCTAAGTGGGCCTTGATTAATTTCACGCAAGAATGTCACGGAAATGTGGTTTTAAAATTTACTGAGACTAAATTTATTAAAAATTCTATCGGTTTTAGTCTTTATTATTATAAAGTTACAGGTATCCCTGCTATTATTGGACGTAAAGTTGAGTCAAGTGATAGTACTCTTTACGATCTTAAACACCGTTTGGATCATGAAAAATTAGATAAAAAGTATAATTTGGAGCTCAATGTAAAGATTGGCAAGAAGATTTTGACCATCATAGGCGCAATTTTGATGGCAATTTTTATTTTAGGCTTTTTATTTACACTTTAAAGATAGTTTAAGTAGCAATAATTGGGAAGAAGTTGGAGGAATATCGTTCTTAGCGATACATATAAAATACTGTGAGGCGCACAGAAATCTATGCTAAGAGTATAAGACACAGAGATTTTTTGTAATCAGAGTGTAACTCTTACTGTAGAAGGAAGTTCTCTTCAAGATGGAGAGCGTTAGTTTTATTTAGTGCTTGTAGTTTTTATTAAAAATAGTTAGCATATGGTAACTTTATAAATAAAATCAGGGGTACTAATGTTATCTAAGTTTTTCTTGTATGTTGTTTTAGCTGTAGTTGTATTGTTAACTTACTTAGGCTTAAAAAGGATATTTAAAACTTTATTTAAAGGTTCATCTTGCTGTTGTAATGATAAGAAAAGTGGGAGTTCTTGTTGTCAATGCAATAGCGATGAGGGAAATCAAAAGAAATTTTAAGTTTAGGAATAAAATTCCTTCTTAGATCTTGAAATTGTAATTTATTGCCTACATATTAAATATGCATGACAATTCTTAAGAAGGTCAAACATGGACGAGAATACCACCTATAACGTCGGTACTTTAACTGACGACACCTTACGCAAGCTTGAGGCTAGTGGATTGCGTATGACAGTGCAGCGCCGGCATATTATTGATATTTTAACTAATAGCCAGTGCACATCTCCAAAAGAATTATGGTATGAGGCCAGACAATTTGTCCCTGATTTGGGCATTGCTACGGTTTATCGTCTTATAAATCGTTTAGAGCAAATTGGCGTCATTTCTAAAACACGTAATCTCGGAATGCAACCTTTAACCCCAACTTTAGGTACTATTACCGATGGTAAGGGACGTAATCTTATGACCGGAAATACCAAGCTTGATTTAACCGAGCTTGTACGTTTAGGTATGATTTCTAAAGGTGCATTAGGTCATAACAATAAAATTCAGTTAACCCTTGTGGGTGATAAACTTAACGTATCGGTAATCAAATAATCATGGTGATAAAGTCAAGTCAGGCTCCTTCCGCCTTAGATGCAGTTCCAGAACCATTGCCACCTAGAACAGGTGCTATTGCTGAGTCTGGAGAGAATTATTTAGAGACTATCTTAGTCTTAAAGGAAAGACGCGATGGTGGACTTGTACGCGCTGTTGATATTGCCAATGAATTGCGTTTGAGCAAAGCTTCGGTAAGTCGAGGCTTAGGTTTATTGCGAGAGAAAGGTTTAATTCATATTGCTGATAATGGTGATTTAGAATTTACCCCATCAGGTCAAAGTTTAGCGCAAAATATTTTCCATACGCATCAAATATTAACTGTATTTTTCCAGGAAACAGCTAAAGTTCCTTTAGATGTAGCTGAACGTGATGCTTGCCGTATTGAGCATATAATTTCTGAGGAAACCTTGCAGGGAATTATTCGTTTTTTACGTGAGCGTAATTTGAGTATTTAGAATTTAAGGCCACTTTAGTGGCCTTAGAGTTAATGATCTTTGTGTTCTAAGAAATCTCCAACCTTTGCATCTAAGACTTTTACGAGTTCTTCAGGTTTAATTCCAACTGAAAAGCCGCGGCGTCCGCCTGAGACAATGATTTCTTCATATTGCATAGCGCTTTGAGATAAAAGCGTAAGAGTTCTACGTTTTTGTCCAAAAGGACTAACTCCACCTATCACAAAACCTGTAATACGTTGTGCACTTGCGGGATCTGCTACCTCAAGACTTTTAAGTCCCATAATTCTAGCGGCATTTTTTAAAGAAATTTTGGCATTTACAGGAGTTATAGCGGTTACATAGGTTTTATCGTGACAAAGCAATATAGTTTTAAAAACTATATTTTCATCTTTACCTAAAGCTGAAGCTGCAAATTTACCAAAATCATGATCAACAGTGCAGTCATAACTGTAAGTTTTATATTCAATTTTATGTTTATCTAAAAATGTTTGAGCAGGAGTTATCATTTTTATTTATAAGATATAAAAAATATTAATTTTTGATATGGAGAAATAAAAAAAGCGCCCATCAGGGCGCTAAGTTTAGATTTTCAGTTTTAAAGCTTTGAGGATCTGAGACTGGCACTCAGGAGTACCTGTAAACAGATAAGCATGCATGCCACGGGATTTGGCAGTTTCAATATTATGGATATTGTCATCCATATATAAGCATTCTTCAGGGTTTAGATGATAGCGTTCAAATAGAGTTAAAAAGATGCCTTTTTCAGGCTTAGTCATCTTTTCCTCACCAGATACTACAATACCTTCAAAGTCTTGTAAGAATTTATAGTGTTCAAAAGCATAAGGGAAGGTTTCTGCTGACCAGTTAGTCAGACCATAAATTACATATTGGCCACTATTCTTTACTGCTTCAAATATTTGTTTACCACAAGGAATTTCTCCCTTGAGCATGGAATACCAGCCACTTTTATATTTTAAAATAGCGTCTCTATATTCAGGGTATTGTTCAGCTAATTCTAAAGTACACTCATCGAAGGTACGGCCACGATCCATTTGTGCATTCCACGTTGAAGTGGCGATATTAGCCAAAAAATATTCCATTTTTTGGTCATCGTTAAAATAATCTTTATAAAAGTAACGCGGATTCCAGTCGATAAGTACACCGCCTAAATCGAAGACCACATTTTTAATCGCCACTTTAAACTCCCATTAGTTGATTGTTTTTACAATAACTTAATATTAGATCAAACAGTTGTTCCTTAAAACAGAAAAATTACAATTCAAAAATAATTTTCAGCTTTTGTGTTTTAGATCTAGGCCATAAAAATAATATCCTATAGAAATTATTACTTTGTTTGTGTGCTGGTAATTGCTACAATAGCGACAAGCAAGCGGGACTTGAGATCTTGTTATGCCTTAAGTACCGTATCCTTCATTGCAGGAAGAGTGAAAAATGTTTAAGAAATTTGTATCTGCGGCAGCCGTTTGTGCATGTGCCGTTGCCTTTATGGGCTCTGCCTCAGCACAGCAAGTTTTGCGTGTTGGAACTGAGGCCACCTTCGCTCCGTTTGAGTTCATGCAAAAGGGCTCAGATGAACCTACAGGTTATGATATGGATATCATCAGAGCAATTGGTGAAGCTGAGGGCTATAAGATTGAGATCGTAAATATGCCTTTTGATGGCTTAATCCCGGCCTTATTAACCTCCCAGATTGATGCCGCTATTGCAGGTATCACCATTACCGAAGAGCGTGCTAAGAAGGTAAACTTCTCTGATCCTTATTATAATTCAGGTCTTTCAGCCATTATTTTGGCTGACAATGCTGATAAATATAAGAAGATCGATGATTTGAAATCTTCCCGTATTTGTGTTCAGATTGGTACTACTGGTGCATCTGCTGCACAGAATATTTCAGGTAAAGTCGGTGCATTTAATACCGTTCCTGAGGCTTTCATGGAGCTTAAGGCTAAAGGCTGTGAAGCTGTTATGAATGATCGCCCAGTAAATTTATATTTCTTAACTCAGATGAACTCTGACGATTATGTTGAAATCCAAGAGATTTTAGACGGTGCTCAATACGGCATCGCTGTAGGTAAGAACAATACTGAGGTTTTAAATGCCATTAACAGTGGTCTTAAGAAGATCCGTGAGAACGGAACTTTTACTGAGATCCACAAGAAGTGGTTTAAAGTTGCAGAATAATTCTGCAATATGACAACTTAGGACATACACGACAGTGTGTGTCCTTGTTTTTTCTTTTTATTAAATAAAAGCACTTATGCCATTCCCTTTTGATTTAGAATTAATTTGGACATCATTACCTCTTTTAGGTGTTGGTGCTCTAGTTACTATTGAAATTTCCGCTGTAGCTGTAGCCTGCGGTGTGCTCATTGGCTTGTTTGTCGGTATTGCTGAGTTATCAAGCTATAAATGGTTACGTATTCCGGCTAAAATTTATGTTGATTTTATCCGTGGTACCCCGTTATTAGTACAAATCTTTATTATTTATTTTGCTCTGCCAACTATTTTAGGCATGCGTATTGAGCCTTTTGTGGCTGCTGTTACCGCATGTTCTGTCAATTCCGGTGCTTATGTTGCAGAGATTTTCCGTGCTGGTATCCAGTCTATCGATAAAGGCCAGATGGAAGCAGGACGTTCCTTGGGCATGACTTGGAATCAGACTATGATCTACGTCATTATCCCTCAGGCTTTCCGTCGTATTATTCCGCAGTTAGGTAATGAGTTCATTGCTATGCTCAAAGACTCATCCTTAGTCTCTGTAATTGGCTTTGAGGAATTAACTCGTAAAGGACAGTTGATTATTGCTTCAACCTATGGTTCTTTAGAGATTTGGACTGCGGTAGCTATTATTTACCTCATCATGACCTTATCTATCAGTAGAATAGTGTCCATGCTTGAAAAGAAGTTTAACCCTAAGCGCAAGGTCTAAGATTATGCACATGATTGAACTTAAAAATCTGCACAAGAGCTACGGTAATAATGAGATCATTAAGGGTGTTGATTTAACCGTAGAGAAGAGTGAGGTGGTTGTAGTTATCGGACCTTCAGGCTCTGGTAAAAGTACCTTACTGCGTTGCGTAAATTATTTAGAGGTTCCTACCTCTGGTACCATCGCTATTGATGGTGAAACCATTACCCGCAAGTCTAATATCAATGAGATTCGTGCTGAAGTAGGTATGGTCTTTCAGCACTTTAATCTTTTCCCGCATATGACTGTAGGTCAGAATATTACCTTAGCCCCTATCAATGTTCGTCATCAGAGCAAAGAAGAGGCTCAAAAGATCGCTAAAGATTTATTAGATCGTGTGGGCTTAGCTGAGAAGGTTGATGCTTACCCAGATGAACTTTCAGGTGGCCAGCAACAGCGTGTGGCTATTGCTCGTGCTTTAGCTATGAATCCAAAGGTAATGTTATTTGATGAGCCTACATCGGCTTTAGATCCAGAAATGGTAAATGAAGTTCTAGATGTAATGAAATCTTTAGCTGAAAGTGGCATGACCATGATGGTTGTAACCCACGAGATGGGCTTTGCCAAGCAAGTTGCCGATAGAGTGCTCTTTGTCGATCAAGGTATTATTTTAGAGCAGGGTTCTCCTGAGGATATCTTTGATCATCCTAAGCAAAAACGTACTCAGGAATTCTTAGCTAAGATCCTCTAATAAGTAAAAGATTTTTATTAAATTTATAAAGCCTGTTTTCTTAAAAGAAAACAGGCTTTTTTCATTTAAAATTAAAAATTTATCAAAATTTAGGCACACAAAACCTCGTACTTCAGTGCGAGGATGTAGTGGGAGGATTAGAA
>ERZ1673737.2195-NODE-2195-length-16821-cov-5.333413_pt1 | contig 16821 bp, 13 predicted proteins | sample MGYA00580211_ERZ1673737 | MGnify/ENA primary metagenome ERZ1673737 (study PRJEB41218, sample SAMN15661789) | gut metagenome | host: Homo sapiens | place: Canada: London | collected 2015-08-20/2019-03-30 | study: EMG produced TPA metagenomics assembly of... | reverse complement strand
ACCATATTTATCACCACCTATAACTGTACCAATAGTCTTTTGACTATCTCTAACATGGATCTTACGTGTAAAAGGATCCGTAAATTAGCAACAACGGATCTTTTACTCTCCTAAATGCCGGGCAATTCCTCTCAGCTTATTTTATATTGGAGATAATTATGATCCGTAAAGTAAATGTCAAATTAGTTCTTGAACTGCGGGATAAAGGGTTATCAAGAACCGAAATTGCCAATTCAAGACATATTTCTCGACGTCACGTTAATGAAATTTTTAAAACTGCGCAATAATTGAATATCACTTATCATGATGAGGCAACAAAATGCGAAGATGAAATATATAAACTCTTTTATCCGCACAAATATGAATATCTCAATGAAGATTTTTATGACTCACCTGATTACGGAAAAGTACACTCGGAACTGCGCCGTATTGGGGTTACATTAAAATTATTGTGGCAAGAGTATGCCTCAAAGGCCAGAACTGCAGATAAGATACCAGTAAAATATACCAAGTTTTGTACGGATTACAGCAACTATGTGACAGAGCATGCTTTTACCAATCATTTAGTTCGTAAACCTGGAGTGAGTTGTGAGGTTGATTGGGTGGGAAAAACCATGAGTGTTAATGACTATGGGAAGATACGCAAGGTTTATTTATTTGTCGGAGTTTTGTCTTATATCCGCTATACCTATATTGAACCGTGTTTAGATATGAAAATGAACACTTGGCTCAAATGTCACGTCAATATGCTGAATTTCTTTAATGGGGTTCCGTTGCAAATCATATGTGACAATTTGAAAACCGGAGTAACTAAACATCCTCACGAAGGCGAAATCATCCTTAATAAAGAATATGAACGCCTAGGCTCTCATTACCAGGCCGCGATAATGCCTGCCAGAATCAGAAAACCTAAAGACAAACCCAACGCAGAAAATGCGGCCGGAGATTGTTGCACTTTCATTATCACCAAAAGAAGGTAATCTTTGTGCGAAGGCAAAAACAGTTAAGAAGATCCGAAAAAAAACGGAGCATCTAACAGGCTGTTTGAAAGAAAATTTTGAAAGTTTTTTTGTGGAGGGATCGGCTTTAAAATTTTTTGTCAGATCTGGATCATCTTCAGTGAGCTTCTAAATCTGGCAATGAAAGCAACACCAAATTGTTTGCAGTCTTTTACTACAAGTAATTTTTGAGTATATGTTAGTTTCATATAAAACCCCGTTATCAATCGAAGTGATCAATAACGGGGATTTATACTATTTTGCAAAAAAATATTATTTATTTGTATAAAATATGAGAAAAATCCAATAGTTATTACGGTGTTGAGGTAATTTTATAGTAGCAAGAATAATGCCTAATAATATGATAATATATCACGAAGCTTTCCAGCGCTGGATAATTGAATAAGTAATAAGGAATCTAATCATGTGGTGTGCAAATTGTCAAAAGGAAACCCCTCATGATATATGTGAAATTTGCAACAACAATACTGAACCTGTAGTACCTCAAGAAATATTTTGGTGTAAGCATTGTAAAACTCCTATATTAAGGGATGTTAATGACTCAAATAAGCAAATATGCCCATGCTGTAATAGCAAAATGAAGCATATGAGTTCAGATTTGCGTCCTGTATTTCCTGAAGAGCGTTTGCTACTTGAAATTCTTACAGCAAAACCATTTGATTATGCTAATTGTTTTGTGTGGGCAAATAACAGCAGATACTATATCGATGGAAAAACAGTTTCAATTCCATCTACAACATACTCAATGCAGAATGTTGAGCATATCATTGCTGCCTTAAATAAGTATCAATCAGAAAATGTTGCAAAATCTAATGATCTATTTAAAGAAAATATAAATAGGTTTATTAAGTGCAATAAAACTCGATTAAATCTTATTGAAAATGAAGCTTTTTCTTTTATTAGAAGTGTAGCGAGCAAGTATTCTGCTGAACACCTAATGATTTCTTTTTCAGGTGGTAAGGATTCAACTTGTACTGAAGATTTAACTGTAAGAGCACTTAGCAATCCATCAATTGTGCATGTCTTTGGAAATACTACCTTAGAGTTTCCTATTACATTAGAGTATGTGAATAGGTTTAAAAAAAATAATCCTCGTTCTATTTTTAAAATTGCACAAAATACTGAACAGGAATTTTTTGATGTTTGTGATGATATTGGACCACCTTCTCGAGTAATGAGATGGTGCTGCACAATGTTTAAAACTGGACCTATTACGAGAGTTATAAATCGATTATATGGTTCCGGAAAAATTCTTACTTTTTATGGTGTTAGAAAGTATGAATCAACAAGTCGTAGTAAGTACAACAGATTAGAAGATAAATCTGAGTCTGTAAAAATTCAAAAGCAGGCTGTAGCTTCACCTATTTTCTATTGGAAAGACATCGAAGTCTGGTTATATATTTTAGGCAACGATGTAGATTTTAATGATGCTTATAGATTAGGTTACGATAGAGTTGGGTGTTGGTGTTGTCCTAATAACAATACCCGAGCTCAATTTTTGTCTAGAATTTTTATGCCAGAGCAATCTAAAAAGTGGCGTGATTTTTTAATTAACTTTGCCAAAAGAATTGGAAAACCTGATGCTGAAGTATATGTTGACACTCAGAAATGGAAAGCTAGACAAGGTGGTAGTGGAGTTGCTGCCGCTGAAGATGTAAAGATTAAATACACTAATTGTACTAGTGAAACTCACGCGAAAATCTATGAGTTAAATAAGCCAGTTGATGATGATTTTTTAAATTTGTTCATTCCTATTGGTAAAGTTTCAAAAGATTTAGGAAGAAAGCTGATCAATGAAGTAATTGTTCTTGATTTTAAAACTAATGTTCCAATTATTTCTATACAGCCTTTTAAAAGTTCTACTAGCCCATATGCGGTAAAAATTAAAACTATGAATGTTGAAGATCATGCTGAACTTCAACGCAAGGCTTCATATCAGGTAAGGAAATTTAATGCATGCAGACGTTGCTTAAAATGTGAGTCTGTATGTAAATATGGAGCAATCACAATAATTGCAGGTATCTATAAAATCAATGAAGCAAAATGTAGAAGATGTAAAGCTTGTGTTACCTCAAAATACCTAGAGGGTGGTTGCTTAATGGATAAGTATCTAAAGACAATTAAGTTTGTTCAAAAGTAGGTTTGAAATGAAATTTAGAGCTCATGAAACATTTTTTATTAGAAAGGGGTGGCTATACAAAGGCTTAAAAAATGTTCAAAAAGACGAAAGAGTTTTTGTAAGTAAAGTAAATAATCCAATTGATGTTTTAGGCTTAGGATCTAATATGGTTAAGTCATTAAGATACTGGATGAAAGCAACAGGGCTTACAAAGGAACCATTATTAAGAGGCAAACAAAGCCATCAAGAATTACTAAAGTTAGCAGAAATTATATATAAGCATGATCGTTATTTTGAAGAACTAGGTACTCTATATTTAATTCATTATATGTTAGCTTCTAATGCTGATCTTGCTACCTCTTGGTATGTGTTTTTTAATGAATTTAATCAAAAAGAATTTGATAAAAATGATTTTAAAAATGCCATTTATACCTATGTTGAAAAACACATTGGAGAAGAGGCTAAAAATTTTGTGAAACCTGTTGAATCATCTGTTGAAGATGATTTTAATTGTTTAACTAACTCTTATGTGCCTCGAAAAAAATTGAATCCAACAAGAGTAAATCCTGAGAGTAATATCGAATGTCCTCTTGATGAATTAGGTCTTATTGATGTTGTTGATAAAAAAAATAAGATTTATAAAAAGACAAGCCCAAAACAAGGAATATTAAATCCATATATTTTGTACGCAGTAATAATTGACCAGTTAACTCATGATTCATCAATTTCTGAAGATACTGCTAGTGAAGAAACTAGATCAAATATTGTTATTGGTGGTAAAGAAATTAAAATTAGCTCTCTTTTAGAAGATACTAATAACGTAGGAAAAATATTTAATTTGGATATCAATACATTATCAAAAGAATTAGACGTTATGTCTAAGTTAGATTTAATAGATGTAGTAAGAACAGCAGGACTTGATGTTGTTAAGTTAAAGTCCGAAATGTCTTTCTATGATTGTATTGAGCAATATTATTCAAAATTAAATGGATAAAAATAAAATGTCGGCACAAGTTCAAAAGTTCATTCATATTGAGCCTGGTTTTCAAAAATCTATTAACCTAGCGTACGATTTATCAGACGAATCAAAAGTATCAGATTTTATTCCTTCAACAGCTTCTATTGATGTAATAGAAAAGCTATTTTTAGGTGTGCATCCAAGTTCTGTAAATAGAGCTCATATCTTAATTGGACCATACGGTAGAGGTAAATCTCATATTGTATTGGTTTTATTGTCTTTGCTTAGAAGTAAGAACAAAGATATCTTTTCAAGGTTACTTTCATCAATAAAAAGTGTAAATAGAGATTTATATATATGTATTTTTGACTATCTTTCTAGCAAAAATAAATTATTGCCAGTGGTTGTCCAAGGTAGTAGCAATAGCCTTAATCAATCTTTTTTGAATGCTATACAAGTAGCCTTAAATGAAGCTAATTTAAGCGATTTAATGCCAGATACTCATTTTGAGGCTGCAATAAATCATATAGAAAAATGGAAAAATGAATTTCCTGAAACTTATTCAAAATTTGCTCAGATTATTTCTAATGAATCATCTGATACTGTAGAAAACTTTGTATTAAGACTAAAAGAGTTTGATAGTGCAACCTATGAAATATTCGTTGATATTTATCCTCAATTGTCTGCTGGTGGTGTATTTAATCCATTTGGTGGACTAGATGTTGTAGAGTTATATTCAAAAGTCATATCAGCTTTAAAGTCTCACAAATATCATGAATACAATGGTATATTTTTGGTTTATGACGAATTTAGTAAGTATTTAGAATCAAATATCAGAGATACCTCTCTTTCTGATATTAAGATGCTTCAAGATTTTGCTGAAAAATGTAATCGATCAAAAGACAATCAACTGCATCTTCTTTTGATTGCTCATAAAGATATTGAAAACTATATTGATAAGTTACCAAAGAATAAAGTAGATGGTTGGAGAGGTGTATCTGAAAGATTCTCTCACATCGAAATGAAAAGTAACTACAATCAAATTTATGAAGTTATTTCACAAGCAATTAGTAAAACAGATGAGTTTTATTCTGAGTATTGTAAAGAGAAGGAAAGTGTTTTTTCAGAATTAATAACATTTGTAAACAAACAAAAAGTGTTTACTGACGTCTATGATGACAAATTAGAGTCAACAATAAAAGGTTGCTTCCCATTACACCCTTTAACAACTTTTTTATTACCAAGGTTGTCTGAACTTGTTGCCCAAAACGAAAGGACTCTATTTACGTTTATTTCAGATAATAGTACAAACACATTACCTTATATTTTAAAGAATAAAGATAATGATGTAATACTACCTGATGCTATTTATGATTATTTTGAACCATTGCTGAAAAAGGAAATATACACATCAGATTCCTATAAGTTTTATTCATTAGTAAACAGAATCTTAGCAAATGTTAAAGATAGCGAACTTGATTGCAAGATTGTTAAGACATTGGCACTTGTTTATCTAGTAAATCAGTTTGATCTTATTGAACCTACTAGTGAGCTATTATTTGATACTTTTGGTGCTTATTACAAGAATAGTGATATCTCTAATGCGTTAGAAGAACTCGAAAATAAGAAATACGTTATTTACTCAAGAAAGAGTAATGGATATTTACGCTTAAAAACACCTTCAAGTAAGAATCTTCAATTAGCAGTCTCTCAAGAAATAACAAGTGTAACGGCAAAAAATACAGTAATAGATATTATTCAAAATTTTGCTAGTGATTTGTATTTATATCCAACAAAGTACAATGATGACAATTCCATAATAAGATATTTTGATATCAAGTTTATTTCGTCTGAAGATGTACTTTCAGTAGAGAATTGGGATCTTAAATCATCTTTCTCAAAAGCGGATGGTGTTGTATATGCCATAGTACCTTCAATAAAGACAGACATTAAAGCAGTAAAAGAATATCTTCAGAATAACGATAAGAATAATTCGTTGAATGTATTTGTTTTACCAAAAAAATTTGAAGAAATAGAAAATGTTGCAAGGCAATATCAAGCTATTGTTAATTTATTAGCTCAATATCAAGATGATGAAGCTTTGCAGTCAGAACTTGAAATAATAAAGGAAGATCTCGAAGAAGTTTTAGAGAGATATGTTTCTGCCTATATTAGACCTGAGTTAGCTTTATCAAATTATTATTATGAAGGTAAGGTTAAAAAACTTACAAGAAAATCTCATTTACCTAAGCTTTTATCTGAAATTTGTAGCAAAGTTTTTGCCTATACTCCAATAATTGCGAATGAAACAATTAACAAAAACTTTTTACCTTCTGGAACAATCAATAGCAGAGCAAAAGTGATAAAAGGTCTTTTATCTCCAGAACTTTCGCCAATGTTAGGTCTTTTAAAAACAAGCCAAGATGCTGCTATTGCACGAAGCTTATTAAAAGAGACTGGAATTATTGAGAATATTGAAGAAAAGCCTTGTATTGTAAAGGATGTAGAAGATAAAAAAATATCTAATATTCTTTCTACAATAAATAATTTTATATTAAATTCCGAAAAAGAAGAACAAAGTCTATCTCAGCTATATGAGAGCTTAACAGCACCATCTAATGGAATTGGATTAAAGAAAGGTGTAATTCCAATTTTTATTGCTGTTGTTATTCGTAATTATCTAGATAATATTTCAATTTTCTCTAAAACTTTAGAAGTTGAAATTAATGAACAATTGCTATCTGATATAAATGAGAATCCAGAAATCTATGCAATAAAAATGGAATCTATAACAGAGGAAAAGAAAGAGTATTTAAATTCATTAAGAACTTTCTTTAAGGCTTATATTCCATCATATGAGACACATTTATATTCGTCTAATGTTTTGGCAAAGGGGATTCAAAGTTGGTATATATCGTTACCAAATATTTGTAAGGATGTTTCTTTACACAACATGTTGCTAGAGAGTCAACGAGAAGTCTTTGGTAATAAAACTGATGAATTTAAGTCAATGTTTACTTCTTTCTCAAAGATAATGTCTTCTCCTACTATAAATGGAAATGATTTGATATTCAGAAAATTCCCTAAAATATTTAATCAAGGGGTAATAGACAAAGTTCTTATAGATAATATTTCTGAAATTAAACATATCTATGATAAAGGGATAAACAATTTAGTATTTTTTTTACAAGAATTTTTGATTTCTACTTTTGATTCAAATGCTAGAAAAGAAGCAACTGTAACTTCAGTACTAAAAAATTGGTTAGATGAATTAAAACAAAATACAAAGGAACATGTCTTTGATTCGTTTAAAACTTCTTTATTAGACAAAATTTCAAAAGCTCAAGGTGACGATAAACTCTTTATTTTACAAATAGCAAAGTTAGTAACAGGACTTCGTATTGATGATTGGTCGTTTAACATCAAAGCTGAATTTGAAGAAAAAATATTAGATTTTAAAAATTGTATTGATGACTTTAATAGAAGTAGCAGTTCAAATTCAGATAGTGAGCCAAATTCTTACACATTGACCAAGATTGATAATGAAGGTCTTGTTGTAAGCAGAAAGTTTCCAAGAGTTGAATATTCTTCTACTGCAAATTTATTGAAGAATGAAATCAAAAATGCCATTGATGAAATGGGAGAATCTATTTCAGAAGCAGAGAAGAGACAAATCTTATTAGAAGCTCTTGAGTCTCTTTGCTAGAGGATTTTATGGAAGAAAACAATATTGCTTATTTTGATAATGCAGCAACTACATTCCCAAAGCCTGAAGAAGTCTATTCTTTTATGGACTCTTTTTATAGAACGAATGGCGTTAATTTAGGAAGAGGGGCTTCTTCAAACGAGAGTTCTGCTGCAAGTCTTCAAAAAGAAACAAGAGAACTATTACTAAAATTATTTCATTGTCCTCTAAATAAAACGGTTATATTTCAGCCATCAGCAACTCAAGCGTTAAACTTGATAATTCGTGGTTTTAATTGGTCAGAAGGAGATACTATATATATATCTCCTTTTGAGCATAATGCTGTTTTAAGACCACTAAATTATCTTAAAGAAAAACTCAATCTACAGATTATTCAACTTGCTGTAGATAAGGATTCTATTACTTATAATCTTGAGAAAATTAAATATCAATTTCAAGAGAATAAGCCTAGGGCTGTAATTGTGTCTCATGCAAGTAATGTTTGTGGCGTAATAGCACCTATAAAAGAGATATTTGCTTATGCTAAGAAATATAATTCATTAACAATTGCAGATATGTCCCAAACTGCAGGCCTAATAGATACAAATTTAATTGAATCAAATGTAGATTATGCTGTTTTTGCTGGACATAAAACTTTGTACGGTCCATTTGGTATAGCAGGTTTTGTTTCAACTACCGATGTGAATTTAGATCCTCTTATTTATGGAGGAACCGGTATTGAAAGTGCTAATCCGTTAATGCCTGATTTAATGCCGATAAAATATGAAGCTGGTAGTGCAAATATTCAAGCGATTGCCGGCTTAAATGCTGCGTTGAAGTGGATTTTTCAAGTAGGAATTGATCAGATTTACAAAACAGAGCAAAAAAACACCGAATTATTATTAAACATTCTCAGAAAATATGATTTTATACATATAATAAAACCAAGAAGCGACAGTGTTGGTGTAGTTTCATTTAATATTGACAATTATAGTAGTGAAAGTCTTTCTGAAGTATTTTCAAATAATGGTATAGCTTGCAGAACAGGCCTTCATTGTTCACCACTTGCACACGATTTTTTAGGTACAAGTCCTGGGGGAACAATTAGGTTTAGTGTGGGGTATTTTTTAACAGATAAAGACCTACGTAAGCTTTGTGCATTTTTAGATGAATTTTCTCAAGAATATTAGATTAAAAGGATGAGATAGATGAGCTCAAGAGACGAAAAAACAATATCAGAGTTATTTAAAGATATAGAAGATAATAAATGTGTGTTACCTGACTTTCAAAGAGATTTTGTGTGGGATGAGGGAAGACAGAAAAAATTATTAGCTTCAACTTTAGTAAATCTATCGATTGGCTCATTGCTTTTTATTGAAGGTTCAAAACAGGACTTTTCAATAAGACAGATCGGATATGCACAAAATAATATTAACAATGAAAATGATTCTGATTCAAGTTGTACCTTTTTATTGGATGGACAGCAACGTTTAACCTGCTTGTGGTCATTTTTTTCTAATATTTTTGCTGACTATACTATAAAAGTGGAAAGTACATCTACGAAAATTGGCGAAATGTGTATGATAATTTATATACAGGATTAAGAAAGCGTTGGGTAATATCTTTAAAGCCAATAGATGATGAATCTCCTTCTGATTTATTTGGTTATAAAAATTTATGTTTTGATACTAATATTGCTTCATTAGAACCTGACGACGTAACAGATTATATCTCTGCCAAAAAGATATTAGTAAATAATACAAAAAATTGGTATCACCCAGAATATTTATATTCAACAAAAAAGGATAAAGACTTAAAAGCTTCTATTAGAGTTCAGAAAGTAGTTGAAGCTGCCGCTGCTGCATGTGAAGTTCCTTTCTACTCTCTATTTCGTGGTGACATTTCCTCAAAAATTATTGATAGAATTGCAAAAATTCGAGCTAGAGAGTTAGAAGATTCCATTGATAATATAACAGAACTAGATGAACTAAAGCAGAAGTATATCGAACTTTTTAGTAAGCAGGATCCAAATTTTGAGGACACTCTTGAAACTTGCACTGATATTGATGATTTAAAAGATAAAGTTCGAGATTCTCTTGTAGATTTAAGATCTTCTTGGAGTGGCCATATTAAATCATTTTTTGATGGAATTATTAAAAACAGAGTATATTTTTTAAGATTAGAAAAAAGCGAAATTGGCCGTGCAATTGCGATTTTTACTGCAATCAATGAAGGTGGTCAAAAATTAAGTACCTTTGATTTAATAGTTGCTAAAGCTGCAAAAGATCCACTAAAACAAAATACATCTCTAATTCAAAGAATAAGAGATTCAGTTACTAAAAAAGTAGATTTAAAAAAATCAAAACTTGATGTGCCTGGAGTTACAGAATGGGTATTTGATTGGATGGGCTGTATTGATGGTGAGAATTCTATAGCTCCAATTTTTAAAGACAACTTTTTAAATGTTTTGTCTGGATTCGCTCATGGTAATTATTTAAATGATAAAGAGCATTTTACCGAAAAGCTTTCATTGGATTGTTTTAAGTCAGGAATGCAATTAAAATTAAATTCTTCGCAAATTGCAGCTAATTACGAAATTGCCATAAAGGCAATTACTAGAGCTTACGCTTTTCTTCAATTCAGATGTGGTGTAGTGTCAATAACAGAATTAAATTACAAACTTATGTTGTTGCCAATTGCATTCTGCCTAGTTGAGGATAAATGCTGGGAGGATAAATCGGTTCTAGATAAACTTGAATTTTGGTATTGGTCATCTATTTTTTCTGCAAGATATAGAGATCGTCAAAATGAAAAATCATTAGAAGATTGTAAATTCTTGTTTAATACTCTTGTTTTAGGAAAAGAGTTGTCAGACAAAATGAAAAAGAGTCTGATTTCAAATAGGGATAGTATTTTTACAAGTACTACATATTGTGATGAAGATACATTAACAAGAAAAGACGAAACTTCTAAAGTTCCTACTGCAATCCATAGTGCGATATTACAGTATATATTGAGTAATACTCCAGGAGACTTTTTACCAAAAGATCATTATGAAACTTATCATCTATGCGCATGGGAAATTGCAAGATGTGTTCACTCAGATTATGAAATTGTAATAAGTGAAAAAAAAGGTAAAAAGGAAAATAAAACAATCAAGTTACAAGATCATCATATTTTCCCATTAGGAGCGGCAAAATCATTAAATAATTCAACAAAATCTTTGAGAACTCAAAAAGATCATCCTTTGAATAGCCCATTAAATAGAACTTTTATTTCCAGTTTAGCTAATGGTTTGATATCGTCAATGGCTCCAGACCAATATTTTAAAGATGTGAATGAAAAATCATTGGAAGATCATCTTGCTGCAGATTTTAATTCAGCTAAAAAAGAGAAAAATGAAAGCGATAAGGAATTTTATATACGACTTTTAAAGCAACGTTTCGCTTCAATTAAAAAGAAGTTGTCAACAGAATTAGACTTTTTATGGAAACTGTAATCATTCGTAAAAAAAATGGTTTAGCTCTATTTTGACTCTAATAATGTACAAAAACTTGAAAAATACTTAAAATTTAGCGAATGTAATTATAAATTATCATTAAAAATCAATATGATACACAGTGATTACAAATGTAAAAATTGAGTGGGAATAATTATTTAAGTTAATTATTGTCAATAAAATTTATCTTGTATTACTTTATGTAACAAGAATTTACGCGCATATCCCTTCATAGCATGAAGGGATATTTATATAATCTCAAAATTAAGTTTTAACAAGTCTTCCATATTATCTGCAAGCTTGTCCTCTTCATCTTCATGGTCTGAAGCAATAACAGTCGGTACAGGCATTCCTAAAGCTACATATAATTATTTTTTTGTCTATAACTTCAACATAAATCATGACTTCTTTGATTATTCAATGAAGAATAAGTCTAATTTAAATAAATTTTTAAAAGGTTTTATCGTGAATGGCATCCGACATATAAAATTGCAAATTCGCTTGTTGCTGTTTCTTCTTGAGCCGTCTCCGACCCTGGCTTGATTCTCTAGGAACTCCGTTTAGGAGGCCTATAAAATTTCCGAATTTCATTCGAAAATCTTAGTAACCATGATGGAGATTCATGTTAGAAAATATTCATTTTAAATGAATTCAATAAAGGAAATTTTTGACAATATCCTTAAAGTACTAGCCTATAGTCTTATGCTTTTTATTAAATTTGATTATGTGTCAATGTTTTTAATGTTTGTGTATTTATGTTTATTCAAGAGGGATTTTTTAGTTTTTCACATCAATCAAATTATTTTGTAGCGTATGAAGAAATAGCTCTGCTGCTTTAGATAACTTCTGATATTTTTTCCAAACAATACATAGTCCTGCTTGTAGAGTTGGTGTTAACGGTTTAAAACAGAGATCACTTCCTTGAGTATTGATGATTTTGTCTAGAGTGATAGCATATCCAATACCCTCATCTACCAAAATAGAACCGTTGTACAGAAGACTATAAGTGGCTACGATATTCAGCTCTGCTTCGTTTTTTCCTAGCCACATTGCCAAAGCACTGCCTTCTCGATGTTGACGAGAAATTATTAGTGGTTTATCCCATAAGTCCTCAGGGAGGATGGTGCTCTTCTGTGCTAAAGGAGCATCTTTGCGCATAAGAACACCCCAAGTATCTTTTGGAGGAATTTTTAGATAATTGTATTTTGACAGATCCTTTTGTTCAAAAAGAATACCGAAATCAATTAGTCCTTTATCCAGATCTTCAGTTACATCTGTAGCATCACCGCTTGAGATATTTATACAGATCCTAGGATGTTTTTCTTGTAACTGCTTAGTAGCCTTTGCCAGAATACGGATGGCATCTGTTTCACCAGCTCCAATATGAATATCCCCGGCAACGCTTTTGTCATTTAAAGTAATTTCATGCTCGGTTTTTTGTACCAGTTTCAAAATTTCTTCGGCCCGTTTACGAAGGATCATCCCCTCATCAGTAAGGGTGATTTTGCGATTTCCTCGGATGAAAAGTTGTTTTCCTAATTCTTCCTCTAAGTCTTTAAGTTGACGGGAAAGAGTAGGTTGGGTCAGATGCAGATACTCAGTTGCCCCAGAAACGCTTTGTTCTCTAGCTACGGTGAGAAAATATTGAAGTACACGCAGTTCCATAAGATATTCTCCTTCTTAATTAAGTATAGCATGTCTTTTTCTGTCATGCTTATTAAGCATAGTTGTCTATGTATTATAAGTATTTGTTATCAGTAAAAACGAAAGTTATAATAAATATGGAAGTTCAGGTAAGTGATTTGCGAGGTGATTCTGTTGAAAAAATCAGTCATTTTATTATTGATATCCATATTTTTTCTGCAGTGTGGGGTTGCGAAAAGTGCAGAATTTTCTCAGTTAGAAATACTAGATGAGGGGGTTAAAACTACATCTAAGCAGAGCTTACAGAAAGAGGTAATTCAGGCCAAGGAGGGCAAACGAATGAAAATTCAAGTACAGTCTGGTGATTTAGTCATTGTGTATGCGCTGAATGATAGTCAGGCAGCAAAAGATTTGTACTCCCAGCTTCCATTATCTCTTGAAGTTAAAGATTTTAGTACCAATGAAAAGACATTCTATCCTCCAAAAGCGCTGGATGTCAGTGATGCTCCTATAGTCAATGCAGATAAAGGTAGCTTGTGTTACTACGCTCCTTGGGAAGATGTGGTTATGTTCTATGATTACTTGGGAAAAGGAACCAATCTGTATACCTTAGGTGAGGTTATTTCTGGTAAGGACAATATTGAGAAACTGACAGGGATGATCACTGTTACAGCTTATGATGAAAGCGAAGAGTGATCTTGTGTGTGACGGTAAATGGCAAAGTTTTGAAAGTGAAGCTGTTAAGGAAATGTTGAAATCTAGGCCCGTCACCGTTGATATGAGGGCGAGTATTTGGTCATTTATTATGCTCCCAACACCTGGAAATTCACTCGACTTGGCAAGGTGCAGGACGTGGGTGCAGAAGAATTGAAGGCAATTTTGGGTGAAGGTAATGTAACCGTTACTTTAACTTTGGATTAAGGTAGTGTATTTATGAATATGATAACGCTGAATAATGGCTTGAATATGCCTCTTTTGGGCTTTGGTGTTTTTCAGATCACGGATGAAATGCAATGCAGAAGAAGTGTTCTTCATGCGCTTAAAACAGGTTATCGCTTGATCGATACTGCAGCTTGTTACGGAAATGAAAAGGCTGTTGGTAAGGCTATTCAAGAAAGTGAAATACCCAGAGAAGATATTTTTCTTGTATCCAAGGTTTGGATTCAGGACGCCGGATACGAAAAAACAAAGGCTTCTTTTGAGAAAACTTTGTCAAATTTGCAGACAGATTATCTAGATCTCTATTTGGTTCATATGCCATACGGCGATTATCATGGCAGTTGGCGAGCTATGGAGGAACTATATGAAAAAGGGAATGTCAAGGCGATAGGTGTTTGTAACTTTCTTCAGGATAGGTTGGTAGATTTGATTTTAAGTCACAAAGTAGTACCGATGGTAAATCAGATCGAGATACATCCTTTTTGCCAGCAGAAAGACCTCCTGATGGTTATGGACAAGTATGACATCAGACCAATGGCTTGGGCCCCATTTGCTGAAGGTAAAAATAATATTTTTCATAATGAACTTCTTATGAAAATTGGCAAGTTCTACGGAAAAACTCCAGCTCAGGTTGTTCTTTGTTGGTTAAACAGTAACAATATCATAGCTATTCCTAAGTCTGTCCATTCTGAGCGTATTGAACAGAATTTTGCTGTAACTGACTTTTCACTTACAAATACAGAAATAGAGCAGATTTTTAGGATGGATTTGGGTAAGAGTCTGATTTTAGATATTACTAGCCTTGATGAGGTTTATCGCCTTCATAGTATTTATTTTGAGCAGTAACTTATTAAAAAGGAGAGATAAATATTATTTACAGCTGTTTTGCAGACATCACGTTGTCTAGCCTAAAAGCTTATCATGATATATTCATTTGTTATAAACGATAAAGATAATATATTGAATATCAAAGAAGCATATCATTAGTTCCTATTTATTACCCTATTTTAGAAAATATATACTATTGTTCAGTAGACTTTTCATAGAACGAAAATGAAACACAATGTAACTCACAAGAAAGTTTTACTTGACCATTTATTCAATAATTGATGTAGATCCTTATTTAGCCATATTCTGCTCAATCTCGTATAAAGCGATCTTGTGAGTTTTATAAGATTTTCGTGGGATCTTCTTTATACTCAACTATTTTGTAAAAAATAATTTTAAATCAATATAATAACAGTGATTAAATAAAGTTTTTGTTAAAGTTATTTGCTTTTTTACCCTCTGTAACTAAACCTATAATCATATAGATTAATTGTTGGGAGAGGTTTTTATGTTTAGTCATGCCTTAGTACTTAAAAAGAGTTTTGGTCTTTTAAGTGCTATTTTTATGACCTCTGCTGTCTTTTTATTTGTAGCCTCTCAGTGGTTAACGTGGTCGATATCGCTACGTTTTGCATTCTTTTTGTCACTAGTAATATTAAGTGGTATTTATTTAAGCCTGCGCATAAAGCAAGGTCTTTTAGATCTGCATACCTCTCTTGCGGCAATTATTCATTTTCTCTCTATGGGCATTTTTATAGTGATCCATGGACAGAGCTTTATTTCAGGAGCTGGTAGTGAGGAGCTGTTTTGTATTTGGGCTTTATTACAAATGCCTTGGCTCTTTATTCTAAAAAGTCCGCTATGTGCTTTTATGACTTATATATGTGGTGGAGCGGGAGTATTTTTACTTACATATAATTATTTTGATTTTTTTTATCTTCAAGTATCTTCATCAGTTTTGCCTTCCATTGTTTATAGCTTTATCTTTATGCTGATAGCTCAGATATTTTTTCAAGAGCAAAAATTAGGTCAAGCTTTAGCTATTTTGTGTCGTTTTCTAGCTATAAGTATGGCTGCTACAGCTATCTCTATAGATTCATTTATCTTTGAAAAATTTGCTGCCCAAACTTTTTGGATAATGGTTATTTTTACCTTTTTAGCTATGCCTGTCTTATTTAAGAAATACCATGTAAAAGTTCAAGCTTCAGCAAATATATGCGCAGTTATAGGATCTTTAATTATTGTAAATTTTGCAGTCTTATTTAGTTTGCAATATTTCATTGCTGTATTTTTATTACTATTTATCAATATATTAGCATTAGGATTAATTAATAAAATTGTACCTTTAAATACACATGGAGCTTTGATTTTATTTGCAAAGCTTGGAGCTAGTTTTTTTATATTATTAAATTTGCTTTATTTTATATTTTTATATACTAATGGTAATTTTTTAATTTCAGGTATTACTCTTTTAATTTTATCTTTTGCTTTTGGATTATGGCTTTTATATAAACATCAAGATTCTTTATTATTAAGTATGATAGGAGCTATTTTTGGTACACTCGGTGCTTCTATAATTTTCTTTTATAATCAAGATGTTGATATAAAAAGTAATTTGTTATGTATAAGTTTAATCTTATTTCTTCTTACCTGTGTTTATAGATTAAAACTGTTATTTTTTATAGCGCTGGTCTTGTTTCATCTATTTTGCCTTGAGATAAAGTTTTATTTAGATATTCAGTTTGTATTTTTACTTTTAGTGGCTTTTTTACTTAAATTGCCAAAGTTTAAATTTAATAAAATTTTATCTTTTGTCTTTTTACCTTTAGTGTGGAGCTCTTTTTTAATCAATTGCTTTGATAGCGAATTCTTTACGAAAGTTAATTTTGAGTCTTTTTTAATTGTAAAGATTTTATTAATTAGTTCATTAGCTTTCTTTATTTATCACGATAACCCTTATTATAAGCGTTTTTTAGTAGCTATATTATTTGCCTTTCAGGTATATATATGGCCTGAAAGTGCTTGTATTAGCATTATTCTGCTCTCGCAAGGTTCATTTTCTGAAAAAGGACGTAAGAATTTGCAGATATCTGCAATAGTGATGGCTGTTAGCTTATATTTTGCTACTAT
>ERZ1673737.2184-NODE-2184-length-16877-cov-4.887409_pt1 | contig 16877 bp, 13 predicted proteins | sample MGYA00580211_ERZ1673737 | MGnify/ENA primary metagenome ERZ1673737 (study PRJEB41218, sample SAMN15661789) | gut metagenome | host: Homo sapiens | place: Canada: London | collected 2015-08-20/2019-03-30 | study: EMG produced TPA metagenomics assembly of... | reverse complement strand
ATAGGCATTTCAGATGCCTTTGCAAGATCTTTTTGTAAAAAAATGTAAATTTTTTTGCTATTTGCTTACAAACGCACCAATATGACGAGAAAAAATCATTTTAAAGCGGTAATACCATCAAATCCCCAAAGTGCTAATGCTTGTTCTAATTGATGTTTATTCTCTACATCTTGCGTACAAAAAACCTGATTTTTCACCTCTAATTTTGACCGCTCTTCTAATTTATCAAGTAAGAACTGCAACCGCTTGGCAATAGCAAATCCTGGATCCATAAAATTCTTCACTTGAGGTAAGCAAATTTGAATTTCATCTTTAATTAAAGGGAAATGGGTACAGCCTAAACAAATCGTATCTAAATTCTCTATTAATGCCCAGGGACTTAATTCATTTTTCAATGCAATCAAATCAACCGATTTCCCTTGGATTTTATGCTCCGCGATTTCAACCAATTTAGTGGAGCCTAATCGTTCAACTATACAATGGGTGGCAAACTGATGGATAAGATCATTAACATAAGGGCGTTTAACCGTGCCCTTTGTCGCCAATAGACCAATATGTTTCGTTTGTGAGATTTCTGCTGCTGGCTTAATGGCTGGCACGGTGCCTACAATCGGAATAGAAAATTGTTCACGTAAAGGCGGTAACACCACCGTACTCGCGGTATTACAAGCAATCACAATGGCATCAAGTGGATAATCCTGATTAATTTTTTTACAAATATCCAATGTTCGCTGAATGATTGTTTCTTCTGATTTTTCTGAATAAGGAAAACCTGCATTGTCAAAGCAATACAAATAATGGTTATCTGGCATCAGCTTTTTCGCTTCTCGATAAACGCTTAAGCCCCCCATTCCAGAATCAAAGAAAAGTACCGTTGATTTATTCATTTATAAAACTCTTTCAAAAATAACCGCACTTTAGGCATTCGAATAAATTTCTCGATTATTTAGCCAACGGCGGATTAAACTTTCTGCCACATCCGGATATTTTACAATTAATGCCTTAGCATAATGTTGAACGGTTGGAATCATTTTACGATCGCGCATCAAATTCGCCACTTTAAATTCGGCGATCCCTGTTTGTTTAGTACCTAACACCTCACCTGGACCGCGAATTTCTAAATCTTTCTCTGAAATTACAAAGCCATCTTGGCTATCACGCAATACCTGTAAACGTTTTTGCGACACTTTACCCAACGGCGGTTTATACATTAGGACACAAAAAGACGCCGTACTGCCACGCCCTACTCGTCCACGTAACTGATGGAGTTGTGATAAGCCCAAACGCTCTGCATTCTCAATGATCATTAGACTGGCATTCGGCACATCTACGCCCACTTCGATCACAGTTGTAGCCACAAGCAAATCGAGCTCTGCATTTTTAAAGGCAGCCATAATATCTTGTTTTTCTTGCGGTTTCATTCGCCCATGTACAAGGCCAATTTTAAGCATCGGCAAGGCTTTCGTTAAATCTTCCCAAATGGCCTCGGCTGCTTGCGCTTCTAGCACTTCAGACTCATCAATTAACGTACAAACCCAATAAGCCTGACGTTTTTCATTAATACAGGCATTTTTGACTCGAGCAACGATTTCATCACGACGCTCTTCTGAAATAACCACTGTCGTAATCGGTGTTCTACCTGGAGGTAATTCATCAATAATCGACGTATCAAGATCAGCATAAACCGTCATCGCTAATGTTCTTGGGATTGGTGTTGCTGTCATAATCAGTTGATGTGGATAAAATCCTGCTTTTTCACCTTTTTTTCGCAACATCAAACGTTGATGCACACCAAAACGATGCTGTTCATCAATAATCACCAAGGCTAAATCAGCAAATTCTACTTCTTCTTGGAATAAAGCATGTGTGCCCACTACCATTTGTACCGCACCGGACTTAATTTTTTCCAATTCCGCTTGGCGAGCTTTTCCTTTTACCTTACCCGCTAACCAGCCTACTTCAATACTAAAAGGTTCTAACCAACGGCGGAAATTATTTGCATGCTGTTCCGCTAAAATCTCTGTTGGCGCCATTAAAGCCACTTGTTTGCCATTATCAATCGCTAATAAGGCGGCTAAGGCTGCCACTAACGTTTTCCCCGAACCTACATCCCCTTGAACAAGTCGCATCATCGGATAATCTTTCGCTAAATCCTGTTCAATATCCGCTACTACTCTATTTTGGGCATTTGTTGGTTGAAAAGGCAAAGACGCAAGAAAACGTTGCTTCAAATCGGTTTGATAATGCAATGGCAACGCTAAAAACTGCTGCGTACCCAACCGCACTTTTTGCATCGCAAGATTATGCGCAAGAAGCTCTTCAAAGATAAGTCGTTGCTGTGCGGGATGTTGTCCTTTCTCCAAAATATCTAATGAGATATCTGGCGGCGGACGATGCAAAAATCGAATAGCCTCCTTTAAGCTAAAAGGATGTGGATTAAATTCATTAGGTAAAATTTCCGTTAATTGGATTTTATCGAGTAAAGCCAATGCTTGATCGGTTAGCTTACGTAATGAATTTTGTTTTAAACCTTCCGTTGTGGAATAAATAGGCGTGAGCGTTTCCTCTAAAACCAATGGCGCATTATCCCGTATGATTTGATATTCAGGATGATGAATTTCCGCCATAAAGCGTCCACGTTTAATTTCGCCAAACGCTTTGACGCGCGTACCAATCTGAAAACTGTTTTTCATCCCCGCATTAAAATTGAAAAAACGGAGCATAATCTTGCTCGTTCCATCAGAAAGACTAACAGTTAAAATAGGACGGCGCCCAAAGGCTACTTCACAGGTTTGGACAACCCCTTCAATGGTGGCATATTGTTCAGGACGAAGATCGGCAATGGACGTAATTCTCGTGCGATCTTCATAACGGATAGGTAGATGAAAAAGCAAGTCTTGGAGATTATGAATTCCAAGACGACTTAATTTATCGGAAATTGCCGCGCCTACACCGGATAAAGTGGTTAGAGGAACGGCATCGAGAAGTTGTGTGCTCATTATGCTTCATTAATATTGCGCTTTAAACGAATCACACTGGTAATTTGTTTGATTTTTCGCATAATGTTTTCTAAATGATAGATATCTCTCGCGCCAACTTGGATAATGACTAATAGCAGATTATTCTCTAATTCTTCCGTCCAAATACTTTGAATATTACTTTCACAAGTCGCGACCGCTGTCATGAGACTACCTAATACATTTTGTTCATTAAGCATTTCAATGTGTAATTCAGCATCAAAATTGACCGCACTTTCAGCCTCTTCCCATTTTGCCGCGGTGAAATCTTTGGCATTGCTTGACGTTAAATTAGAACAAGCTTGATGATGTACAACCACGCCTTTCTTCGCAGTACTTAATGCCACGATCGGATCACCCGGAATTGGATGACAACATTGAGCGAAAGACGCTTTCATTTCGCCATCTCGGCTTAACGTTAGCGTACTTTGTGTGTTTTCAGACACACCATCCACATCAATTTCAATGGCTTCATCCATTAATTGATGCGCAATGACACTCGACATTTGATTACCCACACCAATTTCCACAAAAAGCTCATTAAGGCTTGAGAGATTCAATTCATTCAGTACTGCTTGGATTTTCTCTTCAGAAATCTCAGAGAGATAATGTGGTTTTAGGGCCATTTCTAGCTGTTTTTTACCTGTTTGAACCGCATCATCTGCACGCAATAATTTTAAGAAATGACGAATACGAGTTCTTGCACGAGCCGTCACTACAAAGTTTAACCAGCTAACGCTTGGATGAGTATTTTCACTGGTCACAATCTCAACGGTTTGACCAGATTCTAAAGCTTGTGATAACGGATAAGGTTTATGCTCTACTACTGCTGCAACACAATGATTTCCCACATCAGAATGCACGGCATAAGCAAAATCGACAGCTGTTGCGCCCATTGGTAATTCAACGATACGACCTTTCGGTGTAAAGACATAGATTTCTTTCGGGAAAAACTCAGATTTTACATTTTCAATAAACTCAAAGGAGTTACCCACGTTTTGTTGAATATCTACCAGGCTTTGTAACCAACGTTGTGCACGTACTTGAGCGGTGGTGCTATCGTTTTTACCACCTTCTTTATACACCCAATGGGCGGTAACTCCCATTTCAGCAACCTGTTCCATTTCTTCAGTCTGAAGATGAACTTCTACGGGCACCCCATGAGGGCCAATCATTGACGTTTGCAGTGCTTGGTAGCCATTTGCACGAGGCACAGCAATATAATCTTTCACTTTACCAGGGCGAGGCTTATACAAACTATGCATTTGCCCCAACCCGCGATAGCAATCATCAACCGAATTCACAATAACGCGGAAAGCATAAATATCCATAATAGAATGGAATTTCTGATCTTTCGTGCGCATTTTTTGGTAAATTTTATAGAGATGTTTTTCACGTCCCCAAATACGATTTGTAATGCCTACATTATCAAGACGTTGTGAAATATCATTAGAAATTCGTTGAATCAATTCTTGACGAGAGCCACGCGCTTGTTCGACGAGCTTTTTAAGTACTTCATAACGGCGAGGATGCATTGCTTCAAAAGATAAATCTTCTAATTCATTCTTGATATGCTCGATGCCTAAACGGTGGGCTAATGGACAATAAATCTCTAAGGTTTCTTTTGCGATACGACGACGTTTATCTGGACGCAATGATCCCAACGTTCGCATATTATGGGTACGGTCAGCCAGTTTAATTAAGACAACGCGAATATCTCGAGTCATCGCTAAAATCATTTTGCGGAAGTTTTCAACCTGTGCTTCTTGGCGGGTACGGAATTTCAATTTATCTAGTTTCGATACACCATCAACAATTTCAGCTACGCTAGCACCAAATTCATCTTTTAATTGGGATTCAGTATAAGGAGTATCTTCGATAACATCATGCAACAATGCGGCCATGATCGCCTCATGGTCTAGATGCATTTCCGCAATAATTGAGGCTACTGCAACAGGGTGAGTTATGTAAGGTTCGCCGCTTGAGCGAAATTGTCCTTCGTGAGCATCTCGCGCAATGACGAATGCACGTTTGATTAATTCAATTTTATCGGCGGGCAAATACCCCTGAATAATTCGATCTAAATCTGCAAACAATTCCAAAGGACACCTGACTTTTTGTAGAGAGAAAGACTAGGCGATCAAAATAGCTTTAATTTTGACCGCTCTTTAATGAGATTATTCTGCGATTAACGCTACTGCTACTTCTTCGTTACGTTGAGAAGCTGCCGCATCTAAATACTCTTTTGCATCCATGATTTCTTGGTTGATTAACCCTTTTTCGATTTCACGTAATGCGATTACAGTTGGTTTATCGTTATCTTCCGGCACTAACGGCTCACTTTGATGTAACTCTAATTGTCTCGCACGACGAGCGGCGGTTAAAATTAAATCAAAACGGTTACCAATTTTTTCTACTGCATCTTGCACAGTCACTCGAGCCATGTTTTACTCCGATGTTAAAAATAATGTCTATAAAGGGAAAACATTGTACTCAATTCAAGCTTATTTTGCTAGTAGCTGATGAATTAAGTCTGCATTTTCTGTTTGTTGATAAGCTTTGGTCAAGCGTTCTGCCTGCAAAATGCTTTGTAAATCTGCCAATGCCTGTTCAAAATTATCATTCACAATAACGTAATCATATTCATCATAATGCGAAATTTCGCTGATTGCTTTTGACATTCGCTCAGCAATAACCTCTTTGCTATCCTGTCCGCGTCCAATCAAACGACGTTCTAATTCTGGCAATGACGGTGGCAAAATGAAAATACTTTTTACAGAAGGTACTTTTTGACGAATTTGCTGTGCACCTTGCCAGTCAATATCTAAAAACACATCAATGCCCTTAGCCAAGTTTTCTTCAATTGCTGGCAATGAAGTGCCGTAATAATTACCACCAAACACTTTTGCATATTCTAAGAAATGGCCTTTTTCAATTAAGGTTTCAAATTCTTCTACGGAAACAAAATAATAATGCACACCATGACTTTCGCCTGGACGAGGAGAACGCGTTGTGTGTGAAATAGACACCATTTTTTTCGTGCCTTGATTTTTTTCTAATAACGCGGAAATTAATGATGACTTGCCCGCCCCACTTGGTGCAGAAAGAATATATAAATTACCTTGAGACATAATTGAAACCTCTTCTTGTTGTTTGTTTTTATTATACAAAAAGAAAACGAAAAGTGCGGTCAAATTTTCATTTGTTTTACCAAATTGTTAAAAAGTGATCGAGATCACAAAAAAGTGGTATATACCCTTTTTTTTATCAAAATGCCCATGCTATAATCCACGGGAACTCGTTAGAGCAACGATTTTGTTTAACTTGAAAAAAAGGTGAAAATCTTATGGCTATTAAAATTGGTATCAACGGTTTCGGCCGTATCGGTCGTATCGTATTTCGTGCAGCACAACATCGCGATGACATCGAAGTTGTAGGTATCAACGACTTAATCGATGTTGAATACATGGCTTACATGTTGAAATACGATTCAACTCACGGTCGTTTTGACGGTACTGTTGAAGTTAAAGACGGTAACTTAGTCGTAAACGGTAAAACTATCCGTGTTACTTCTGAACGTGATCCTGCAAACCTTAACTGGGGTGCGATCGGCGTTGATGTTGCAGTTGAAGCAACAGGTTTATTCTTAACTGATGAAACAGCACGCAAACACATCACTGCTGGTGCGAAAAAAGTCGTATTGACTGGTCCTTCTAAAGATAGCACACCAATGTTCGTACGTGGTGTAAACTTCGGTGCATACGCAGGCCAAGACATCGTGTCTAACGCTTCTTGTACTACAAACTGTTTAGCGCCTTTAGCGCGTGTTGTTCACGAAACCTTCGGTATCAAAGATGGTTTAATGACTACAGTTCACGCAACAACAGCGACTCAAAAAACTGTTGATGGTCCATCTGCTAAAGACTGGCGCGGTGGTCGTGGTGCGGCACAAAACATCATCCCTTCATCTACCGGTGCTGCGAAAGCTGTGGGTAAAGTATTACCAGCATTAAACGGTAAATTAACTGGTATGGCGTTCCGTGTTCCTACTCCAAACGTTTCTGTAGTTGACTTAACTGTAAACTTAGAAAAACCAGCAACTTACGAACAAATCAAGCAAGCAATCAAAGATGCAGCTGAAGGTAAAACTTTCAACGGCGAATTAAAAGGCGTTTTAGGTTACACTGAAGATGCTGTAGTTTCTACAGACTTCAACGGTTGTGCTTTAACTTCTGTATTTGATGCTGATGCGGGTATCGCATTAACTGATTCTTTCGTTAAATTAGTATCTTGGTACGATAACGAAACTGGCTACTCAAACAAAGTATTAGACTTAGTTGCACACATTTACAACTACAAAGGCTAATCAAAAATAGCTAAAAAATTAACCGCTCTTTTTAGAGCGGTTTTTTTATTTCCAATCCATTTTACTTAATCAATATTTTTAAATTCTTTATTTCTCACCCGGAGATAAAAATAGAAAAATAAATATGTCTATTATTTATTCTATATTCACAAAATAACAACATTTCACTAGATTTTAAATTTATTTCGTTTATATTAGCGTACAGTTGTTCGCTCAAATAAGGCTTATATGAATTTAGAACGTCATTTCGTCAATCGAATTCGCCAGCAGGCAAAAACTCGTCAAAATGCAACCGCACTTCGCCATAAAATTAATGGCTTGTGGAAAGATATTTCATGGAACGCATTCCAACAACAGCTTGACCAGCTTTCATTAGCTTTTCTTGCTTGCAATATTCAAGTACAAGATAAAATTGCAATTTTTGCGCACAATATGTCACGTTGGACAATCGCTGATATTGCAGCGCTTCAAGTCCGAGCTATCACTGTTCCAATTTATGCAACCAATACGGCACAGCAAGCTGAATTTATTTTAAATCATGCCGATGTCAAAATTCTGTTTGTTGGTGATCAAGAACAATATGACCAAGCGTTAGAAATTGCACATCAGTGTCCACAATTACAAAAAATTGTGGCCATGAAAGAACAACTGACAGAAACTACCCTTTCTTGCCATTGGGACGATTTAATTCAATTAGGTACAGCCGAATTTCAGGCTGAATTTGAAACTCGCTTAGCAAATAAAACGATGGATGATTTATTCACGATCATCTACACCTCTGGCACAACAGGTGAACCGAAAGGCGTAATGCTCGATTACAATAACTTGGCGCATCAACTTGAAGCCCATGATATTGCATTAGATGTTAATCAAGATGAGGTTTCACTTTCTTTTTTACCATTTAGCCATATTTTTGAGCGAGCTTGGGTTGCCTATGTGTTACATCGTGGAGCAATCCTTTGCTATCTCGAAGATACCAATCAAGTACGTGAAACATTGACAGAAGTACGCCCGACCTTTATGTGTGCGGTACCGCGTTTCTATGAAAAAATTTATTCTGCTGTGCTTGATAAAGTACAAAAAGCCCCTTTTATTCGTCAGATGATTTTCCATTGGGCGATTGCAGTGGGGCAAAAACGTTTTGATCTTCTCTCTCAAAATAAAAAAGTCCCGTTCTTCTTGCAAAAACGTTATGCGCTTGCCGATAAACTGGTGCTGTCTAAATTGCGTTCATTGTTAGGTGGACGTATTAAAATGATGCCTTGCGGTGGCGCAAAATTAGAACCAACCATTGGCCTTTTCTTCCATAGCATTGGGATTAATATCAAACTCGGTTATGGCATGACAGAAACCACAGCTACCATTTCTTGTTGGGATGACCATCATTTTAATCCGAATTCTATTGGTAAATTAATGCCAAATGCCGAAGTTAAAATTGGGGAAAATAACGAGATTCTGGTTCGTGGTGGCATGGTAATGAAAGGTTACTATAAAAAGCCTGAAGAAACGGCCCAAGCCTTCACCGAAGATGGTTTCTTGAAAACGGGAGATGCCGGTGAATTTGATGCTGAAGGTAATTTATTTATTACCGACCGCATTAAAGAATTGATGAAAACTTCTAACGGTAAATACATTGCGCCACAATATATTGAAGGGAAAATTGGTAAAGATAAATTTATCGAACAAATTGCGATTATTGCTGATGCAAAAAAATATGTTTCAGCGTTGATCGTGCCTTGTTTTGATAGCGTAGAAGAATATGCGAAAAAACTGAATATTAAGTATCAAGATCGCATGGAATTACTCAAACACTCTGAAATTATCAAGATGTTTGAACAACGTATCGAAAGTCTTCAAAAAGAATTGGCGCACTTCGAGCAAGTGAAGAAATTTACGCTACTCTCTCAAGCATTTAGCGTAAAACTTGGTGAAATAACACCTACACTCAAATTACGCCGAAAAGTGATTATGGAACGCTATCGTCATATTATTGACTCGATGTATTCCAACAACAAAGAAAACAAGGAAAATAAAGAATAAAAAAGTGCGGTGAAATTCACCGCACTTTTTATTTTGACGAAAATGATTTATTCGACTTCAACCAGTACACCTTCTTGGTGAGGTTTCAATACACCGACCTCGCTAAGCTCGATACCGGCTTTTTTCGCAATCTCTAAGATTTCCGCTTCACTTTCAGGTTTAACCGCAATCAACAAACCACCTGAAGTTTGAGGATCGCAAAGTACGGCCTTTTGATAATCCGTAAGAGGACCGATTTTATGACCATAGCTTTCAAAGTTACGGTTGGTTCCACCTGGGACACAACCTTCTGCAATGTAATCTGCTACACCATCTAATAATTTGATTTTATCAAAATGCACAACCGCATTAAGATTTGAGCCTTCACAGATTTCAGCCAAGTGCCCTAACAAACCAAAGCCAGTTACATCTGTCATGGCGGTGACACCTGCCACTTCCGCAAATTGGCTACCAATCAGATTCATTTGGCACATTGCTGCTGTTGCCAATCCTTGATGTTCTGGTTTTAATTTGCCTTTTTTCTCGGCAGTAGTCAGCACACCAATACCTAATGGTTTGGTTAAATAAAGCTTACACCCCGCTTCTGCTGAGGCATTACGTTTTACACGATCCGTTGCAATAACGCCTGTTACCGCTAAACCAAAAATAGGTTCTGGTGCATCGATTGAGTGTCCGCCAGCTAGCGAAATCCCCGCTTGATGACAAGCAAAACGACCACCATCAACAATTTTCTGTGCCACTTCTGCCGGCAATTTATTAATCGGGAAACCTAAAATGGCAATTGCCATAATCGGCTTACCACCCATTGCGAAAATATCACTAATGGCATTGGTTGCGGCAATACGACCAAAATCAAAAGGATCGTCCACAATAGGCATAAAGAAATCCGTGGTACTAATAATTGCAGTACCATTACCAAGATCATAAACCGCAGCATCATCCGCTGTTTCATTTCCCACTAATAAATTGGGGTCAGCAAATTTTTCGAGTTTAGTCTGTAAAATTGTCCCTAACACCTTAGGCGAAATTTTACAGCCTCAACCTGCACCGTGGCTGTATTGTGTTAAACGAATCTCATCCGTCATATTCAGTCCTTTGTAAAAATAACGTACTTCTTAAAAAAAGAGCGGTTAGAAAAAGCCGTATTTAGGAGGCTAACTTCTCCACTTTTGCTTGCTTGATCATGTTATCGCTGACTTCTAAAATAGTAATTCTTAAGCCATTGATTTCACAAACCGTTCCTTCATCAGGAATATCTTCAAGATGCTCGAGAATCAAACCATTAAAGGTGCGTGCATCTTCTGTATCTAATTCCCAACCAAACATTTTATTCAAATCACGAAGATTTGCCGAGCCTTCAATAATCATCGAACCATCAGATTGCTGAACAACTTCTTGTTCAATAGTCGGTGCAGTAGTGGTTGTAAAATCACCCACAATTTCTTCTAAAATATCTTCAAGCGTGACTAGTCCTTTAATGTCACCATATTCGTCCACCACTAAACCGATACGTTCTTTTTTCGTACGGAAATTCGCTAATTGTGTTTTCAGTGGTGTCCCTTCTGGAATGAAGTACACTTCATCAACGGCACGTAATAAAGTTTCTTTGGTAAATTCATTTTTTTCTAATAACAAACGAAACGCTTCACGCACACGCAAAATCCCTAATACTTGCTCATCAAGGCTGCCTTTATACAACACAATTCGGTTATGTGGTGCATGATTAAGCTGGCGCATAATCGCTTTCCAATCGTCATCAATATCAATCCCTGCTATTTCATTACGTGGCACCATGATATCGTCGACGGTCACCGTTTCCATATCTAAAATAGAGAGTAACATTTGTGGATGCTGTTCATCGGGTGTGGCTTCTCCCGCTTCTGATACAATACTACGGAGTTCTTCACGACTAATCACTTGCTTTTGCATATCAGGTTTTAAACCAACCATTCGCATTAATGTCTTCGTGAAAAGATTCATTAACCAAACTAGCGGATAAAATATTTTTAATAGTAAGACCAAGATATGACTTGAAAATAATCCCACCTTTTCAGGGTGCATTGCCGCGACGGTTTTAGGGAAAATTTCAGAAAAAACAAGCATCACAAAGGTTAATAAACCTGTTGCAATAGCCACACCCGCATCGCCATATAAACGCATACCAATCATGGTTGCGATAGCTGAAGCACTGATGTTAACAAGGTTATTAAAGATCAGGATAAAACTTAACAAGGTATCTGGCTTCTCAAGCAGTTTTTCTGCTTTTTGCGCACCTTTATTACCTTGTTCCGCCATAAAACGAAGGCGATATTTATTAAGAGAGAGTAATCCGGTTTCTGAGCCGGAAAAATAGGCTGATAAAACTAAACAAATAATGAGTGTAATAAATAAAGTACTAAGGGGGATACTGTCCAAGGGTAAATCCTTTTGTTCGTTAATCAACAAAAAGTGCGGTCATTTTCACCGCACTTTTTACCTGTTCTTTGATTTTGATTAAATCAAACGGCTACCAAAATAGCCAATCGTGAGCAGAATGATACCTGAAATTGCATAAATAATCATCCTTTTTCCACGCCAGCCTAGTCGCCAATGACCAAAACAAGCAATACCAAAACTAATCCAAGCAAGGAAAGAGAAAATCGCTTTGTGCAGATTTTCTAGAGTCACCGCTTGTAATACATGATAAGTACCCGAAATTAAAGTCAGAGTCAGTAATACTTCACCCATCGCAAATAAACAGAAGAAATGACGTTCTACTGCCATCAATGGCGGAATTGCTGGCGAAAATTGAATTTTACGTTTTTTCAAATTACGGTCTAACCAGACCAACTGAATCACATAAAGCGTTGCAATAAAACAAACTGCATAGGTAAACAGCGACAAACCGATATGGAACAGCATCAATGTATTTTGATTAAGCATCTGAATGATATGGCTTGATAAGAATGTCGCAAAGATCAAGCTAATGATCGAAAACGCATACACGATAGGTAAAACAAACCACATCGTGGAAACCAGAAACATTGAAAGCGTCGCTAAGGCAGCAATAATTACGCTCATTAAAGAAGCGATTTCCATTAGCGTAAAACTCTGCCCTGAGGCCAAATCCTCTAACAAAGGGAAAGTGCTGACAGCATGCAGAATAATTGCAGCAAGTGCGGTCAGAAAAAATGGAGTTTTGCTTTGACTCAACTTCCCTTCTGATGAATTCATCAAAAACGGGGCGATCAACAATAAACTAAGAATGTAAAAAATAATCGAAAAAAGGGCAAACCACATAATGCGTTCTCTTTACTAGGAATTATTCTTATTTTAACGGATCTTTTCTCTAGATCGCCATAATTTTATTTGAAATGATGAAAAACGCCCAAATTTCGGTATAATCACGGCAATTTTTTAAGAAAAAACAGGATTTAAAATGTTTGAGAATTTATCGGATCGCCTTTCCAAAACGCTACGCAACATTAGCGGTAAAGGTCGCTTAACTGAAGATAATATTAAAGAAACCCTACGCGAAGTACGTATGGCTTTATTAGAAGCTGACGTTGCGTTGCCTGTCGTACGTGAATTTATCGCCAAAGTAAAAGAAAGCGCATTAGGCGAAGAAGTCAATAAAAGCTTAACACCAGGCCAAGAGTTCTTAAAAATTGTTCAACGTGAACTCGAAAAAGCCATGGGTGAAGCCAATGAAAGCTTAAACCTAGCAACACAGCCACCTGCAGTTATTTTAATGGCAGGTTTACAAGGTGCGGGTAAAACTACCAGCGTGGGTAAATTAGCGAAATTCTTGCGTGAACGTCACAAAAAGAAAGTGCTTGTAGTCTCTGCCGACGTATATCGTCCTGCGGCGATCAAACAGCTTGAAACCTTAGCACAATCTGTTGGCGTGGATTTCTTCCCATCTGATGTCAAACAAAAACCGGTAGAGATTGCAAAAGCGGCACTTGCTGACGCTAAACTCAAATTCTACGATGTGTTAATTGTGGATACGGCAGGTCGCTTACACGTTGATAGTGAGATGATGGATGAAATCAAGCAAGTTCACGCGACATTAAATCCAATTGAAACACTTTTCACGGTTGATGCAATGACCGGTCAAGATGCGGCAAATACTGCAAAAGCCTTCAATGAAGCTTTGCCTCTTACTGGGGTTATCTTAACCAAAGTGGATGGTGATGCACGTGGCGGTGCAGCTTTATCTATCCGTCAAATCACAGGCAAACCGATTAAATTCCTTGGTGTGGGTGAAAAAACAGAAGCCCTCGAGCCATTCCATCCTGATCGCGTAGCGTCGCGTATTTTAGGCATGGGCGACGTGCTTTCCCTTATCGAAGATCTTGAACGTTCAGTGGATCGCGAAAAAGCGGAAAAAATGGCACAGAAATTCAAGAAAGGTGATGATTTCACCTTAGACGATTTCCGTGAACAGCTCCGTGAGATGAAAAAAATGGGCGGCATGATGTCAATGCTTGAAAAATTACCGGGTGCGAAAAACTTACCGGATCATGTCAAAAATCAAGTGGATGACAAAATGTTTATCAAAATGGAAGCCATCATTAATTCCATGACCTTAAAAGAGCGTGCCAATCCAGATATTATCAAAGGATCTCGCCGTCGTCGTATTGCATTAGGTTCTGGCACTCAAGTTCAAGATGTGAATAAGCTGCTGAAACAATTTGACGAAATGCAGCGTATGATGAAGAAAATGCGCAAAGGTGGCATGGCGAAGATGATGCGCGGTATGCAAGGCTTAATGGGTGGAGGCGGCTTAGGTGGCCTTGGTGGTTTAGGCGGTATGTTTAAACGTTAGTTTGTTTATACAAGATCAACCTATAAAATCAAATAGATCAATTAATAATATTCTGAGTTCTGTATATTACAGAACTCAATTATTTTTACTCAAAATTAATTTATTTTTGATAGAAAGTGCGGTCAAAAAATTAAATGTTTTTTGCTATACTTTCCTACAAAATATTCATAATTACTCATTTCAATGAAACAAAAACGCCCTACTTTACAAGATATTGCCGACCATCTTGGGATGACTAAAATGACGGTAAGCCGTTATTTACGCAATCCTGATTCTGTTGCCAAAGATACCCAACAACGTATCGCTGCAGCCATTGAGCAGTTTGGTTATATCCCTAATCGTGCACCAGAAATTTTGTCTAATGCAAAAAGTAAAGCTATTGGCGTGTTACTCCCTTCTTTAACTAATCATGTATTTGCTGATGTATTAAAAGGCATTGAGCAAGTTGCCGATATTGCGGGTTATCAGACGATGCTTGCGCACTACGGATATAGTGTCAAAAAAGAAGAAGAACGTATTGAAAGTTTACTTTCTTACAATGTGGATGGATTAATTTTATCGGAAAACTACCACTCTTTACGTACGCTTAAAATGATTGAAATCGCCAATATTCCAGTCATTGAAATCATGGATAGCTCACAAGCAGGTATTCAACAAGTCATTGGTTTTGATAATGTTGTTGCAGCACAAGCTATGGTCGAAACCATGATTCAGCGTGGTTATAAAAATATCGTCTATTTCACGGCAAGAATGGATAAGCGAACCCAATTAAAAATGCAAGGTTATGAACAAGCCATGAAAAAATATGGGTTAGAACCTTATAGTTTGATTACTGAAGCCGCTTCTTCTTTCACATTGGGTGGAAAGCAGCTACGTAAAATTTTAGAAGAACGTCCTGAAACAAACGGGATCTTTTGTACAAATGATGACTTAGCGATTGGTGCATTATTTGAATGCCAGCGATTAGGTATTGCTGTGCCTCAACAGATTGCAATTGCAGGGTTCCATGGACATGACGTAGGCTTTTCGGTCACACCTCAGCTCGCAACTGTTATGACCCCTCGTTTAGAAATTGGCAAGCTTGCCGCACAAGAATTGTTAGCGAGACTGAATAAAGAGCCACTAAAAGAAAAAATAATTGATCTAGGATTTAAAATCCATTTAGGTGAAAGCATATAAGCTGTGCGATCAAAAAATACTAATATTTTGACCGCACTTCTTTTATTTTAGATCAGTGGTTTTAATGCCTCTACACAGCGTTCAACCACTTGCTCAAAACGACCAGAAATATCAACATGAATAACATCTGGTTCATCTTGGCCAGGTACTTCCAATGTCTCAAACTGACTTTTTAGCATATCGGTTTTCATATAATGCCCTTTACGCTGTTTCATTCGCTCAAGTACCAGTTCAAAAGTGCCTTCTAAAAATAAGAATTTTACGTTTCCATTCCCTTCACGAATGAGATCGCGATATTTTTTCTTTAATGCAGAACAAATAATGATCCCCACTTCACTTTTTCGCTCTAGACTAAATGCTGCATCACGAATACGCTCCAACCAAGGCGCGCGGTCTTCATCATTTAACGGATGCCCCTCTCTCATTTTGATGATATTCGCTCTAGGATGAAGATCATCACCATCAATTAATTTTATTCCTAAACGATGAGCTACCTCTGTTCCTACGGAGGTTTTCCCCGTACTTGATACGCCCATTAGAATAAAACTTTTTCCCATCTGTTCTTGTTTATGATTCATCATACACCTCTTCAAATTTTCATTTACCATACTCTAATTACAAACAAAATGTTACCAGTAACATTTTATTTTGTGATCAAGATCACAAAATAAATTCATCACCATAATTAACCGCACTTTTAAAGATAAAAATAATGTGAATGAGATCACAATTTTGAAAAGTAATCGTTTACCAAATGTTAAATCAAGCGTATGTTACGGGTAACAATTCAATTCGGAGAACAACCATGCTCATTGCAATTATGATCGTAGCAATCTTATTGCTACTTTTACTCATTATTAAATTCAAAGTTCATGCTTTTGTGGCATTAATTATTGTGAGTTTACTTACCGCACTCGCTGCTCAGATTCCGGTAGATAAAATCCTGCCAACCTTGCTAGGTGGATTTGGTAATACACTGGCAGCAGTTGCCTTATTGGTAGGTTTGGGTGCAATGATTGGTCGACTTCTTGAAATTACTGGCGGAGCCAAAGTGCTTGCAGATTCACTAATCAATAAATTTGGAGAGAAAAAAGCCCCCTTTGCATTAGGTGTTGCTGCACTACTTTTTGGCTTCCCTATTTTCTTTGATGCGGGGCTTGTCGTGATGTTACCTATCGTCTTTAGTGTCGCTAAACGTTTTGGTGGCTCCGTTTTACGTTATGCCTTTCCTGTTGCAGGCGCATTTGCTGTAATGCACGCTTTTTTACCTCCGCATCCTGGTCCAGTAGCTTCTGGTGATTTATTAGGTGTGAATATCGGTTTATTGGTGATTGTGGGCTTAATTTGTGCGATTCCAACATGGTATATCGGTACTTATTTATTTAGCCTATTCATCAGCAAGAAAGTTCATATTGATTTACCAAAAGCATTTTTAAATGCCACTGCAATCAGTGAAACATCTGTG
>ERZ1673737.2183-NODE-2183-length-16886-cov-18.765908_pt1 | contig 16886 bp, 17 predicted proteins | sample MGYA00580211_ERZ1673737 | MGnify/ENA primary metagenome ERZ1673737 (study PRJEB41218, sample SAMN15661789) | gut metagenome | host: Homo sapiens | place: Canada: London | collected 2015-08-20/2019-03-30 | study: EMG produced TPA metagenomics assembly of... | reverse complement strand
ATCTGGGGCAGTAGTAAGGGTTGGCCGTACATATTTGATAAATTACAGTAAGGTTGATCAGTATATGGACGAGCTTTCGGAATGATGGAGGTGATCCTATGAACATATATGAACATCTGTTGCCAGGCAAAGAAAACGCATTAACTCCAGAATATCTTGCTACGAAATACCATTTTTCCAGTGTTCGAATGCTTCAGAAGCAGATCGAAGCAGAACGCAAGGCTGGCAAGGTCATATTATCAAGTACCACGCCGCCTGGAGGATATTATCTTCCGGCAGCAGGAGACACAATGGAAATCCGAAAATTTATTCGCACTTTAGAGAACAGAGGTGAAAATACATTGAAGATACTGGAAAGCGCAAGAGAATTGTTAAAGGAACTGGAGGAACAGTAATGTGGCAAGCCCTCAGATTGAGAATGGTTATACAACCATAGCCAATGAGATATTAGACCATCTTTATAAACAGCCATTGAACGGGACGGAATTAAAGGTCGTTATGTGTATTCTTCGTTACACATTCGGGTTTCGGAGAAAATCGCATAAGCTATCAGCATCCTTTATAGCTAAATGGGGAAGCTGTGATGTGAGTTCTGTTAAACGGGCATTAAAACATCTTCGAGCTATGAAAATTGTTATTTGTATTAATGATGAAAAAAGAGGTGTGACGGCGGAGCTGAAATTGAATAAGGATTATGAACAATGGAAGCTTACTGGTGGCGAAAATGCTACCAGTGTTAAAAATGCCACTGGTGGCGAAAATGCTACTGGACTGGTGGCAGAAATGACACCGGAACTGGTGGCAGAATTGCCACATAAGAAAAGAAAAAAAGAAAATAAAAATATAAAAACAAAATCTTATGATGATTTCTTCGAGAAAGTCTGGAAATCATATCCACGGAAATTGAATAAATCAGCAGTGACGCGAAAGGCAAAAAAAGAACTTTATGAAGCAGGAGAAGAGGTTGTTCTTGGAGCTGTTAATTCATACATAGCGGAGATACAGGAAAATGGAACGACAGAAAGATATATCATGTATGGATCCACATTTTTTAAGAAACAGTTAGAGGAAGCAAAGGAAGAAGCTGATAATCTGGAAAAAGACTGGGAGTTTTGTTCGCAGCAGAGATTAATTCTTACAATGCAGACAGATATTATTAATTTTGCACTGAAAATTTTTGATTATAAATGTCTCAGTATGGCTTTAAGTTATGTGAAGGCAGCATATAACCAGCAACCGCCGGAAGAGGATGAACAGGAGGGCGAAGAGTGATGAAAAAATGTACATTAACACAGGTCCCTTGCAGAGAAGCAATCATGGAAGTTGTCCAGGATAACAAAGACAGAAGGTCATTACAACACACCTATGAACTGGCGGAACTTTTTCGAGTAGCTTGTTCCGATAATAAAGCTTTTATGGAGTTATCCAAGGAAGATCAGGAGCGTTTCTGGCTGATTACAGATGCTTTAATGATGAATGATCTGGAAGACCTTAAGCGAGTACATAACCTTGCAAATTATCTGATGGTAAAGCGGATTAAGGATAATGTAAAAGCGGTGGAGGCGTAACATGGACTATAAGAAAGAGATTATTGAAATGATACAGAAAATCAATAGCAAAACAATGATGAAATTTATTTATGGATGCGTAAAAAGGGCGTACAAAGAAGAATGCAGCGAGGAATAATATGGACTACAAAAAGAAAATCATAGAGCTGTTAGAGAAAGCGGATCATGACCAAACATATACAATTTTCAGATTTGTTTGTAGCTTTCTGGGAATTAAATAAGGCAACCAAGGGCGGCGGACTGCTGCCCTATTGCCAATAGAAAGACAGGTGATATAATGGCAAGAATACCATCAGGAATGCGAAAAAAAGAAAATGGTTTATTCGAAAAGCGTTTTACCGTGGAGGGCAAGAGATACAGTACCTATGGTCGTAGCACAAAGGAATGTGCGGAGAATGAACTCAGGATCCGTGAGGAAATTAAGGCAGGTCTGTATAATTCCAACAAAAATATAACACTGGACGCATATTTTGATGAATGGGAGAAGTCCCGGAGAGGAACGATCAAGGACAGCAGCATTAAAATAAACCGGTCGAAGTACAATAACCATATCAGACCAGTACTGGGAAAAATTAAGGTTCAGAAAATAGAAAAGCGTGCAGTGGTGAAATTGCAGCAGGATTTATCAAAGAAGCTGAGTGCATCCATGACTAATGGCGTTATAGTGCTGCTGAAAACGGTGTTGAACGCGGCTGTTGATGATGAAATCCTTATGAAGAATCCTGCTGCCAGTGTGAAACCATTAAGGAAGGATGACCGGCCAAAAGCGAGTGAGACTATTCACAGAGCATTAACCAGAGAAGAGCAGCAGGCGTTTATGCAAGAAGCTAAGACGGAATGGTTATATGAGTTTTTCTGTTTTTCCCTGTGTACGGGAATGAGACTTAATGAGATCACGGCTTTAAAGTGGCAGGATATAGATTATATCAACAATGTGATCCGGGTAAACAAGACCGTGAGCTGGAAAGAGGGCGGCGGTATTGAGGAGACTTTGCCAAAATCAGATACCAGTAATCGCGATATTCCTATGAATGACACAATAAAAAAAATCTTGCAGATGCAGAAAACCAAAATGTCCATGGTTTACGGGGAAATCCATGCGAGAAAGATGGATAGTAATATCTTTATCGGGAGTAATGGAGCTAAGGCAATAGCATCATCCACGGTATCATCTGCTATAGATAACGTTTTAAAGCGGCTCCGGCAGCAGGGTATAGAAATCGAGAGGTTTACGCACCATGCTTTCAGAGATACCTTCGCAACACGGTACATAGAAGAGGGCGGAAACATGCAGACGCTACAGAAAATCTTAGGCCATAGCAGCTTGGCCATGACTGCGGACTTATATGCTCATGTTCTTCCGAACACAAAGCAACAGGAAATGCAGCAGATAGAGAATGGATTTATCGGGGTGGCAGTTTTATGACTGCTGCTCCTTTTTTAGAATAAAATGAGCGGATTGGGGTAATAATTGGGGTAAAACGCTGATTGCTTTCGTAAGAATGGCTTAAAATCAAGGTTTTTTGTAGTTTCTTAATAAAATTTATAAATTTATTAGAAATTGTACAAATTTCTCTCACATTTATCCTGTATGATATAAACATCTTAAGAGAACAGAAGCTCTTAAGAAAAACTCTTTCCTTTCCCTAAAATATGTATGAAGATAAACCACCGTTCCATTGGCAAGACAGAGCCGACAGGACGGTGGTTTTGCATTGCAGAAAAAAACTGCCGAATGACAGAGGAGATAAAGATTTCCAATGTTTATCGGCAGCGTTTTTTTGTTGTCTGAGATTTATTGGATATACAGCTTCAGGCACAGCTACGGCCTGCGATAGCGGTTAAAGCAGGAATATATTTCCTGGATCCTGGGCATGGCATAACCGCATGGAATATAAGAGCCTTCCGAGAAGAAGGACAATCCCTGCCTTTTCAGCTGAGTATCCAGATAAGTGATGATCTCCGGCAGAGTACGTTTTCCGTCAATGAGATGTTCGCAGGCATATTTCAGAAGCAACGCCAGGGATGCAGTTTGCTCGGAGTCGATCAGCTGCTCCACATAGCGGAGATCCACTTCGGTTTTTCCAAGAGAAAAGCCATCTTTGTCGTGAACCTTGATTTTCAATCTTTCCGGCTGTCCGGGACGGCTGTGGCGGGATGGAGCCACTTTGGCCCTGGTCATGATGCGATGGCTTTCCGGAAGGCGGAATGCAGGGGCCTCAATGTCTGAGAGAGGATATTCCTGACAGAGCTTTTTGGTGACTGCTGTGATGTCCACCGGATGATAATTATCCATCTGGATCACAGTATCCGCAATATGGAAAAAAGCTCCGGAGCTTCCGGCAACCAGGATAGTGGAGATCTTTGCCTTTTCATAGAGATCCCGGGCACGTTCCAGAAATGGAGTGATGGGCTCTCTTTCCCGGCAGATCACCCGCTGCATGAAGGAATCACGGACCATAAAGTTGGTGGCAGAGGTATCCTCGTCAAGGAGAAAGACTTTACTTCCGGCCTCCATACTCTCCACGATACCGGCAGCCTGTGAAGTGCTGCCGCTGGCATCCTCTGTAGAAAAGCAGAGGGTGTCTTTTTTATTTGGAAGATCGTTGATAAAAAGAGAAATGTCCACATCTTTGATAAAACGGCCGTCCTCAGAGCGAAGCTTCTGAGCAGAAGGATCGGTAATGACATACTCCCGGCCATCGCCGGAAATGTGATCGTAAATTCCCAGCTCCAGTGCGTTAAGTAAGGTGGATTTGCCATGGTAGCCGCCACCTACGATCAAGGTGATGCCGCAGGGAATGCCCATGCCTGTGATGGTTCCTCTGTGGGGCAGCTCCATGGAAACTCTCAGGCTTTCCGGAGAAACAAAAGGAACAGAATTTTTCATCGGGCGTGAAGAGATGCCGCTTTCCCTGGGGAGGATAGCGCCGTCACTGACAAAGGCAGCCAGAGAACGTTTTTTCAGCTCCTGACGGATAAATGCCTGATCTTCGGCAAGGCAGATGGTTTTTCTCAGCGCTTCCGGGTCAAGATTCCGGTAAAAAAATGCCTTGTGAATACAGACCGGAAGAAAATCGAAGAGGATTTTTTCCAGTTCGGGAGAGTTGATGGTTCTGCCATTGGCCGGGAAACCGATGAAAAAACGGGCAGTGATGCCTTTTTCCGTTATTTCACAGGCGGTACGTGCAAGAACCTCCTGACCACAGTGGCTTACTGAGATCAGGCCGCTTTTTCCGGAGCCTTTTGCACGGAAGGTATAACGGTTTACCTGCTGTTCAAACTGGCGGTTCAGAAAGTCTCCCAGTGTGATGCGGGTCAGGGAATCCTTATAATATTCTGCCGGAAATCCGGTGTCTCGGTGGGAAAGCTTCACACTGATGTGAGAGGGAGAGGCAAAAGGATCCCCCTGCACGTGGTCAATGGACAAAATATAACGGTCAAACTGGTATGCACCCCGCAGAGACTTGTATGCAGGATAGCTTTTGCGGTTGATGCTGTGAAGAAGCTCTTTTAGCTGAGCAGATGCTTGCATGTTGTTTCCTCCTTTGCCCTGTTGGAGCATACAGGTAAAGTCTACGGTGAAACAGAAAGCTTTCCGTGTGTGAGATACCTGAAAATTTTGGATACAGGGCCAATTCTTAAGAACTACTATAACGAATCATAAAGATTTTGTAAAGAATGGGAATTGCGGTGGAAATTCGTAAATGTTTGACCTATAATAGTAGACAGATTGCAGATAATATGATGAGAAACGGCAGCTGCCGGAAGCTATAAAGAAAGGTGGACCACTAAAATGGAAAGAAGAAATGCGTGGCTTTCTTATAAGGAAGCAGAAGAGACAGAAATGGAGAAGCTTGCGAAGGCTTACAGAGAATTTTTGGATAAAGGAAAAACAGAACGGGAATGTGTTGCAGAAATCGTGAAGGAAGCAGAGGCTGCCGGATATGAATCTCTTGAGTCGAAGCTTGAAAAAGGCGAGAAGATCAAGGCCGGTGACAAGGTTTATGCGGTAGGGATGAAGAAGATCGTTGCTCTGTTTCATGTAGGAACCGAAGAGCTTTCCGGAGGTATGAGCATTCTCTGTGCACATATCGACTCTCCGCGACTGGATATCAAGCAGAATCCTCTGTATGAGGATACGGATTTGGCTTATCTGGATACCCATTATTATGGTGGTGTAAAGAAATACCAGTGGGTGACACTGCCTCTTGCCATGCATGGTGTTGTTGCAAAGAAGGACGGAAGCATTGTGGAGATCAGCATTGGTGAGGATGCGGAAGATCCGGTACTTTACATCACAGATCTTCTGATCCATCTTTCCGGAAAACAGCTCCAGAAAAAGGCAGCAGAGGTTATTGATGGTGAGATGCTGGATATCCTGATCGGCAGCAGACCTCTTGCAGAGCTTCCGGATGATTCCAAAAAGGATGCGGTAAAACAGAATGTGCTGAAGATTTTAAATGAGAAGTATGGTATTGAGGAAGAGGACTTTCTTTCAGCAGAGCTGGAGATCGTTCCGGCAGGAAAGGCAAGAGACTGTGGACTTGACCGCAGCATGATCGCAGCATATGGACAGGATGACCGTGTATGCGCTTACACATCCCTTGTGGCAATGCTGGAGATGGAGGAGACACCGAAGCGTACCGGCTGCTGTCTCCTTGTAGATAAGGAAGAGATCGGAAGCGTTGGTGCCACAGGCATGCAGTCCAGATTTTTTGAGAACAGTGTGGCAGAGCTTCTGGACGGAATGGGCTGCTATTCCGAGCTTGCATTAAGAAGAGCTCTCCGTAATTCCAGCATGCTTTCTTCCGATGTAAGTGCCGGCTATGATCCGGCCTATGGTGAGGCTTTTGAGAAAAAGAATGCAGCATATCTTGGACGCGGTATCGTTCTTAACAAGTTCACCGGAGCAAGAGGAAAATCCGGTTCCAACGATGCCAATGCAGAGTACGTTGCAAGAGTTCGCAGGATTTTTGATGATCACAATGTTGCTTTCCAGACAGCAGAGCTTGGAAAGGTTGATTTTGGCGGAGGCGGAACCATCGCTTATATTGCGGCACTTTACGGAATGGAGGTTATCGACAGTGGCGTGGCAGTGCTGAGTATGCATGCTCCGTGGGAGGTTACCAGCAAGGCAGATGTATATGAGGCATACAAGGCATATAAGGCGTTTTTACTTGATGCATAAACAGATGTATAAATGTGTGTCAGTTCTGAAGACATTCAGGTGATTTTTTCGTTACAGATCAATGAGCGGGGTTTTCCCGGAAATGACAGAGCAGTCTGCCTGCTGCTGTTTTGGCTTGGAGCGTTCCGACAAGAAACAGCAGTATCCCCTGCAGACTTCGCTCTGTATTTTTAACCTGATCAGGGAAGCTCTCTGTTTCAATGGCGAAAAGCAATAAGCAGAGGAGGGGCTTGCCTGGGACTGATTTACTTTACAAGGAGTAATTTTATTATGGAAGATGCATTGGTACGGGTAGTAGATCTGTGCAAGGTTTACAATCCCGGAGAAAATGAGGTGCGGGCGCTGGATCATGTGAACCTGGAGATCCATAAGGGTGAATTTGTGGCTATTATCGGACAGTCCGGTTCCGGAAAATCCACCTTTATGAACATGCTGGGCTGCCTGGATGTCCCCACCTCCGGGAAATATTATCTGAATGGAACAGATGTATCCACAATGAAGGATAATGATCTCTCGGTGGTACGAAATAAGGAGATTGGTTTTATCTTTCAGGGCTTTAATCTGATCGCAAATCTTACGGCGCTGGAAAACGTGGAGCTTCCTCTGATCTATCGTGGGATCGACCGGAAAACAAGAAGAAAGCTTGCTGTGGAATCTCTTAAAAAAGTCGGACTTGAGAAACGTATGGACCATAAGCCAAACGAAATGTCAGGGGGACAGCAGCAGCGTGTGGCTATTGCCAGAGCTATCGCAGCCAGGCCGCCGGTGATCCTGGCAGATGAACCAACGGGAAATCTGGACTCTGCATCCAGCAGGGAAATTATGGAAATCCTGAAGGGAATGCACAGATCAGGAGAAACCTTGATCCTGATCACTCATGATAATGGGATTGCGGCTCAGGCCAGACGTGTGGTCCGGATCATGGATGGAAAAATTGAATCAGATACGATCAATGAGGAATTTGTCGAGGAGGCTTAAGAATGAAAAAAGGGAAAAAGATTGTGATCGGTGTGGCAGCAGTGGCTGTTGTGGCAGGCGGTATTTATGCGGCATCAGGTGCAGGCCGCGGGGGATCACAGATTCCGCAGGTTGCTGTTACCAAAGCGGAGACAGGAGATGTGGAGGAGATCGTAGATGCAACCGGAACCGTTGTCAGTGATGAGCAGAAGACCTTTTATTCTCCTGTGAACGCACAGATCAAAAGCGTATCCTTCGCAGAAGGCGATACGGTTTCAAAGGGAACGAAGCTGATAGAGTTTGAAGTGAAGGATCTGGAGAGGGATAATCAGAAAGCAGAGCTGAATGTACAGTCCGGACAGTATGATTACAAAAATTCCATCAATAAATCCAATGAGGCCCAGCAGAAGCAAGACAGCGCAAAAGCAAAGGTTTCCAGTCTGGAACAGCAGGTAAGGGAGCAGCAGAATTATCTGGCTTCCCTGAGATCACAGCTGGCGTCTGTACAGGCTCAGGCTGCGGCAGATGCGCAGGCCCAGGCCCAGGCGGAGACCCAGGCAAAGGCAGAGGCCCAGGCTGCCAGGGATGCAGAGACTCAGAGAGCGTATTCAGAAGCGCTGACTACATATCAGAATGAGACACTTCCGCAGTACCAGCAGGAGCTGGGACAGCTGAATTCCGATTATGTAACGGCACAGAATGCTTATAATCAGGCAGATACCAGTTATAAGATGGCTTTTGCACAGTGGCAGGCAGAGCAGAGCGATGAGAATGCCCAGGCGCTGGATGAAGCGGAAGCAGCAAGAAGTCAGGCAGAGATCACCTGCCAGGAAGCAAAGGAAGCTTATGAGGATAAGAAGGCCAGCCAGCCAAAAATGCCGGAGTATTCTGATTACAGCAGTAGTGCGGCCGGTGATTTTGTTACCGATGGAGCTTCAGAGGAAACACCGGGGCTGACAGATCAGGCATCTGCGGATGCTTCTTCTGCAGGAAGTACAGTGGATACTTCTGCCATTGAGAATGCGATCGAACAGGCAACCTCTGATCTGGCGGATCTGCAGTCGGACCTTGCTTCCCAGAAATCCATTGCAGAGGCGGATTCTGCCAGTCTTACGGAAGAAGAGAAAGAAAAAATGCGTGTCAGCAACAATCTTACTGAGCTGGATGCAAAATCTGCGAAAGAGCTGGTAGAAGAAGGAAAGAAAGGCATTTCGGCGGATTTTAACGGCGTCATTTCCAAATCAGCAGTCCAGCAGGGCGCAGCGGCAACACAGGGAATGGAGCTTTTTACCCTGCAGAATACAGATAAGGTCAGCGTTGATATCAATGTGTCCAAGTATGACTACGATAAGGTAAAGGAAGGCCAGAATGCGGACATTATCATCGGCGACAGGAAATATACCGGCAAGGTGACTAAGATCAGTCACATTGCGACAACCAACGAAAAGGGCTCCACACTGATCTCTGCCACAGTGAGCATCGACAAGCCGGACAAGGATATTTTTCTGGGAGTAGATGCGAAGGTAAAGATCTATGCAGAAAAGGCAGAGGATGTGGTAACGCTTCCGGCAGGCGTGGTAAATATCGGCAAGGATGGTTCCTTCTGTTATGTGCTGAAGGATGGTGTGATCACGAAGCAGGATATCACAACAGGAATCAGTTCCGAGGATTCTGTTGAGATCACAGATGGCATTAAAGCAGGAGATGAGGTCATCGAGGATCTGGGCTCCCTGGAAGAGGGAATGAAGGCAGAGGCAGCAGCGGCAGACAGTGACAGTGCAGCAGAGACAGGGGAGACTGCCGATGAGTAATATTTATGAATATATCAAAATGGCGATCCATAATATCATGGCTAATAAGGGAAGATCCTTTCTCACCATGTTAGGGATCATTATCGGTATTGCATCCGTGATCGCCATTGTGTCCATCGGTGAGGGTACAAAGAATCAGATGAACAGTGAGATCAATGATATCGGCGGCGGTCAGATCGCTGTTTACTGCAGTGATGATGCCATAGCAGACCAGGTCTGGATCGAACCGGAGGATATTGATGTAGTCCGGGAGCTGGATGGCGTGGAAGGTGTTAATGTTTCAGATTCCTATACAGGCGAGACCGTAACCGGAAAGGGTGATTTTAATCTTACAGTGACCGGAGAGGCCCAGGATGCCAAGCTGGTGGATAATGCTTCTGTGAAGTACGGAAGCTATTTCGGGCAGAAGGAGGTCGAAGAGGGAAAAAACGTCTGCGTGATCTCCGATGCCGATGCGAAGAGGCTTTTCGGAACGGATGATGTAGTGGGAATGACACTGGACATTACCTGCTATGATCTGACCAAGACATTCCGCATCTGCGGAGTCACCACACAGAAAGAGAACGGAACCTTTGTCAGCTATACTTACGATGGAATGCCGGTGACCATAAATGTGCCTTATACGGCCATGGACGACTTTACCGGAAGCAGCGGAGAATTTTATCAGATCATAGTTCAGGCGGATAAGAGGCTGGATTCTCAGGCGGTCGCAGACAAGATCATAAATCTTCTTGAGAGACGTCACCAGTGTGCCGGAGATGAATATTTCCAGGTACAGAGCTTCCAGGATGTTATGAAATCCATGAACCAGATGCTTGGCATGGTGACTGCGTTTATCTCTTTTGTTGCAGGAATTTCCCTTCTGGTAGGTGGTATCGGTGTTATGAACATCATGCTGGTGTCCGTCACAGAGCGTACCAGGGAGATCGGTATCCGGAAATCCCTTGGAGCAAAAACCTCGTCCATTATGTTACAGTTCCTTGCTGAGGCGGCGATCCTGACGATCATAGGCGGGCTGATCGGTATTGTGCTGGGGATTGCAGGCGGCTATGTGATCTGTGCGGTGATCAGCAGCAGTATGGGAATGACCATCACACCTGGGATCAGTGCGGGAACCATCCTGGCGGCTACGCTGTTCTCCTGTGCAGTAGGTGTGTTCTTCGGAATCTATCCGGCGAAAAAGGCAGCGAAACTGAGCCCGATCGAGGCACTTAGACGGAATTAAAAAACTGTTGCTTTTGCATCAAAAATAGCAATAAAAAATATTTTTAAAAAAAATCAAAAAAAGTTTCAAAAAACCCTTGACATTTTATAGGTCTTAGAGTATCATACATATTGTTGCAGCGGTGATACAAAATATCACAAAGGGAAAGCAACAAAGATGTGCGTTTAGCTCAGCTGGATAGAGCGTTTGGCTACGGACCAAAAGGTCGGGGGTTCGAATCCTCTAACGCACGTATAAAGCCTCTGGAATTGTTCCGGAGGCTTTTGTTTTGTGTTTCGGAAACAGGCGAAAAATTGTGTTGACACTGACATTTGGCCAGAGTAGAATAAAAAAACAGAAAAGAAAAATTTTTGTAAAGCTGTTTGTTTGATACAAGCAGCTTTTTTCAAAAGAAAAAGTGAACAATAACAAAAATACAGAATACCTGAAACACAGGTGAACCTATCAGGAGGAAAAAACAATGCCAGGATATCTGATCAAAGATACAACAAAAGAGGAACGTAAACAGATCGTGGAGGAATCTCTTGGAAATATTTCCGCGAACTGTGATGGCTGTATGGCGAGACTTGCGGATATGTATCAGGATTATATTGACGGAAAGAAAGAGATCCGTGAGATCAATATGGAGTTCAATGCCAGGTATGTTCATGGAGATATGGATAAAGAGGAAAAACGAAGCTGCCCGATGTAGCGAACGGAGATTAACAGAAGCATGGATCAAAATGAAGTAAAATATGATAAGCTGCTGAAGATCAAAACCACCGGTCGTGACGATTCCAGATCGGATCAGTACTGTTATCCATACGAGCCAACGCCGTACGGGGTGCTGGAACGGCTGGCTTATTGTGGATATCTGGGGAAAAAGAATCATCTGATCGACTATGGATGTGGAAAAGGCAGAGTGGATTTTTTTCTGGCGTGGCAGGTCAGATGCCGGACTACAGGCGTGGAGTACGATGAACGTATGACAAAAGCCGCAGAAGAAAACAGGCAGCGGGCTGTTTCCGGGACAAAAACATCATTTATACTGGAGAATGCAGCTCTTTTTCAGGTACCGGAATCCGCAGACAGATTTTATTTTTTTAATCCGTTTTCTGTGGAAATACTGAGAAGCGTCATCGGCCGCATCCGGGAATCCTGGTATGAAAAAACAAGAGAAATGCTACTGTTTTTCTATTATCCATCTGACGAATATATTTCATATCTGATGACCGTAGAGGAACTGGAATTCCTGGACGAGATCGACTGCCAGGATCTTTTTGAAGGGAAAAATCAGAGAGAGAGGATATTGGTATTTCAGATGGGAGAGGAGTAAAAACAAAATGATAAAACTGATCGCAACAGACGTAGACGGAACTCTTGTAAAAGACGGGACCATGACTATCAATCCGGAATATATGACAGTGATCCGGAAGCTGACTGAGCTGGGAATCACCTTTGTGGTGTGTTCCGGGCGGCAGTATGACAGTGAGAGGAAGCTGTTTGAGCCGGTGAAGGATCTGGTGTATTTTGTGTCAGATGGCGGTACGGTGATCCGGAAGAATGATAAGATCCTGAAGGTACATACACTTCCGGATGAGGTTTGGAAACGCATGCACTATATGGTGAAAGAAAAAATGCCGGAATGTGACTGCTTTATTGCCACACCGGAGTGCTGCTATGCGGAGAATGAGAATGGAAGGATGTTCCGGTGGCTGCGGGATTCCTATGGTTATGATATGAGAAAAGTGGATGATCTTTCTTCTCTTCAGGGAAAACAGGTGCTGAAATTCTCTGTCTATCACCAGGAACGGTGCGAGGAGCTTTGTGCCCCGTATTTTACACCGGCATGGAGGGATAAGGTAACACTGGCGGCTGCCGGAAAAGAATGGATGGACAGTACACCGCCGGAGGGCGAAAAAAGTACAGCTGTCGAATTTATCCAGCAACAGTTAGGAATTTCTCCGGAGGAAACCTGTACATTCGGAGATAACCTCAACGATATTGCCATGCTTCAGAAAGCGGGAAGGAGCTATGCGGTAACTAACGCCAGAGCGGAAGTGCAGGCAGCAGCCAGGGAAGTATGTCCGTCATACAGTGAAGATGGAGTTTTACAGATCCTGAAGGGGATTGTTTCTGAAAGCGGAAAATAATAAAGATACATAAAATATGTGCTTTCGGTAAAGAAAAGTCACCGGCCAGGGGTTGACTTTTAAAAACAATTCTGTTAAATTGAAAAAAATTGAAAATTTCAATTCCATGAGGGAGTAGTTCGCACGTAAGTGTGATTTGTCAACAGACCCGGTTTTTTCTGAAAAACCTGGCAAATCTTAAAGAATGAGACTCATGTATGCTTTGTTATATTTTATTGCAGCAGGGCATACATGGGTCTTTTTTATGTAACAAAAGAATGCCGGAAAGAATTTTTTCAGCAGGGCGGGCGACAATGAATCTCCGGGTTATGGGAAATAAAAAAAGAAAGTGAGAAGAAAAATGGAAAATCTGGTAAACAGTTCACCGCTGATCCTTGTGTTAGTTTTTCTTGTGATCGGCTTTGTGTTCCTGATGAAGGGTGCGGATTTCTTTGTAGAAGGAAGCTCCAGTATCGCAAAAAGGCTGAAGGTGCCGCCGATCATTATCGGTCTTACTATTGTGGCAATGGGAACATCATTGCCGGAAACTGCAGTCAGCGTTACAGCGTCACTGGTCAATAACAATGAGCTTGCGGTCAGCAATGTGGTAGGCTCCAATATTTTTAACCTGATGGTGGTTGTTGGAGTCTGTTCCATCCTGACACCGATCCTGGTACAGAAGGAAACCATCCGGAGGGATATTCCGTTTTCCATGATCTGTGCGCTCCTTCTTCTGGGGCTGGGGATCCTGGCAGCAGGAGATACGATCGGAATGAGACTTGGTCATCTGGATGGAATGATCCTGCTGGGATTTTTTGCAGGCTATATTGTGGTAATGATCCAAAGTGCCATGAAGGCCAGAGCAGCAGGAAAAAATGTGGACATGGAAGGAATGGAAGAGCTGGAAGAAGAAATCGGCATCCTTTCCTGGCCGAAGAGTATCCTCTTTATTGTGGGAGGCGCACTTGCCATTGCCTTTGGCGGAGATCTTACGGTGGATGCTGCCAGCCGCATTGCCATTGATCTTGGAATGAGCCAGACACTGGTGGGACTGACCATTGTTTCTATCGGAACTTCCCTTCCGGAGCTGGTGACTTCCGTGGTTGCAGCCAGAAAGAACGAAGTGGATATGGCTGTGGGAAATGCGGTAGGCTCCAATATTTTCAATATCCTGATGGTTCTCGGAGTTGCATCTGCCATCAATCCGGTGGCACTGATCCGGGAAAATATTATTGATATTGTCATACTTATCGTGTTCTCGCTGATCGTGTGGATCTATGCGGCCACAAAGCAGAGGATCAGCCGGAAAGAGGGAATTTCCATGGTGTGTATGTACCTGATCTATGCGGGGTATATTATCTGGAGATAGCTGCTGTGGGCATGCAGCTGGTCCGACGTGGACAATAGTATCGTATAGGGTTTATATCAATGCAATTTATAAGAAAAGCTCCAACCGTATCAATATCGGGATACAGTTGGAGCTTTTCTGCAATTATGCTCATTTGCACTCAGAAGAGAAAGCTTTTTTTGAGGATTCTTCTGAAGCGTTCTTCTGATGCGGGGTCATATCATCACTGTCCGTCATCAGATATTTCCGGACGGCAAAAAGAATGGCGATACCGATGATCCCGATCAGTGTCTGTACAGGATCGAGATGTTCCACGACCATCTGCCTTGCTGTTGCAAAAAGCAGGACCTCGACAACAGTCTGGGCGGAATGGCGGCAGAGCATTTTTACAAACTCCACACCGACTACAAGGGACAGTGCCTGTGACAGGAAACTGGTAAAAAAGCTGGTGTCCATATCCATGATGGAGGTACCGGCAGTTGTAAGGATCAGACGCAGTCCGGACAGTGCGATCACGATAATGATCACGATGGATAATGCGATCTCTGTGTAACGGGCTGTGTTGTAGATCAGTTCGTTAAAATGCTTGCGGATATTGTGGTTAACGGCGGTTCTGTCTTTCATGGGAAGTTATCCTTTCTTTTTCGCAGAAGCGGGATGCTCGATAAAGCGGGTTGCAAAATAGCCGAATACGCAGGTGATGACCACCATACATGGCAAAAACAGCCAGAAGCGCTGCTGGCTCATGGTGTTGAACCATGGCGCATTGGCCTGCAGGATCATGATGATGGGCATATGCCACAGATAGATCCCGTACTGGTTCCGGGCTACGAAGTACAGCGGACGCAGAAACCTGAAATCCATTTCCGGCAGGAGGGAGAATCCCACAAGCAGTATACTGAACAGGACCGCCAGGATGGAATGTGCCGGATAACCGGAGGGAGCGGTGCCATAAAGCCCGTGACTGTGATAATAAAAGATCCATACCAGGATCAGTGCGGTGCTTGCAATAGAAACCGGAAGTCCAAGCTTCAGCCGGTAATCCTGCATACGATCTCCGGTCTGTTTCCAGAAAGCGGCAGCAGCCATTCCCAGCACGAAATTATCCAGCGCAGAGAATACCTGACGCTCGTATACAAAATATACAGAGTTATCCGAAATCCCGGAATTGTGGAGATAGCGGACAACGGCGAACCGGCAGATAACAGTGAAAACAATGGACACAATGGCAGAGACGAGCCAGTTTTTCCGGACTGCCTTATAAAGGAACGGGGCGATCAGATAAAACTGAAAGATCACGCCCATCGTCCACAGCGCACCATTGATGGAACCATGAGTCACCGGGGAAAAGTTCTCCGTAAAAGTATAATACGCCAGGATATGCCGAAGTCCCTCATTGCTGAACATCTGTGTGGACATAAAGATCAGAAGGACCGTGATACATACATAATACTGGGGCATAATGCGGATGCAGCGCTTTTTCATAAAGGCCCGCCAGCCGGGGAGACAGCCTCGTTCCTCCGAAGAAGAAAGGGAAAGATAAATCCCATATCCGCTTAACAGGAAAAACAGTGTAACTCCTACTTCACCTCCAAGAGTCAGAAGTGTGTGGATGGCTGTATGCGACTGCCATGGCTGCCCGGACAGAACGTAGCAGTGATACAGCATAATGTAGAGGATTGCCCCCGCACGGAGCAGATCGATATTTTTGATACGCTTCATAAATAAATCCTTTCCTGAAAAAAATAAGTCTGCCCCATGACTGAAACGGGCAGACAGAGATAGGTTTAGTATAGCATGAACGTGGGAGATTGGAAAGCTGCCGGAGGGAACCGTAACGAAAAATTTACTATTGCAGAATGATGTCATTGCACTGATTGACGACGCCGGAGAGACTGTAGTAGAATACAAGTATAGCAGCTGGGGAAAAATCTGTCAGAGATAAACTGGATCACTGCCACTTCCGCAGGACTTGGAACCGCTATGGGATTTTTGGGAATTGGTGGTTCGACAACAGGTGCAGTTGTAAGTGGTGTTACTTCGTTTGTAAGTGATTATTATGAAAATAGAGATTTTACAAGTGCGGTTATAAATGGTGCGGTAAGTGCGGGAATATCATTATTTTGGAGTGCTGTAGATAATATAGGACCAAAGCAAAATCAAAAAGGATATTTGAAATATATGAGAAAAGATTACCATGACGCAAATCGAAGAATTTCAAATATGAACCTTTCATTCGCAGAGGCATTACCGCTACGAAGGGCAGTTAATGAAGAAAAAAATGAAAAAATGAGGCAATTAACAGTAACGCGAATAAATGCTTATTCTAGAGATTATTGGAGTAATAGGAAGGTTAATTCTAATATTGTAATACGAAAGTATGGGAGAGTTATTGGCGGGGGAGGTGAGTATACTCCAGGAAAAGGAATGCGGTATATGAAGTGTTATGAGTATTTAGGAAAGTTATATTGGCTTTACGTATAATTTTGGCATATAAAATATATGGGAAACGTATTGGTGGGAAAGGTATTCCCACCAATACAAAACGGTATGTATTTAATAATTAGGGGGGATTAGAATAGACCGAAGGAAAAGAAAAAAGATACCTGAAAAAATTTTATTATTTTGTATTTTATTTTTGTCATATCGTTGGATTTTTGAAGATGATAGATTCA
>ERZ1673737.2182-NODE-2182-length-16900-cov-4.129593_pt1 | contig 16900 bp, 9 predicted proteins | sample MGYA00580211_ERZ1673737 | MGnify/ENA primary metagenome ERZ1673737 (study PRJEB41218, sample SAMN15661789) | gut metagenome | host: Homo sapiens | place: Canada: London | collected 2015-08-20/2019-03-30 | study: EMG produced TPA metagenomics assembly of... | reverse complement strand
AATTATTGGATTGGAGCTGCTCGATTGTGGAAACTCGGCAAGAGAGACAGTCATCTCCATACACCAGCTGGCGACGAGTGTGAAGTCAATTCTTTACTCTGCCCATGTGATTGCTCTCTCTCCTTCTCACGTTCTCATGGCTTCCGGGACTGTCTTTGGAGAAATCATTGTATGGTCGTGCTTCTTAAATGGCAGTGAGATGCGCCAGGCCAATGCCGTTGCTTCCATCCACCATTTCTTCACAGGGCACGACGGCTCGATCTTTGACGTTCGAATCTCTCCTAAAATTGCATCCTTGAACGCAGGGCAATCTGGTCGACTTCTCGCCAGCTGCAGTGATGATAGAACCGTGAGAATCTGGGATATCTCAGATTGTGAGCGGAAAACCGCCCAAGATCCTTCTGCATATTCTACAGACGGATATGACCTGCGAAGCACAGGTTTTGGTCCCGTTGAAGAAGGCGAGCAAGGTGTTGGATCCGAGTCATGTGTGGTCCAGGCATTTGGTCACATAGCCCGCATTTGGGGCGTTCATTTCAGATCCATTCAACATGATGATCAAACCGGAATGGGGCTCGTGTCTCGTGGTGAAGATTCTACATGCATTATGTGGGACCTCAGCTGGCAATCAACATCCGCAGGCCCAACACAATATCAGCTCAGTCAGGCCTCTTCGTTGCATCCTCATTATGGAAAGCATATTTGGTCCCTGGATCTTTGCAGAATTGGCTCTGAAACCATTGTTTACACCGGAGGTGCCGATGGTGCATTGAAAAGTTTTGCAATTGAAGAGAACGACGATCTATTCCGGGGAAATAAGAGGTCTACTCTAGAGCAACCTTCTGCTTTGCGAAAGAAACCCCACAAAAGCGAGGGACTGAAAGCATCCGCGTTTGTCTCACACGACTGCCTTCTTGGCTCTTCTGCACAAGGTCAAATCCAGCTTGGATATTTGAATGGCATAGAGACGAATATTACTTGGAAAGAGCTATGCATCGAACCCGAGCTTGGTTCTTGGGTTTTGATGGCTAGTGAGCCTCGGAAAGGCCTAGCATTGATCAGCAATGCCCGAGGACTGATTCGATTGTACAATCACAGTACGAAGTCGATTGTTAAAATCACAGAACTTGGCACACGACCTCTTAATCTATTCTTCCTTGAAGCTAACTCACCAGAAATCGAAACCTCATCGAAGGGGTTTGTGTTCTTGGTCTGTTATACGGCAGAAGAGAAGATAACGCTTGTCACGGTCTCCGATAGGAACAGTGATTCTCCAAATGTTGAAACATCTACGATCGGCGTGCCACCTTCGTTCGTGGCGGCGAGTGCAGCTTTAGTCTTCAATGGTCAATACTTGGCCGTCGGCTCCAAAGGCGGCGGACTTGCCATATTCGAAACTTTCGATGTTGGCAAAGGCTCACGACCAGTCTTGCTTGATCGGCGTGTTCATGGCAAGGAGTTCGTCAATCACCTTAGCCTGATATCATCTATTGCTGGAGAGAACGGCTCAATATTTGAATACTTATTAAGCTGCGGTCGTGATGGGACCTATTGCGTTCACGAACTCGAGCTGCGCGAAGACAGACAAGACGCAGTTTCAATGCAAATAGTGCATCGTACAGCGTCTCTGGTTGGGGGTAACATCGAAGGCGGCTATTTCGATAAAACGACCGGCCAATTCATGTTGTACGGCTTCAGATCTCAAGACTTCGTTCTCCGCAACGAGTCCAAGTTGACAGATGTCGTATCAATTGCTTCTGGTGGGTTTCGTCGGGCCTGGGCTTTCTACCCAGGAACCAAGGAGAGCGATGCTTTGTTCACATGGAGAGACCAAGGAGCTTTGCAGACGACTCGTATACGCCATGACGCTCGCTGCTTGTTGAGAGCTGGGGCTCATGGGCGAGAACTCAAATCTGTCGATGTTTTCAACCCTATCGGGGAAGATCAGCCTCTGCTTGCCACAGGCGCTGAAGACACTACCGTCCGTCTCTTTAGATCGGCCCCTTCAAGGACTGCTAGTTCAAAGACTGCCTTTGAGTGCCTGCGTGTCTTGGATACACACAGATCTGGTATTCAACAAGTGCGCTGGTCCAAGGATGGAAGGTATTTGTTTACCAGTGCTGCATATGAGGAGTTTTTTGTCTGGAGGATCAGCGAAGTTCCCTCGTTTGGCATCGCCACAAAATTGATTGCGGCAAGCCCTAAAGATGATGCAAACTCAGATCTCCGGATTCCCAGTTTTGATATACTGGAAGTAGAAGCTCATGACGGGGAGCAGAGCTTCCTTGTGTGTCTTGCTCTAGCGAACTCCACTCTCAAGGTATCCCGATCATAACCTCCCAACTTTTTCTTGAATCAATACTAACGCCGTGTTAGATCTTCCACTTTTCGCCATCTGACGAGGGGAGGTTCACTCTTCTGGCTTCCGGCCGATACACAACCAACTGTTTGACCCAAGCGCACTTTTTGGTGAAAAACTCATCCGTGAGCCTTATCAGTGCAGCCACTGATGGCCACTTCACGTTCTGGGATTTGACCAGCACACTCGACCCATTCTACACAATCACCCATTCAACTTTGAAGGCCAAAAAGCCCTTTGATGGCTCATCTTTCTCGCCAGAAAACATCACATGCGAGAGCCGATACCTGATTCATTCCAACAGCATCAAGTCGCTGGAACTACTACCAATTTCCGAGACAAACACTGTTATTGTGACTGGAGGCGATGACAATTCTATTTCTGTCTCTCTTCTCACGACGCCGTCTGATCCAAGCCTTAGTGCGCAGGTCACTACGGTGTCCATTCCCGATGCACATGCAGCGGCAGTGACTGCCGTTAAAGTACTCAGTCAACAAGTGTCCCGGGATGTCGCCTCAAACACCGAATCCGCAAAGATCACTGTGGCATCCTCCGGAAATGATCACCGAGTCAAGATTTGGTCGATTACCGTGGATCCCAAGCAGCTTGGCACGCGGGGGATCACTGTCGAGTTCTTATTGGACAGATACAGCTCTGTGGCCGATGTATCGTCATTGGGGCTTATACATGGATCTGAGCGTGACCTTTCTGCAGAAACTGATGTTTCTTCCTTGAAAGAGAACCAGCCGAAGATCGTGGTAGGTGGTGTTGGCATGGAGATGTTTGGTATCAAGTTGTAATGAACTCGACTTGCATTATGACGACGTGATGATGTACATAAAACTTCAATGGCACATATTATAACCGACCTCCCGGGAGAATCGAAACAAAAAAAGGACGTTGACGTATCCCTCTAGCTGCATAGCATGCCCGTGTCTAAAAGGGCAAGGTCGTCCCCGCAAAGACCCCAGATGACTGGGCAGCATTGCATTTGCATTCCAACATGCGAGGTCTAACTGTTCATGTTCTGCAGAATTGACTCCCATGCCAGTGTCAACCCCGCAGTCTAGGGCGATTTCATCCAACCCAACCGGCTAAATCTGGTGATGGAGCCGTGATTCAGAGCGACAAACCGATTGATAATTGGGGATAATTAGAGACCGGCAAAATTATTTCCAGGATCTCACTGCATGTTACAATCTAATTTGAGTGAAGTCCTAAAAAGAAACGGAAACAAGGGGTGAGTACATAAGGGAAGAGCTATGGAAGAATATGCACATCTCGTAACAATTTCTTTCTTTTTCTGATACCCGGTACACATATCAGTTATTCTACATCATGAAGCACCTTATTAGTATTATGGCCGGTGTCGGCATAGTTGCCGCAGGGCCTTTGCAACACCGAGCTACACAGACTTATTTCTTTACCTTGTGAGCAATCAATCAAGCCGTTATATGCACATAGGAAAAGAAGCTGATTGACAAGTATAGCGGAGACTCTTATACCCAGAGCAATTTTGATGTCAATGGCACACAGCCCTCTGCTTCAACCCCAATGGGGAATCCAACTATAGGTAGGTCTGATTCACCAGAAGCACTCTCGACTCGACTTGCCCATCTAATGCTCCGCAGGGACTGGCACATCGAGTGGTGGCCTCAACTGGGTAGAATACCTGACTACAGTTGACAATGCCTCATTGGTACTCAGCTACAATCTCGCTATTGGAGGAGCGACAATTGACAATCGAATTGTCAGTGCCCCATACGTAGATATGACAACGCAGGTTGCTTCCTTCGAGACTTCATACAGTCAGAAGCCAGCATCTGCGCCGTGGTCTGCGAGCGATACAGTCTTTGGGTTTTGGATTGGAATTAACGAGTATGATATCTAGATCATCTATCTCTACTCTGGCTAACATGTGAATTTACAGCATTGGTTGGGCCTATTCAAGCAACGATGCCAGCGTCGTGGTTCCCAAACTGATGGCACAGTATAAATCTCTTATTGAAGAGATATACGCAAATGGCGGGCGCAAGTTCTTGTTCCTCAATGTACCTCCCACAAGTCGAAGCCCGCTCTTTCTTGACCAGGGGACGGACGTGGTAAACGCTCACGCTGCATGGGTCACAGCTTACAACAAAGGCCTCCAATCGATGATCAAGAGCTTCAAGTCAAAACGCAGTGGCGTGAGTCATTCTCATCTATTGGGATAATCTATAGGACTAACCAATGGCAGACCACCACCGTCCTTTACGATACCTGGAGCTTCATGACGAAGGTCCTCGACAGTCCTCAGGAGTATGGATACCCGAATGCCACCTGCATCAATGAAGATGGAGTTTCTTGTATCTGGTACAATAACTACCACCCGGGCCAGAAGTATCACCAGCTGCAGGCGGCAGATATGAAACAGCACCTCAAGCCTCTCGGTGCGTGGTAGACGAGTATCGGATCACTGAAGGAGAAGTATGAGGGCGTGGACAATCACCATGCCAAGTTTCAAAGTGGCAAAAGCTGCGATGTTTCATGCAGAGCGATCATTTCTTCTTTGAGTATAAGATACTTCGGATGGGCCGGTCCCTGTTTCAGCTGCAGTCAATCAATTTCGGACAGAGTCCACATCCTTAATTCCCACATTCGTTTCTATGGTATACATTCTCCCGCCTAGTGTAAGATCCTCTATTCAAATGCACATAAACTACTAGCAGTGGTGCGAAGTCAATTGTCTGTTACTCGTGCGCATAAGATTATGAACGTAGATCTATGCCCCAAACGCCACGGGCTTCCTAGGCATCTTTTTACTCCAACAAAACAATGCCTACAGAAGCCACCTATGTCCGAAGAAAGCTTGACGAAATGGGGTATACGCAATGGGAATTGAATCCTATACATTTCTGCTCTCTCCGGTTTGAAGACACGGCACATACTTGGCTCCGTTTCGCAATCGTAGAGAGCCAAGAAGATCACTAGGGCCAGGCTAGGCATCTACGGTCTCCCTTTGGTGGGGAATTTCTGCTACTCGACACTGCAATGTCAAATGTTTCGCTATACTCCACTCCGTCAGTGTCAAACCTCCGTTTGGTCTCGGAAGTGAGGGAAGCATGGAAGCTCCGTGTCCTTTCCTGACACTAGTCCCTGACATGAGCCCTCTGTAGACTAACTCGCTAATAAATAACTGATTCATAAGCCCTGAAAATAACTATAAAATATCCCCGTTCTCAGTGCTAAGACGTGACAGCTGGTCTGGTTTTACCTACACTCCTTCAATTCTTAACATCTCATTTGCACTCGCTATTCTTTCCTTGTTTTAGGTAATCGATTTGATACCAATTACTGTATCAACATGAAGTTCACAAACATTGCTCTCTTCGCTGCCGCGGCTGGATCCGCTGCAGCAGCCCCTGCAAGGAGTCATGCAAAGCGAGCCTCGCCATTCAAATGTTTGACCCCATGAACCTGACTACACTTAGAGTGCCGTTTATTGAAATTGCTGAACAGGGTTCGGAGTAAGCGAGTCAGGTGCTGAATTCGGACAGACCAACCTTCCCGGTGTTTATGTATGTTGGCTATAGATGTATTGAAGCAGATCTCAGCTGACAAAGCGCACAGGGAACCGACTATATCTTCCCCGACACCAATGCTATCCAAACCTTGAAAGGGAAGGGAATGAACATCTTCCGGGTTCCTTTCCTGATGGAGCGGTTGGTTCCAGACTCCCTGACTGGATCGTTCGACAGTGCCTATCTAGGCAAGCTGACCTCGGTAAGTTATCCTAGATTGCGAATGCATATTAAAGAGATTAGTGGATGTTAACAACATGGCAGGTCGTCAAAGCCATCACCGATACAGGAGCCCATGCCGTACTTGACCCGCACAACTATGGAAGATAGTAAGTGAACTATATATACTGCTGATCAAGCGAGCTGAAGCTAATGAGGGTTCTATAGCAACGGCAACATAATTTCAAGCACCGACAATTTCAAAACCTTCTGGCAAAATGTCGCAGGCGAGTTCGCATCGAACGATCTAGTCATCTTCGACACAAGTTCGTACCCTTTCTCTTCCCTCCAATGCATGTATTCCCTGGCAACTAAATCCGCCCATAGACAACGAATTCCACGACATGGACCAAACCCTAGTCCTGAACCTCAACCAAGCCGCCATCAACGGCATCCGCGCAGCAGGAGCAACAAGCCAATACATCTTCGTCGAAGGAAACTCCTACACAGGCGCCTGGACCTGGGTGGACGTGAACGACAACCTGAAGGATCTAACCGATCCTCAAGACAAGATCGTCTATGAGATGCACCAGTACCTCGACTCCGATGGATCGGGTACTAGCGAGACCTGTGTGTCAACCACCATTGGAAAAGAGCGCGTGACAGCTGCGACGCAGTGGTTGAAGGATAACAAAAAGGTTGGAGTCCTGGGTGAATTCGCTGGTGGTGTCAACGATCAATGCAAGACGGCTGTTACTGGCATGCTTAGTTACCTGGGTGAGAACTCGGGTGTTTGGATGGGTGCTATGTGGTGGGCTGCTGGGCCTTGGTGGGGTGATTATATCTATAGTATGGAGCCTACTAGTGGTGCGGCTTATACCGGGATGATGTCGACTTTGGAGCCTTACTTGCTGTGAGATCTGTCGGTCTATGTGGTTTGGGTTAACGCCGCCAGGATCAATGGGGTTCTGGTATCATTCCAGGAAACAGCTCTTTTCCGGCATATACGCAATATCTGTGTCACTTTGCCTGGAAAGCTATTACTATCAATGTAGCCCTATTTTTACAAACCGGAGAAAGGCTTGTGTAGAGCTGAGAAGGATGAGCGTTCTACCAGTACTCCCCAAAACCACTTAGAAGGCACTTAACAAGATGTTAAAATAAGGCCAAGATATCGGATAATAGATTGCGCATAGGCAAGTTATTCACCACTATGAATGATATCCTAGGTTCCTAGCATAGGCTAGAGAAAATATATCGTGCTTGCTTGCAGAGGTACCTGCTTATTCTGATCTGGATAGATTAGGTTAGAACCTGATTTAGTTAGCACTTCTGTTGATGGCGTTCGAAGGCATCCCGCCTGTCAAGTCTTCTGTTTCAAGTTTGAGTAGCCCGAGCAGCCCGACACAGAGCTGCATGTAACAATCCCAATCCTTGTCATGTTCAGAGATTGAACTCGACGAGTGGGGTTTCCCTTGCTGAGCATCCCCACAGAGGCTTTATGATTCTTTTGAGCCTGACGCTATGACAGGTTATGTTCTTCTTGGGGTTTACTCCCCAGTTCGACGACTGCATTCAGGGGTTAGTAGTTGGAGTACGCGCGAGAGTCAGGCTATGTGACGCTGCCAATATACTAGGGCTAGTGTCATATTTGCCAACTTGACATTTTCAGAGTACGAGATGAGGCTTTGTTTGGTTTGCTTCTGACAAAGCTTGCCGGGTGTGTAGATTCATTGTTGCGCACCAGGCAACTAATATTGTCTCTTGCTTATTCCAAGCCGCCGGGACAATATCTTCGCTGTCTTCCCAGCCTTCTCATATATCTGCGCCAAATTGCACGTTAGACGTGGAAAGGCATATCGCCATAAATTATTTTGACAGTCCGATTTCCCAATCTTCCATCAGCTGCGATACTGCCTTAAACGAAACAGGTTTCGTAAGGAAGACGTCTACTCCTGACTCCAATGCTTGAGACTCATCACGCAAGCTGCTGAGTCCGGTAAACGCGATGATCTTGGCCGGAACGCTGCCACCCCGATCTCTTTCAATCGCACGTATAGTACGAGTCGCTTCAAACCCGTTCATTACGGGCATGGACAAGTCCATGAAAATAAGGTCGTATCCTGGCAGCGTCTTTTCAGCCAAGTCGACGGCTTCCCTGCCATTTTGTGCTGTATCTACAGCCGTGACATTCCATTTTCTCATGAAAGTCCTTATAAGTCGGAGGTTGATATCGTTGTCATCGACCAGCAATACCCGAGGTTTGCTTTTGGCTCCAGATGAGGAACCAATGGGAGTTGATCCGCTAGGCGAGGAAGAAGAGGAATGGGTGTGAGAGCTGGAAGTGCCGCTTCCAGCTGTGAGACGAGAAGAGCTGACTGTATCTGGAGACTGGCCAGAAACATTACGTTTCGCGGGATCCATGACGCAGCTGCGGGACGCTGTCATAAAATTGGATGATCCAGCTACAGGTGGTTCTAGATTTTCAGATGACTGTGATTTAGAACTGCCAGTTGATGGAGTCGGACCTGACGGCCTGAGTCGCTCCGGGATCACGAATTCTTGCTCGGAAGGGTGTGAACGCGGCGCAGGAGATGCCGACTTTGGACCAAGGCAATTCAAGATACCTCTGGCGAGCTTCTGTGGGCCACAGGGAAGATGGAGAATCACCAGAGAATCAGCAAGGTGAGACCATTGCGCCCTAGTATCATTAGAGCGGCCTGTGCCGTCGCGGAAAATAAGCATGCTTGGCAATGCGGTATTCAAACTCTGGAATTCTTCTGCAGACAAATCGCTTTCGTTTGCAAGGAGCACATCAATATGTTCATTGGTAGACCAAGGAACCAGCTTCAGGCCATACCAGTCCGTAATATACTGAGAAATTGAAGACCAGAATTGATATTCACCAAGACAAGAAGGATCTACCCCCCATATGGCGGCACGTTTTCCGGCCAAGTCCAGCTGACACAGTTGAGAGGGTGCTGTAAGTGTCTCCTGTTGCGAGTCCTTGACGTGAGGCATTGACGACAGGTTCTTCTTCTCTCCTACTGGACGCTCGAGAGGAATTGTCACCTTGACAGTAGTGCCTTCACCTACTCGGCTTTTGATTCTGATATTTCCATGGAGTGTTCTCACTATGCCGCGAACGATTGACAGACCGAGGCCAGTACCTACCGATAGTGTGTCCTCTTGTGCAAATGGGGTGTACAGACGTGTCCGAAGGTACTCGTCTGAGATGCCCTTACCCGTGTCTGAAACCGTCAACGTAACCACGTCCTCAAGGCCCTGGCGTCGGGAACGACCCTTTGAATTCTCAGTTGCCCGGATTGAGACAGATACCAGGCCACTTCTGGTATACTTCAAGGAATTGCCAAGAAGATTCATGATTATGCGCCTTAGCGAACCCGGCTGAACATTGTAATACCAGTCATTGTCACTGATATCAACAATAACCTCCACAGCTGGATTGAAAGCAACTTTGTTGATCTCTTTGGATGGCGTGGAAGAAGGAGTTGGTGATTCGCCAATGAGATGGTTGATTGGCAAGGTTGACTTTTGGATATGAGAATGCCCCAAACACACGCTATCCACAACATCCTCTGTCAAAATGGCAACGTTTGTTGACACTAGTGGATCCAGCCGCGCTGGGACTTCGTCTGGAGTTTTTGGTCTCCATGGATCTTTTTTGCGTTTGTACCTCTTCTTCTGCCTCTCCAACGACAATATTTTGCTGAAATCCAAAACTTGGTTCATCGTATCCAAGAGAGTCCGACCGCATGCATTTACCGTCTCGAGAAGCGACTCTTGGAACTCGTCCAAATGGGTACTCCCCAAAAACTCGGCGGCTGCTAAGACGCCATGTAATGGGCTGCGCAGTTCGTGAGAGATGCTGCTTATAAAATCCCCTTTTTGACGGTCAGCGACAACTGATTCGAAACGGCTGTATTCAGTCATAATGGAGGAAGCGAAGCCAAACATCGAGCTCAAATCGACAGCCCGACTGAAAATTCGCGTCGACTGAGGAGTCCAGGAGAAACACCCTGCAAACCACTGCAAACTATTGGCGTTCCATAATGGAACAAACATGACCTGACTCGCGTCAGGAAAGTAGGCTTTCAGTTTACTGGCTTCCAAGGCCCTGGACGTCTGATTATATTTCCGACTTGCACCGACAGATTGCTCTTCATCTGAGGTGGACAACGTCCCGTCACGATGGAATGACCAGAGTCTACCTTTGGGATAGCGAGAAGATAATTGATTGAGAAAGGTATTTTCGAGTTTGACAGCTGGGTATGATACCTCAGAGCCCGTCTGATACGAAAAAGGATCCTCTCTGGTGGACAGCGCAAGAACAGGCCCAGGTGTCTCGGTATCGGCGGTATCAGACTGGCTGCGGGCGGGGCTGTCTGACGATTCATCGCTGGTCTCCATGAGCATCACACCCCCAGCACCGTCCAGGTCCAGGCTTTGCCGTAAGAGGTTCGCAGCCCGTTGAAATAGCCAATCTGTATTACTCGAGACCATCGAACCGACGTCGCCCTGGCGCGAGCTGCGCGATGATGGCGCCGGGCTAGTTGACATGCCAATCTCCAACTCCTCGGTAGAAAATGGGCTTGAAGATCGCGCGTCGTAGTCTTGAAAGGGTACATCATCGTTCTCGGATTGTGCTGCGCGAAGATTGGAACCACTATTTTGAGAGTTCGCAGATCGGCTTGCCCTACGATAAGGCGATGTATGCGAGGGCGGACTGTAGTTTGAACTGCGCGAGCGGGCAAGGGGAGCATTATCGGCGAAGCTGGAATTACCGTCCACGAAAAGACGGAGACCCTGTGATAACCGGGAGGCACGGCGCCCTTCAACGGCCTGGCGGCTGACCTGTAAAAAGTCCATGACCATCGCTGCCACTGTCCCTAGTATATCCTTCTCAATATCAGACAGCCCCTCACGGGGCTCAGGGTCCAATATAAACAAGCATCCCAAATGAATGTTGCTCTCGCTTGTTAGGGGCGTTCCGGCATAGAAACGGGAGCGTGGCTCGCCTTGTACGAAAGGCAACTCTCTGAAGCGATCCTCCCGTTCAAGGTCATTAACGATAAGAAAAGGATATGTTCCATCTTGTTGTTCGCGTGACTGTATATTGACTGTTTCCTGTTCGAAGAAATAGGTCAGTATCAAGAAGATGGCTGGTATGGCAATGTTCATAGGTTTTGTCTTACCCGACAAATATTCCAAGTGTTTGTCAATGTGGATGTTCCAGCAAAGAGGTTGTCTCCTTTTTCACCGAACAATGTCGAGCTTCCCACGTTGGTCGTTTTTGTAGCTTCCGCCAATACGAACTGAGAGTCGCGGTTCAGGATACTAGAAATGAGAAGTTAGCACAAGGTTCTTGCTAGACAAGGGATAAAATTACGTGATGAAGGCACGTTGTGCATTCAGGCGTAGAGCTGCCAGCTGTGCAAGAGATGTTAAAGTCGTATTCGGGCTGTACAGAGGGCTGGCATCAATCGAGGCCGTCTCAGAGATCTGATCGTCCAGTACAGAATCAGCTGAATTTGCAGAATTCGTAGCTGTCGATAGGCCGACTGTAGTGGTCAAATGTTCGCCAGGGGGCCATGTTGCATTTAGCGCTGCTGGATTTGCTGGTTGGAAATAACGATAGGTCTCGCGAGTTTGACGGTCTGCTTCATGGTCACACAGAGCCTGCTCTGTTAAATCACTCATGATCAACAGAGTCTATGTGTAAGGATGTCTGTATTGAAAAGATGAAAGAGCAGAGCATGGATAATTTAACAGCGGGGCACGCGGTTCGACAGGTCCAGTGACCCGGGAGCAATGACGTAGGCAGATGCTAAGGTACCTCGCGATCCAATATTATCGAGGTGAACATTTCCCCCACATACCCCACAATATATATTCCAATTCCAATTTCTTGTCAGTGTTCAACTTCTTATGTCTTGAGCTTAGGAAATGCAGGCAATGTAATCAAAGCGACAGCAGGACCTAGATAGCAGATTTCAAGCTCATTGTGAAGAATAAGCCTCAGTGACGACATGGCGATAAGAGTTGATTATTTGAGATATCCACGAGAAGATTTCTTAGTACGTTAGAGTGTTTTTTAAAGGACTCATTTTGTGGCCTGAAATCTCAATCAGTGTGGTCTTCATCTATATCAGACGAAGATCCGGGCTCTCGAGGTAATAAGCTATTCAGTTCTTAGGTATTAAGTCAACACTACACTTTATAGCTACCTAGAATAACAATCCGTTTACAGCTTATACGTTGCGTCTTTTCCTCGACATTGGTGTGATGAGATTGATTTCATTTTATAAGACTAGAATAACATTGTCTTTAATCGCCGAATGAAAATTAGTATTTATCGAGTGATATTTGTTGAACCGGGTTGTCAAACTCTTTTTGTTCTCTTTTTAACTTTGTGGCGTCACATTGTGGTGTAACTTTCCACCGTTTGAAATAATCCGCTGCGCCGGAAACAAGATAGCAAATAATGATGTTCAAAGCAGCTCATTGAACGTCATCAGACACGCTTTAAGATGCACGTGCATGGATTGACAATAGTATCAATACGATATAGGGAGTGCCTATAAAAAATTGATCAGAGCGCAGCGATTTACCTTGAAGAGTAGGCTCAGGCATACCAATCTTGGCAGCAGCGATCAGACATGCACAAAGTGTCAGCCGATGACTGTTGAAATTGGTGATCTACATGTATGTATGTGCGCGGCTTTGGAAAAATCGAACAGCTAGAACCATGACAGTGTAGAGGTTCGTAAGGCTCCCCAGAAAAGGTTATCTTTAAAAATAAATATAGATCAGTGGGTTCCAAGAATTGGGGAAAAACGTACGTGGTATGTGCGGTATTTAGGCTCTGGGACACGGGGCATAGTGCCAAGATCAAAACGGAGAAGCCTAAGATATTAAAGCAAGACTAGGCTTACGCAGCTACGAGGCGTAGGGGGAAAAAAAAAAATTATAATCAAGGGATCCACAAGGCTGTTCAGGGTAGAAAGGGGTGACGAGGCTTTAGTTACGGAGTCGCTTGTTTTGGCCACTGGAATGATGATCCTACGTCAAACCATGGGACTGTGCGATAGATTTGGGTCAGGCACAGGTACACATAGGAGTTTGAACGGTATATTGAGATATGTTGTGAGTGATGTCTTTGGGAGATAGAAACAAGATCTCGGAATATACTCCATATGTTGTACACAGTAAAGCTATAATGTTGTTAACAGTGAAGGGATAGACAGGCTTAAAGGGCATTGCCACTAATCCAAAAGTAGCCTAGTGGTAGCCACAAATAGAAGCAAACGTGGAAATGAGGCGTGCCCTGCCAAGCCCTGATTGGCCCGCTGACCCCTGCGCCTCTTTTCAAGGAGGCTGGTGCCGTGTGTCTACGAGGCTGCGATAATCATGTTAGGATAAAAGCCACCCTCCCCCCTTCTCCAGATTCATTCGTCTTACTCACTCTTCACTTCTCCCTATACTATCTTCCCTTCTCAACAACCCCACACCACTTCACCATGGGAAAAGCCGGTCGCATGGCGTGTATCTTCACGCCCTACGTTTTGACCATCGCGTCATTGATTTGCATTATTATGGTGGGATTGGGTTGCACAAATGCCAGCTCAAGTACCTTGAACAATTTATATTTCCTTCGCGTAAGTGATCTACTGCTTTCGAGATCCTAGACCCATCTAACCCTTATCTTCTATAGCTTGACATCTCAAACATTACCGCAAGCTCACAAACGACAACCGAGATTGAGAATGCCCTCCGCGACGCTGGCATTACCTCAGTCACTGTGGACGATCTCACAAGTGCCATTGAAACCATTGAGAATGAATCGGGTCTCGCCGACTACTACGACATTGGTCTCTGGGGTTACTGTGAGGGCGGCATCTCCGGCAGCAAGAAGAACATCACCTCCTGCTCAAAGCCCAAGGCTGAGTTCTACTTCGACCCCCTTTCGCTCTTTGGCCTGGAGAACACCAACGCTGGAAGCGCACTCGGCACTGACGCCAAGAAGATCATGAGCGTGTACAAGGCCGTCTCCAAGTGGATGTTTATCGCCTACCTGGTCGCCTTCATCGCTACCTGCGCTCAGATCCTGGTCGGCATCTTCGCCATCTGCAGCCGCTGGGGTAGCTGCGTCACCACCATGGTCTCGATTGTCTCGTTCCTCTTCACTCTAGGAGCCTCGCTCACATCGACAATAATGTTCTCCATCGCAAAGGGCTCCCTCGGCACGGCGGCCAAGGCCTACGGCGTCAAAGTCTCCATGGGCACAAACATCTACGCCGCAACCTGGCTCGCCGTGGTCTTCTCTCTCGCCGGTACTCTCTTCTGGATGTTCAGCACCTGCTGCTGCTCCGGCCGCTCCCCCTACGGCCACAAGAACCGCGGCAATGCCCGCGGCTCCGTCACCGCCGAGAAGGCTCCCTACACCTACGAGCCCATTGGGGCCGGCCACGCTCCCTTCGGCAGCCAGGCTTACGCTCCTCAGGGCCACAACACTGCCTACCCTCCTCCTCCCGCTCACCACAACGACATCCCCATGACCAACCAGCGGCAAAACGCATACGAGCCTTTCCGTCACGTCTAAGCACCAAAGAGACTACGAGTTCCTTTTGAATGTACCCTCTGAAGCGTTTTTAGACTGGCGATACCAAGGCGTTCACCGTGGCTTTTTTATGACCATTTTCTTTGGATCTTTTTGATGATTATCATGCCTTTTCTTGCACAGAAAGACTACAGTCTCTGAATAAACTTGCATTATGTACATTGTTCGACCTCTACATACAGAGGAATGATTAGTTTCTGCATTTTGCAACTCCAATATAAAACATTATATCACACGTCTGCCTCACTCGTAGTAAGCGCAGCATATGCAAGTCCGCCAAAAAGAGGAATCTTTCCCTTGAGCATCCAGCTCGAAAACGCCACTCCCACCGCGCGAGTCATCAGGCTCGCCATTCTCAGTGGGTCTCACTAGCTTCAATGCTATTGCGCCATAGAACAGTGGCCCCTGCGACTCTTGAGGTTGAAAGCCTCGGGGCCAATACTAAATAAGTTGTAGAACTACAAGGCTCGAGCCTTAAGTTATGTCCTCTTGATTACATGCTCCATAAGGCTGGGATTGAACTCAAATCTGATTAACGTCGATCTCCATTTCGCCAATTTCATCGTTGCTTGAGCCTTGTCCTGGGGCTTAAGGGGCCGGGAAACCCAGATGTGGAAAATAGACTGTTTACTTAGTTGTGCAGTTATATTTAGTGGTATATTGGAACGGTCTGCGTTATTGGAAGTTCCACGTTATATTGGAGTTGGTTACAACTGATGAGGTTTAATGGCTTGTAGTTTGCCGGCAACGTTCAATAGTTCTGAGGCTAAGGCTAATTGTGGCACGCGAAGATATTGTACACGAAAACGCATTGAGCAATATTAGGGCCACCTTGTTCTTCTCCAGTAGAGCGAAGCAATAAAATCAAATGGTATCCGCCGGAGTGCATACTCCCCATCGGCTATTCGACTGACCAGCGCCGGAGGCGACAAATAGATAAAGGAAAAGAAAAATACAGTTGGAGAATAGAAAGTAGTTAATATGGAATCACGATGATCCAGGGCCCTTCTCTCGTTTGTAGGTAGGACGGCAGATGACACCTTTGTCATCGAGTTGGATCTTCGCCCCCCCACGACGATTGAGTTCCTGGAGAACATTCTGGTCTTCTCGAGCCCAGCGCTTAAAGGGCGTGTTGGGGTCATCAGACCATACGGGGCCAGCAGGAAAGATATTCCTAAGTGATCGGAACCAGGGCCGTGGCCTTGGTGGCTCTTGTTGGACATCATCAGTAGAAGCGGCGACTTCAGCGACAGCCTGCGTTGAAGCCGGGGGAGAAACTAGAGAACTGTGGCGGTCCTCGGTGTCATCGCCAAGTTCAATGCTGGCAGTTCTGTGGTGGGTGCGATCTGCCTCCTGAGATTCATCGGCTTCGGTCATATCAACATCGCTCAAATCAGGCTTGATCTGTGTGTCGTCTTCATCATGCTGCGTTGAATCATTCATATTCTGGTCCGAGCTGGAAAGCACAGGCCTTTGCCCACCACTGCTCATTGTATGAGCTTGAGTGTCCATCACTTCATTGCTGGAACTATCCGGTTCCAATTTGACTTGTACTGTAGGCAGTGTGCCCGAAGGGTGTAAAGGCGAATGTTGTGTTGCAAGGGGTATGTCTGTTTTGGTGCTAGGACTATTGGGGATATCATTGGCACTGGCATTGTTAAATGAACGAGTATGGAGGTCTGATAGTTTGTCCACGAGACTCGCCGTGAAAGAAAGGTGTGCACGTTCGCCCTGGGTAGCCACTGGGCATGGGGGCGGCTGACTTGATGAGGTCGTTGTATCAGGTGGAACAAACTGAGATGCAGCCACATTGACCGCGCGGGTGGTCAGGCTTCGTTTCTTGTGCCGGGGCCTTGCAAAGCTTGAGCAGAAGAAGTCTTCGTATTTCAATGTCTTGAAATCTTGCGACGCGCAATCTTCCACGTGACGCTGATACTCTTCGAGATGTAAGATAACAAAGTCGTCCCACAGGAAGGAGCGTTGCAGTGCACCCTTTTCGCGAAGGGCCTGCAGCTTCGCGCACATCTCGGTGAAATGAGCAAAATCTCCAGAATACGGCGGATAGTCATTACAGAATTTTCCGTAAAACATAAATGCTTGGGCAGTCTGGTCGGGCTTGTCAATAAAGCTCTGACGCCGTGCCACCAGCCCGCCATTTGGACTTTGGAACGTCGTCATAGT
>ERZ1673737.2181-NODE-2181-length-16902-cov-4.226806_pt1 | contig 16902 bp, 19 predicted proteins | sample MGYA00580211_ERZ1673737 | MGnify/ENA primary metagenome ERZ1673737 (study PRJEB41218, sample SAMN15661789) | gut metagenome | host: Homo sapiens | place: Canada: London | collected 2015-08-20/2019-03-30 | study: EMG produced TPA metagenomics assembly of... | reverse complement strand
AAAGGAAAGACAAGAGACAAGATCGAACAGGAAAGGGAAAGAAAGAAAATGAGGCAGCAGACAGATGATTTCAGACAAAAGCCTGGAGGAGAGAGAAGAAGAAGAGAGGAAGAGAAAGTCGAGGCAATTTATAGACGCGAGGCTTCAGATGGCAGCGCGCAGCTCAAATGGCGCGGTCTCATTGGTCCAACACTGATGACGAGGCCGGGGGATACCGAAAAAGGGAAGTACGGGGTAGTGAAATTAGGCTTGAGAAGGCTAGGGGTACCGATTTTGGGGGGGGTGCCCTCGTTGGGGCCGGGGCTACATTAGGACGAAAATTCATCGAGCTCTCCTGCGTGCAGATAGTGTTCGCCGTCGCTCAAATTACAAGGGCCGCTTTATAGTAGCATCTAGATCCTATATTTAACGCTTCACAACTGTATCTGATACCGTGCGTGGGTGGTTGATGAAATAACGTAGCGTGGTTGAGAGGGTATCGCGCAATTGCGCGCTGAAAAGTTCCACTATACATCTGATTTTCGCTTGGAACGCTGCATTGTTTTTAGAAATACATCTTGGCATGTGATACACGGTTCTAACGCGTCTTTCTTGGAGATTCGATCATGATATTTCAATTTCAGCTTCTGCCTACTACGAGTATAAAATACAGAGTCCAAATCGCATCCTCCCAGCTTCATCCGCGAGGGAAACAATCAACAAGGATCTCCAGGTCTCCTACAGCGGTGGGACAACTTGTCGATGAAAGTCTGACCCCATTTTGCACTAGCAAGAGGTTAACAACTAACAATCGCAGCTCGATCACAGAGAATAGAGTCGACATACCTCGTGTTCGTGTTGATGAAGTCCCGAAGACGCTCATACTTCTTTTTACGCTCCTCTGGGCTCAAATTGATCGCTGCAAAGATAGCCTCGGACATCTCAGTGATATTGGCTGGATGGAATGGAATACTACCTTCGGACATGAACGACGCCGCGCCGGCGAACTCAGAGAGGACGAGCACACCATGACGCTCTTGCTGGCAGGCAACATACTCGAAAGACACGAGGTTCATTCCATCCCGTGTGGATGAGAGAAGACATACATCAGCTACAGAGTACAATGCTGCTAGCTCGGTGAATGGGACGGAGCGATGCATGTAAAGCAGCGGAGTACCCTCGGGGGTGGCTAGCCGGTCAGTATGGCTCCAACCGCAGGGCAAAAGACTAACCATGCTTCCCGTTGATCTTTCCGGCCAGGGTACATAATTCGCGTTCGAGCTCCTGATACTCCTTCACGTCCTCGCGACTCGGCACGGCAACTTGAATAAGAATGACCTTGTTTTCGAGTTCGGGGTGGTCATCTAGGAAAGCGTCGAAGCCTTTCAGTTTCTGGGTGAGACCTTTAATGTGATCGAGTCTGTCGACGCCGACGATGACCTTGACACCCTTGTATCTATCTTTCAACTTGCGGATACGTTCCTGGACTTCTGGCTTCGCCAGGGTCTCTGTGAATTTCTGGGGGTCAATGCCGACAATGAACTTGTCTACACAGACTAGGCGATTCTTATACTGGATTTGGTTCCCAATCTCGGTGCGTGCACCGCTGGCGAGGTATCAGGGTGTGTTGTTACATTGGTGCGGGGAAGAATTAGGGCTGACACTCACAGGAGACTAGCGCAGGTGTCGATGAAATTCTGCTTATACTCGTCGGTGTGGAAGCCAATCAGATCGCATGACAACAGACCTTCGATAAGGTGTTTTCGGACTGGAAGGTTTCTCCAAAAGTCCCCTGCGGGAAAGGGCGTGTGGAGGGAGAACCCAATGGCGCAGGATTTACCCTGTTCTTGCAAGCGGTTACGGAGAAGCTCGGGCAACAACATGAGATGGTAGTCGTGGACCCAAATTAGGGTTCCGCTTTCTGCTGCGTCGGCTATAGCATCGGCGAACAATTCGTTTACTCGTCTATATGCTTGCCATGGTGTATCGTCGAAGCTTACACCAGACTGGTAATGGAGGATCGGCCAGAGGATACGGTCTGTAGGTTAGTGATGCTGCAATTATATGATCTGAAGGCTTACTCGAGAATCCATTATAGTGTTCCTGTGACAATGTCATGTCCAGGAATATGGGGATCGCGTTGTGCTCTTCCAAGCTCTTGGTCACTTCCTCCCTGTCTGCCGGGTCTTTGAGTTCAATTCCGGGCCAGCCAAACCACTGGAACCGGGTGGACTTTGTTAGTCCTGAGAGAGAGGTGACAAGGCCACCACTCGAGAGCGATGATTCAAATCCTCCTTCTACTCGTTTGATGGACAGGGGAAGGCGGTTCGAAACAATGATGAGGTTACTCTTGGGATCGTTGGTTGACTCCATACCGGTATGCAAGATGGAACTTCTATACCTTGCAAATTATGCTTGTAGAAACGGTATCAAAAGGCATGCGAAATTGGGACCTGGAGCTATATCAAATATTTAAAAACTGAAAGGCGAGAGATTGCCTGCAGCCACATCTTGCCCCAGAAATGGCAAATGGCAAATGGCAATTTACGTCAGTATGAATTTCAGTTTGTCTCGACCTTTGTCGTCTACATTTTTTTGGTGACGGGTTAGACTGAGATAATAGATTTATCGTTCTAGGAATATTTTGGTTCGATGTTATTCTCTCCCTTTCGAGCCCTTATAGTGTGGTATATATATATGTGAGACGACGCATCAACTACCGACTCGTTCTTACTTACTTCCAGTGAGTGATTAATAAGAGTGGGTTTGAAATTGAATTCTTTTGATATTTACTGATTAATTCATGATTGGTTGCTTATTTTGTTTCATAGATGTCGTCATGGCCATGTCAGGGCACCCGCAGCCCTAAACGCCTGTCGCCTCCATCTGCTTCTCCAATTTGCCTCTTTGTTTCTGCAGAAATTTGACAGCAATGAAACAACTCAATCCAGCTGCGTATGCACACCCAGCAAAAGCAATCAAACCCCAATACGCTCCCTGGCAGCGGTGGATGATCTCGCCAGCAATCGGAACTCCGGTCAATGCTCTAATCGAAAATTAGCCATACAACTCAGAAAGATAAAATGCGAGTACACATGGAAGACTTACCCAAAGCTGACGATGGTATACACAGTTGTATAGTACCTCCCATAATTCTCAACGGGACACAACTCTCCCACGCAAACGGGGACAAGACTGATGTTACTCCCGCTCGCAAATCCAAACACAACAGAGAAGATAATGACAGCCACAACGTTTCCGTCTGCAGGCATCCAAATGCCCAAAACAGCAATCAAACAAAGAATATTTGTCGAAATCAATGTATTGAAGCGACCAATGTGATCAGCCACAATACCAGGAAGCCAACGTCCAGGAAACGAGCCCGCATTCAAAAAGACAACCATCAGATAGGACAACTTGGGAGAGATACCACTCGCAATCGAATACGAAGCAATATACTCAAGCGGAATGAAGAAACCCCATTCAATAAAGAAAACACCACTAGTCGTCAAGGCAAGCACAGGATCCTTGAGAATAGTAAGATCAGGAAGGAATGCCTTAAGCGACGGCGCGGACGAAACCTTTGGCGGGAAATTGGCACGAACAAGCAAACAACCAGGAATAAGCAGAATCAACGTGATAAGCCCAACAACACGACTGGCCCAAGCAAATCCAATCCTTGGAGCAAGATTCTCCAAAACCAAAGGAAAGATCACACCGCCAATACTCCCACCCGCCAAAGCAAGACCAGTAGCAGCCCCACGCCTCTTTATAAAGAAATGGCCAATACTCGCAACAGGCACAATGAAAATAAACGACGTGCCCATTCCACCCAGGATTCCAATAACAATAAGGAAATGCCAATATTCAGAACAAAAGCCCATCAAGACAAAAGCCAGAACGAGCAGACTGGATCCCAGCCACATCAGCAAGCGCGGACCCTTAATATCGAATACCGGGCCGATCTGGATACCGCAGAAGAAGACGAGGAAGTTGTAGATGCCAAATATCCAGCCGATCTGTCCTTCGCTTATGTGGGAGAGTTGGTGTGTTGAGATCCAGGCTTGGTAGATGCCGATGCTATTCATTAGACCCAGGCCGCCCATTATTGCGCTGAAACTGCCTGCCACGACGAGGTTGCCTGTTAGGCCTCCTTCTGGGCACGAGGCTGGGCTGTCGATTTTCGGTTCGTGGTGCATCCTTTTGGAATTGGGTTGGAGTTAGAGTTGGTTTATGCAAGTAGATGTATGGACGAGGGCTATGCAATTGATGGAATAGATGGATGAAAGAAGGGTATATATGGTACTTTTGAAAAGATCTCTATAAACAAGTCAATGTATGGATATAACGCCCGTCTTTAACTGTTCTACATAGTGGATAACTGCAAATTTTCACAAAGTCTCTACCTTTGTCCTCGGCCATTTTGAATGCATCCAAGGCGTGGTTGGCATTTGACGTGCAGTGGGACCGAACTGATAAAATCGCCGAGGACAGTGTGAAGATCGGGACCGGGACTTTGTTGTCAGGGGACATGCAGGCCCGTTAACGGATGGGCAAATCAGCGTGGTGCTATATTTCGTCTTGTAGGTATTGTATCGGAATATACTCGGGTCGCCCCGTGGCAAAGGCGATCTATGGGTTGTGGCGGCCGATGGCCGATGGCCGATGGCCGAGCCATCCGGCGGACGTGGGGCGACACGGCATCGGCGAACCTACCTACAGATTATATGGAATGAGTCAAATACACACAGAAGGGTTTGTAAATGCATGTGAATAGACGATCGGCCCAATAGAACTAGAACTGGAAAGAATCTCATCGGCACATTGAGGCGGTTGTTCGCCGAGCTATTTGTGGGAATTGTATGATACAATCATGTTCTGTTTCATATGAAATTTTAGCTGGGGAAATGTGGAGAAAAATGACAGGATAGAGGCTCATATAGCTCTCAGAGATATCAAATTGAAGAATTACAAGAAAAGAAACAACCATGACAATGGTATACAGTCCATAAAACAAAACAAAATCCAACCAACCCCCGAACCCAGCAATCCTGCCGGTTATGCTGCCGAAACCAAACAATGTAAACCAAGACGCCATACCAAGACCAGACCTAGATGTCAAGCTGTGGTCTATGCAAACCTGCGCTTGGTAGGACTCGGTGTCCGGAGGTGCTGCTCACGATCACGGCTGCGCTCGGTGACAAAGTCCATAGACTTGGTATTCTCAAGCAGCATGGGCGGGTCTTGTTTCTCGCCGTAGTTCATGTCTTGGGTTTGCCGAGGGTCTTGTCCGTAGTACCCAAAGGCGGGGTTGTGGTGTAGCTGTGGATGCATGGGCTGCGGTTGTGGGGGGTGCTGTGCGTAGTGCTGTTGCTGGAGACGGTGTCTGAATGAGCGGAATGACCAGTTGCTGACAACTGTGACTGTGGAAATCGTAGCCAGGAAGAATAACTAGGTATATGGTTAGCATAGTCCACACAGTCGAGGCAGAGGGGTACTCACAATCGCCTTCCAGCTGATAGGGTCAATGAAGCTATTGATGATAATCGCCATTGTATGCGCCGAGACTTTGGCACGGCCAACCTTTGCCGGGTCTCGATTCATGCACCGTTCCCAGTTCTCGCAGATTGTCTCTAGGGCCGGGGCCCGACTAGGTCGGCCGCAGTCATTGTCGACGTAGCTCTTCGTGCATACCGCCATATCGGCCAAGATTGTATCGGACATTTCCTGCGCGGCCTGCTCAAATTCACCGCGGATCGCTGACACAAACCCGAACACGACGTACACGGCCAGAGAAAACAGAGATAAGTTGACCACCAGCTGGGCCCACCATGACAGGATGGCGGGAACATTCGGGTGTGCCTCGAGCATGCTGAAGAATTCGGACCAGGTTGACACCCGCGATCCTTGTAGTTCTGCCTCTTGTTGTTTTCCTTTCTTCGCGACTTTTCCTGTCCTGTTTTCCCTGCTGTTGGGTTGGTCTAGCTCGCTCTCGTCGTCGCTTTCGATTCGCACTGTTCGGCCAAGTTCCTGATCCCTTCTCCGCCGCTTCTGTACCCTATTTTGAATGGCATTCGAGTGGTGGGTCAATCGTGGGATCCCCCCTCGCCCTGGACTAGACCGGCCAAGGAAGCTGAAATGTGAGCTTGACTTCCCCGACTTGGAGGGCTGATCAGGTGTATCTTCATTGTCTGCGCATTCAGGTGATGACATGTTCTCCGGGCCAGAAGAGAAATCGACTTCGAATTTCCGCGGTGTCGTGAAAGCAGGCTGGCCGAATTTGGCCTTCGGCGAGAGAGGTGCGGATTGTCGGGGTTGAGTGAAGAGGAAGGGCTGGGAGTTTGGTTGGCGGAGAGAAGGCAGCTGTGGCTTCGCGGGAGAATCGAATACACTGTGTGTTCCTGGGGGGTTGTCAGAGGGGTTTGTCTTTCGTGGAGTGACATCGTTCGGGCCATCTCCGGTGAAATACGAACGTTTCTTGTCGTGTGCTCCTAGATTGAAGGGTGAGTTGGGATCGACTGGGCCTCTGGATTGCCATTCAAAGTCCATTGGACTTTCTGCCGTTCGCCTGTCCATGTTTGCGACCAGTGTGGGAGTGGGTGAGGTTGGAGAGCGGGTAAGTTTTTGTTTGGGGTAAACATCCAACCGCAACCTTGGCAACTGGCCCTATACAGTAGACACAATAGGTCAATATGGTTCATGTTTTCTTTTCCCAACAAATTATTTGAATCAAATAAAGGAGTATTCCGGGTACCTCGACTAGTTATACAGCCCAGATCGGAATTTATACTCTAGACGAAGGGTCAAACTATTCTACGAAAGAATACTACTCGGACCAAAGACTGTAGAAACCATCCTGCATGAGGTGACCAGCACCAACAGAAACATTAAACAGACATTTATTCATCCATCTGCCACTGATAATCCAAAGCCTCAAACCGGCTCTTCTTATTCCTCGCCGCAAACCACTCCTTCTCAAACCCAGTAGACCGATCGACCCCATCCCACCGATGTCCAGGCCGAATGCCATACCGATTCGGCTGAAAGGCACCCCGATACAACGGTTTCCCAGAAACACTAGACCCAGCATCCGGCCGCGACGTAAGGAACTCCGCGGCAGGATCATTCCATCGCTCCCGCGCCCGGAGCTCATCATTCATAATATCATCATCGATCGTCCGTGCCACAGGCATAGACTTGACATTTTGCAGTTCCTGTCTTCGCTCTTCACGCTGCTGTCGCTGTACATCGCCCATGAGAGCCTCGCGCGCTTGTTCTTCCTTCTCGCGCTTTTCCTCCTCGGCGCGGCGTGCTTCAGCGCGTTTCATTGCGACGTTGATGATCCGTCCGGACGCGTCACGGTAGATTGTTTCCTGGGTCTTTTCGTTTGAGGCTGTCGGATCGCGGTATAATGCTTCTTCGGCTTTGCGCCTTTTTTCTTGCGCTTTTACCATGGCTGCTGTCTGGGCGGCTGTTTGGAGACCGCCTCGAGCACCGGATTCCATTCGCGCGCCGTCTTCGCCTTCATCTTCCTCTTCAATTGTTGGGCCGTCACCTTCTTCGGCGTCTTGTTGGGCTGTTCGTTCCGCGGCTGCTGAGGCGAGGATTGCGTCTGCGGCTGCTTGTTCGCTTTGTTCGCCTGGCGCTGGTCCGCCGATTGTTTTCCAGCTTGACTGCTTTGTGCGGCGAAATTCGGCGCTTTTTGCCGATCGTTCGATATACGGGCTGTCTTCATCGTCTTCTTTGCTTTTGCCTAGTGAGGCGCGAATGTCGGGTGGGTCATCGTCTGCGATGATGAGGCCGGAGCCGGCTGTGTCGACGGCTTTGGTCTTCTTGCGCTTCTTCTTTGGTCGCTCCGTTGCCGGGTCGGCTGTGAGGTAGTTCTTTGCTAGGTATTCGGCGAGTGAGCCTGGCATGATCTCGTGGGGTTGTGTGTATGTCGGTGTAGAAGTGTTAGGTTGAGCTCAGTGATTTATCGATTGATACCCGGAGTAATGTTTCCCCGAACTGTATGCCGCCTAGCGCCATTCTATGTCGCTGAGTCTCTCTTGACCTGTGGGAATGTGAGAAGAGTCTTTGGCATTATTCTGGAATCCTTTCTAGTTCTCTTCAAAGACATAATGCCCCGCTCAGAAGAAGCAGAGTGGTGGGCAAATGCGGTCTACGAGGCTATCCAAGAGGTCCCCCGGGGCAAAGTCACAAGCTACGGTCACATCGCACGTCTACTTGGCGAACGTACGGGTTAATTCCCATTAAATGTGTATATATACTAACACCGTCCCGTTGAAATAGCCCAACGCCCTCGTCAAGTCGGAGTTTGCCTAAAGGTTCTCCCAGCGGCAGAGTCCGGCCAACACTTCAACTCAAGCAATGTACCCTGGCAGCGGGTAATCAACTCAAAAGGAATGATCTCGCATCGGTATGTGCATGTTTCAATCCTATGACCTTGCCTCAATCCAAGTTTGGTCACTCAGCCACGCTTCCGACACATGTTCATGTACATGTACATGTATAAGTTAGCCTGTTTAAACCACTGGCTAACAACAACGCAGTGGACCCGGCAGTGCAAGCCGCCAAGCCGAAGCCCTCGCAGAAGAAGGTGTGGAAGTGACTACTGACAGCATGGGGGAAATGTACGTTGATTTCTCGCGATATGGATGGTTTCCAGACCACCTCCCCAGCGAGACGAGCCAGCAATCATGACACAACGCGTAGATTGGGCATCCATGCATTATCCCTGGGTTTGAATCGATGAACACAGTTTATAGCGACATGCATATCTTTAAATCTTATTTACTCTTCGGGTCAGGTGGAAAGAGATGATGTAACGAACGAATATCGAATCCGTAGATTGGGACTTGTCTGGAATCTAGAATAGAGATGACATCGTACATGGAGGAGAGTAACGCGCTAATGAGGCAACCTGTCCATGGTCTGGATAGTAAAGGGAAGAGTCTATAGGGAAATATGAGAGGGAAGGGAGGTCAGACGGGAAGGGGAGGTCAAAAGCGCGGAGAGAGGTCATGAGCATACGAAAAACAAGCGCATCCAACCAACTACCAAGCTGAACCCAAAGAGTAAAAAGAAAGAGAAGAAGAGAAAGAATGGAAAAGGAAGAGTGAAAGCACATATAACCAACCAGCATCAATCCGTAAATGGAAAAGAAAAAAGATCGTTAAAACTCACATCATTGCCGTAAGGGCATATCCGCAGAAAATCAGAAGAGTTTCCATCTAGACTAAAGAAATTGGAACAGGAGACCAGACATTTCATCGCTTCTTGACCTCAGTAGCCCAGCCTTCAATGCCCTCTCCGCGGGTTCCAGGGGGAATGCCTAGATCAATCCCATCCATCCCTGGTGTGTCCTTCATCCACTCATGAGACGACATTCCACCGGCATTGGCACGTTTCTCTGGTGATAGATCCAGCATGGGTAGTAGGAGTTCACTGATGCGCATGCTTTCTTCCATCGAGTAGTGGTACTTTTCTCTGAGGACATCGGGCAAGGCCCAGTGGCGCAGTCGATGAATGTTGCGCAGCTCACCCTTGCGATTGAAGATATCTTGGGACCATTTTCCAGACAGGCAGAGAGACTTGGGGAAGGGACCGAGGAGTTCAATGATCTGGGCAATGTGGTCGTCGTCTTTGCCATACTTGGTCCCTGATTGTGGGTCAAACAGGTAGTCTCCGGTGATCAATTCAAAGACCTGGACAGTTAGATATGTTCGCTTGGGATAGTGCATGTCACTTACCATGCATGCCATGCTCCACACGTCGGTACTCGCGCCCCATTTAGAACCCAGGATGACCTCGGGTGAACGGTATTGGCGGGTTTGAATGTCGTTGGTGAAGTGGTGGCCGACCCAGCATGCGTTGCCTAGGTCAGCGATTTTGACGGAGATGATGTTGGCGTCAATTTCTTCTTCGGTGGACTTAGTAGAACCTTTATCAAGAGAAATGCCAGACACTTCTCGCTCCAGAAGATCACTGTAGACGTTAGACGGCTGAGAGAGACAGTGGGGGTAGGGACGTACGCGGTCTTCTCGCGCTGGTACTGCTTCTCATCTTCTTCCTTGACGCCGAGCAGCTCTTTCATTGACGGGGTATCTGCAGGTACCGAATGAGTGTGAGTATGTGCATGTAGGCATATGAGTAGGCGCAACAGAGGCGCAAGAGAAGGCGTAGACAAAACTGACCTGTGTTTTCGTTGACGATCTGGCTGAGACTGCTATGGGAGTTGGACGAGCTATGTTTGAAGTCAAAGCTGCTAAAGCTGGTGTTGAGAGGACTAGGCAACGGCTGACTGCCGGTGATCAAGGTGCGCCGCCGTCTACGGCCATTCCGGTTGTCCTCTTTGGCTTCCTTCTTCGCTTCCTCCTTGACATGCGCCTTGACGATCTGCTCGACGTCGCCAATCTCGATCAACACATTCTCCGGCTTGAGATCTGTATGGATAATCCCACACTCGCGGTGCATATAATCTAGGCCCAATAGCACCTGCTTTGTGATTTGCTTGACGAGCGGCATCGGGATACCACGATGGTTCCAGCGCTTGATCAATCCCAACAAGTTCTCGCCAAGGACTTCAAACACCATGCAGACATGGACACCATTCGGTCCCTTGTGTTCAAACGAGTCCAACAAACTGACGACATGCTTCCGACCGGGGTGGGATGGTTTCGCTTGCACGATTCGGTTGAGGAGCTTGATCTCATCGATCGCGGTTTCGGTGTAGTGTGCGGCCGACCGAACGACCTTCAGCGCAACGTGTTTTCCGGTCGTGGTATCTCTTGACAACCAAACCGTAGAGAAATGGCCCCAACCGAGCTTGCGCACCACCACATAGCGGCCATTGTTGTATGTTTCGCCCACTGCGACCGGGTGGTATCCACCCTTGCAGTAATCCTCAGAGTCTTCTTCCTCGGCAGTGGCCTCGAGTTCTTCGCCCGACGACGCAGACGACGAGCGCGATCCGGATCTGGAGTTAGGAGCGGCACCGGTGCTGGGAAGAGTTAGCATGGGCCAGCCCATCATGAAAACATCACATACGATTCAGTGGGGGTTCCTTCATTGGTGACGATGGGCTTCAAATCAGTGCCCTTTCTCCTTTTCTTGCCGCCATTGCCATTGGCAGCTGAAGCAGCGACACTTGCCATTTGTTTGCCCTTGTTGAGCATTGCTTTGGTAAGATCGACTCCCTCCATGGTGTGGAGATTTGAGAGGGAGAGGCGGGGCACGGCTTTTGGTTGGCTCTGTAGGAGGGCGGTGGATGAGTCTACACCGTCAAATATACTATGTGTGATATCCAGCTGGTGATAGTTGATAGTTGACAGTAGTCGACAGTAGCTGACAGTAGACAGTAGACAGTAGACAAGTAGTTGGTGTGTTGTCGACGGTTGACAGTTGATAGTCGACAGGACAGTCGACGTGGGAGATGACGTCCAAACGCTCGTTGGGCAATCCGGTCGTTACCTATTAGGTATCAATCGCGAGATGATCAAAATCGAGAGAAGAGAGGTATGTCCAGATGAAAGTCCCAAGATTGTCTCGGAAGTAACTCTCTTCCGCAAGCAGCCAGGTGGTGGCGAATACGCATCGAGTAGAAAATAAATAGCCTATAGCGTGATGACGAAGAACTTCATCACGTAGTATTTGATTATTTTATATACTGCGGTGGCTGTTGGGTTACTTCCTGCATACATCGTGGACTACTCCATATACCTAGTTATGCCTGACCTTTGCATCTCCTGATGTCACAGATGACTTTAGCTCCGAGGCATCTCGAACTTCACGTTTACAACCACCATGGGCCCCTTCGATCGTCGCCCAATCCCCGACTACTTCATCGCCTCGCCACTGGTAGCCTTACTCTATCCAGTTCACCAAACTCTCCTCCATCTTCGCGGATCACCTCGTCTCCCTCCACCAGATGCCCGCCCCATCCGCGTGGTCTGCATCTCAGACACCCACACTCTAGAATGGCCCGACATACCTGATGGAGACCTGCTCATCCACGCCGGCGACCTCAGCAACGATGGCTCCGCGCGCGAGATCCAAGCCAACGTCGACTGGCTCCGAAGCCTTCCACACCCGCACAAGATCGCCATCGGCGGCAACCACGACAGCTACTTCGACGTACGCTCACGCCGAGAAGAAGACAAAGAAGAGCCAACCTCAACCGGCGCCCCCTTCGCCGCAGTCTCCTCATCCACCGCCTCAATCCACTCCCTCAACGACCCAAGCGCCTCCCACATCGACTGGGGCGACATCCACTACCTCCAACATTCCGCCGTAACCCTCACCTTCCCAGGCTCCTCAGCAGCAACCCCAACAACACCCCTCAACAGCACACGCCCACGCTCCCTAACAATCTACGGCGCTCCCCAAATCCCCGCCATCGTCCCCTTCGGCCCCGAACACGCCTTCACCTACCCACCCCAACACGACGCCTGGTCGGGCACCGTCCCCCAAGAAACAGACATCCTAGTCACCCACACCCCGCCCCAATCCCATCTCGACCTATCCCCCATCTACTCGACCGGCTGTCCAAACCTCCTCGCGGAATCCTGGCGCGTGCGCCCAGCCCTGCACGTCTTCGGCCACGTCCACGAATCTTCCGGTCAGGAACCGATCTTCTGGGACGAAGCCCAGCGCGCCTGGGAACGACTCTGTGCGTCGCGCCGCCCTCGCGCAAGACATGGTCGCTTGGCTTCGTTGGCGGGTTTCCTGCGTGATTTGTTCGATCTGTCTGGTTGGGCGGATGCGGCTCGTGTGGTGGTCTATGGCATTCTAGGGGTGGTCTGGGCTCATGTTTGGGGTGGGGAGAGTCGCGGTGGTGGGTGGATGGTGAATGCTGCTTGCATGTATAGCAGTAGTGGTAGGTTGGGGAACCCACCTAGGGTTTTTAATTTGTAATTCTTGTTCAGCGTGCATAGCGTGTGGGTTTCATTTCTTTATCATACCACACGCCCCATATAATGCTTGGGCTGTTTACTTTGGGGGATTCGATTATGCTGAGCATCTACTCGCAAGCTCCAAGGTGTTGCAGTACCCAGCGGAGTTGTTGACCTGCTTAGTATAGCAAGCAAATAGTTATAATTTCAAAAGTATATAATCGATCGAAGGGCGACGAATTAGAACCCAAAGCTTACGACAAGACACATGTAGATGGTGATATAAGTTAACGTTAAGATCTGTATTCCAGCCGAGGCCTGGCTAAATGAGATTGCGTCTTTTCGTCTCTGCAAGCAACATGCTTCTTGAGCTACCGGTACTCCACGTATTTCCACTGTGATCCATGGATAATAACAATAGCTAGCTAACCTAAGCTTGTCAAAGCCCCTAGTCAGTGGCTGCAGACACAAAAGAGGAAATATAAATTGCACCACACCATCCAGCAACATTGTTAACTGATTGGCCCTCAAAGCCAGGCCATAAAACCCAACAGTCCAATCCCCTCGCCAAAGCAACCCCAAACATGTGCAAATGAAGTTGCATACAGTAGCGCATAGTATATATCCACCCCAAGCAATGGGTCGCAAATAGATAGCGTGCGGGTAAGTATTGGCGCCGAGAGATTTGACTTTCAAAGAGAGGGGGGTAAGGGCTGTGCAAGCTAGCCTGGGTATATAAACTGACTATCCCCTCGCGATCGATCTTGATCATACTTTATACAGCCCTATCAACTCTATTCTACTTCCTCACCTCATCACCATGGATTTCCTCAAGAACGCTGCCAAAAAGGCCACCGGCGGAAGTGAGCACAAGCAGGAGAACAACAACCAGCAAAATGACGACTATGTTGACAAGGGTATGTGATGTGGCCTGTTTCATTTAATTATGTTCTATATCCACTGTTGTGGACATGGACTAATATGATATCATATTTTAGCCTTCGCTGCCGGTGTGAAGAAGTCTGGTTACAACCTCGACCGCAGCACCCAGGAGAAGGTCACTGATGGTGCCCGCGGGGCTTACGAGAAGTTTACTGGGTATGTGCTTTTGTCTTTTTCTTTTTGCTGATTGCTGCTAACTGATATTTCGTTGTAGCAAGAAGGTTTCTGAGAAGTACTCCAACTAGAGTAGGATTTAGCATACCAGATATGAATTTGATATGAGTGAATGTATATGCTCCTATATAGAGAGAATTTGTCTACCGTGTAGGGGCTTTCCTATCTGGGCTGCCGCCGCCTTATGAGGGCGCTTAGGCGTAGGATCAGTGAGTAGATGTCAGCACAGGCTCAGACTCAGTGATCACGCTCAATTCAGTCACGTGTATGATGACTAATCCCTGTCGCCTGTCGTGCTCAGTGAAGTGCGTGCTCAGTGATTCCTTAGTAACACTTAGTGAGCAGCCCTGATTTGTCCAAAATCTAGACCATATCCAATAGAGAAAAACACCACAGGGCCATTTATTCAGTGATGGTTAGTGCGTTGACGATATTTTGGGCTTCCTTCGTTTTCTGGAGGATCCCTTGTCCCCAAAATAATGTGTCATGTCTATCAGGCGTAAAGAAGGCGGAGAATGCCATCCAATTAGGGCTATCGGATAGCCTGGTCCAAATTCCTTGTTCTTTTAAGTATGGCGGGCGACTCAAGCTCGAAATCTTAGCTATATAAGGACACTATATCCCTATAAACTAGCTATCTTATTATCTTATTTAGAATTCTCTCTTTCTATTAAGCTGCTTCAATAGCTAGCAGTCGAGTAAGGTGGCTTCTAGGGCTGATGTGATAATTAACTGACAAAAGAATGCTCCGATGATGACTATCAGGTAGCCCTTTCTAAAGCAAATCCCCATCGCGGTGCATGAAGTCTAATCCCCCGTGTTGTAGATGTGACTTCTGTTGTAATAACTACCTCGTGTGATGTCAGAGCCGAAAGCCTACCCAAGTCCCTGTTTATTGAACGAGAGAAAGCCGATTCGTCGGTGCGCCACAAAGCAACATTTTGCCCTTTCTTTAGAAGGGTAGGATCATGTTCGACATCACCCTCTGGCTCGACAAAATCGCTTTCGATTATCAAATTGGCAGCATCTGGACCGGCGAGAGACTCTGGTTTTGGGCCTTGGATATTCGCGGCATCCAACACTCCCCTGTATCGCTTAAGATAGCCAAATGTCTTTGGGAATTCATCCAAGAAAAAATGTTCCGGGAGAGCCCCTGGCATGCCGAGAATCCAATCCAGAGCAAACGCCGCTTAACGATGGTCAGCCTGTGCTTTCATAACCGTCAGGAAACCGGCCAACTTACTATGGATATCTGCAAGTCCGGGGTTATCGGTAGAGAGGACCCAATGCCTATCATCGGAGAAAAGACTCTCCAGGAAATTGAAATGTGTTCTAAGGTGTGCCAAAGACAGTGGTCGCCCTTTCTCCTGAGCTTCGACGCTGATTTCAGAGTCCCAGCACTGTCGCCTGTCCTTTACCATCTGCTCATTATTCAGGAAGGCGGGGGGTAAAGAACCGATAATCGATGGCATGACTGCATTTTCAATCCATTTTTCGAGCGTCTTCTCCAAAGCTCGTGACGTTGGATCTCTTGCGCCTAACGTATTCCCGGGAAAGAGTTGCTCAAGCTTCTCCAACATAAGGACAGTGTCGAAGTATATATCTCGTCCGATCGCAAGGACAGGGATTCGGCGGTAATGAATGTTAAGACCCGCCAGATCAGGACGCGGCATGACACCTGGTTGAATGCATTCGTGATAGGAAATCCCGCGGAGGGCAAGGTATGCGGTGATTTTGGCAGCCCATAGCGACCCAGGGTAATGGAATAAGACGATCGGATGTTGATTAACTGCGGCCATCGTGAATCAAGAAAGAAAGATGAACACTTTCAAGATCAATCATCAACGACGAGAAAATCCGTGTTGAGAGGAAGAGTGGTGGTGGTCCTTGTAACCATGATCGTCGGTTACCCGGATCCCGTGGCGGATTCTTAAAACCCGGGATCCGAGAACACTCTTCCCGTGCTCCGGGCATCCGAGTGAATACCATTTGCTGATGGATTACATGTAACTTATCACACTGCCAAACATGTAACGCCGATAATTGCAAAAAGTACGTACCGTGTCTAATCCGCTTATGTACATATCGAACTCGGCCTTCGTTTCGACTGTATTGATCATCATCCATACTAACCACACACAGCATGACCTGCCAAAACCTGTACGTCGCTTTTCCAGCCACTCTTTCACGCAGGCTAGATGGGAAAGCGCTCGGCACTGATCGCAACGCAAGATCACGCACTCGTTTGCTTGTTCCTCATCCTTGGCCAAACAAAACACACAGTGGATGTCGTCGACCTTTTATTTAAGCTGAGATTCTCCAGCGTCAAGTCTTGAACACCAGTTCAGTGATCGACGACAGAATAGCTCAGCTGGTCGAGCCGGCGAAATGTTCCATGGAATACTGTTCACTCGCAGCATTGCGACAGTGACAAAGGGATTAATTGGTTGCACTGGCTCGGAGCTGGTTGAAAGGGGCACCGGCGAGTCTTGTCTGATTCCGCGACGAGGTGGCGGCTGGTGAAGGGCCAGCGTTGAAGCGGCTAGGTTGCGCCACATTTAACGTAGGGATTGATAGAAATGTAGGAAATTAAGGCACGTCGGGAAGGAAGCAGATCCAATACCTACCTTGCGTATTTTCGACTTACAACTGTAGCAAATGGCCGCGCACCCGTATAAGGGGATAATTCGTAAAAGCATAGATGATGTATCACAAACTAATGCACTGTACAATGGTTGGCTAAAATTCCTAGATGTCCATGGACATTTTGAGCATCCCCATGGACTGTCCATGGCGATGCCTGTGCGCTGTGTACAATAATGTAGAAAGATTCATTGTTTGTGAGTTTTCTGGAGGCTCCGCCAATTGGGAGCTCCTGGTTCGCTTGGCGACGGGAGTGGCAGTGTAAGTAATG
>ERZ1673737.2177-NODE-2177-length-16908-cov-14.975909_pt1 | contig 16908 bp, 10 predicted proteins | sample MGYA00580211_ERZ1673737 | MGnify/ENA primary metagenome ERZ1673737 (study PRJEB41218, sample SAMN15661789) | gut metagenome | host: Homo sapiens | place: Canada: London | collected 2015-08-20/2019-03-30 | study: EMG produced TPA metagenomics assembly of... | reverse complement strand
CATACTCGCCTCTCGGCTCGTTGGCGGCGTAGTGGGTCTGTGCCTCCCCGAGGGTGGTCTTCCAGATCTCCTCGTGGAGCTTGGTCAGCTCACGGCAGAGGGTGATGCTCCGCTCCGGGCCGAAGGCGTTCACGAGGTCGTCCAGCGTCGTGCGCAGCTTGTGGGGCGCTTCGTAGAAGATGACGGTCCGCTTTTCACCCAGAAGCTCAGCAAGACGCTCTTTCTTCTGCTTCCGGTTCACGGGCAGGAAGCCCTCGAACACCCAGCGGGAGGTGTCCTGGCCCGAGACGGCCAGCGCCGTCACACAGGCGGACGCCGCCGGGACAGGCACGACTTTGATGCCCCGGGCCAGCGCGTCCCGCACGATGACCTCGCCCGGGTCAGAGACGCAGGGCATTCCGGCGTCAGAGCAGAGGGCGCAGTTCTCGCCCGCCTCGATCCGGCGCAGGATGCCCTCGCCCTTCTGCAATGCGTGCTCGTAGTAGCTGACCATCGGCTTTTTCAGGCCCAGATAGTTCAGCAGCCGCATGGTCACGCGGGTGTCCTCGGCGGCCACGAAGTCCGCCGCGCCGAAGGTGGCGGCCACGCGGGGCGGCATGTCGTCCAGATTGCCGATGGGGGTTGCCACGATATAAAGAATACCGGCCATGATTGACCTCCCTGATGTTGTTATTTTACTTCTCCGTACATCGCCGCCCCGGCGGTGATGAGCACATCCGGTTCGATGCGCAGGCCGGTGCGGCGGTTTTTCTGGGCTTCCACAAGAAAAAGCCACGGCGCGGCGTCAGGCTTATTCTTCACAAAGGCCAGACGCTTCGGCTCGAGGCGGTGCGCCCGCAGCACAGCCAGCACCTCGGCCAGACGCTCGGGCCGATGGCAGAGGGAAAGCTTTCCGCCGTCCTTCAGCAGGCGGAAACCGCAGGCGCAGACATCCTCGAGGGTGCAGTCCGTCTCGTGGCGGGCCGTGGCACGGCCCGCGTCGGTGCTCTGCGGCCCGGCGGTAAAATAGGGCGGGTTGCAGGCGCAGACATCGAACTGGCCCTCCCCTTCCCGGAAGGTGCGCAGGTCGGTGAGATAAGGGGTGATGTGCCCGATGCCCTGCGCGGCCACAGCCTCCTGTAAGAGCGCACTGGCCTCGGGCTGCAATTCCACGGCGGCACAGGGGCCGCGATGGCCCCGGTCGTGCCACTCAAGGCTCACGATGCCGCAGCCGGAGCACAGGTCTGCCGCCTTCTGGCTGCGCCGCGGCTCGCAGAAGCGGGCCAGCAAAAGCGCGTCCGAGCCGAACCGGTGGACGGCGGAGCAGTATACTTCTGTTTTATTATACAAAATCTCGGTAGAATGTTCCATACGCCCAGCCGAAATCCTCCGACAAAATATTGTGTCCCGAAAGATGAAAAAATTATGCAAGAAAGAAAAGCAGCAGACCCGCCTGGCAGGTCTGCTGCTTTTGATGCGTTATTCGCGCGCTATCTGCTAAAAATTATTCAGCGGTGATAGCACCGGTGGGGCAAGCGCCCTCGCAAGCGCCGCAATCGATGCAAGCGTCTGCGTTCACAACTGCAACACCGTTCTCAACGGTGACAGCACCAACGGGGCAAGCGCCCTCGCAAGCGCCGCAGCCAACACATGCGTCAGAAACCTTGTGTGCCATAATAAACTCTCCTTTTTTATCCCGTGCCGATGTAATTATGAAGAAACGTACCTTGGCACGGCCACGCACGCCCCCCGGAATTTGTATCCTTGTCTGCATTCTAACAAAGCAGGCCGGAAAAGGCAAGACTAACCGTGCTGCCACAACAACAAAATAAAATATTTTGTGGGGTTGCACAAAAGCACGGCCTAACTTATAGCCAAAATTGCCGGAGATTTTTAGCGAAAATCACGAAGCCTAGTTAGTTTTATAATACTAACCACTCGGACGCTCATTCTTTCTCATTCGTGCGGCGGCGGGGGCAGGCGGGGCGCTTTTCGTCGTCGGAGCTTGCCACCACCGGGGCGGGGTTGCGCACGCCGGAGTAATCATCGTCCGGGTCGGGACGGCGGGGCGGGCGCTTGCCGCCGCTTACATACTCGCACACGCCCACCTTGTAGTACCGGGGCGCAAGGCTCTCGGTGCCGCAGCGCACCCGCAGGTAGCCGGATACCGGGTTCACCTCCAGCACAGTGCCCAGACCGTCCGGGGTGCGCACCGTGCTGCCCACCATGGGCATGATGCTGTTCAGGTACTCGTAGGCGCTCTCCTCGTAGGCAAGGCAGCACATCAGACGGCCGCAGGCACCGCTGATCTTGGTGGGGTTCAGCGAAAGCCCCTGCTCCTTGGCCATCTTGATGGAAACGGGCTGGAAATCCTTCAAAAAGCGGCTGCAGCAGAAGGGCTGACCGCAGATGCCCAGACCGCCGATCATCTTGCTCTCGTCGCGCACGCCGATCTGGCGCAGCTCGATGCGGGTGTGGAAGATGCCGGCCAGGTCCTTGACCAGCTCACGGAAGTCCACACGGCCATCGGCGGTGAAATAGAACATGATCTTGGAGCGGTCGAGGGTGTATTCGGCCTCCACCAGCTTCATTTCCAGCCCGTGGCGGGCGATGCACTCCTGGCAGGTGTGGTAGGCGCGCTTTTCGTCCTCACGGTTCTGGCGCATCCGGCGCACGTCCACGCTGTCGGCCATCCGGGTGATGGGCTTGAGGGCCTTGGGGACAGCGGAGTCGGCGATCTCCTTCACGCCCTGCACCACTTCGCCGCATTCCACGCCCCGGGCCGTCTCGACGATAACATAGTCGCCGGTCTTGATGGGGGTGTCTGCGGGGTCAAAATAATAGGTCTTGCCGTTATCCTTGAAACGGACGGATATAACTTTCTTCATAGCATTCCTCTTTGGGGCCGTATCGAACGTATATAAGCCCGGAACATGGGCCTTATGCAGTCTGGATAGGCGCTGTGCCTGAAATTGCGATAAAATTCCATTCTGCATTCTAGTATAGCATAATCCGGCCCGTATTTCCACGAAATATGGCAAGAAAGTAGCCGGGATCTTCCCATTGACTTCCTAAACAAAGGTGGATTAAGGAAAGTTTTGTTAAATATTAACTTCAGGACTATTGCAAGGGAGATTCCCTCGTGTATAATAGGAACGATAAGAAGCGTTCAGAGGGTGCTGCCGTGGTTGCGGCGTACCTTTTGCCGCGCGGCGGCATAAAAAAGAAATGGATAGGAAATCATGGAAAAATTCAGTGTCAAAAAGCCGTTCACCATCCTTGTTGCGGTCATCATGGTCCTGCTGCTGGGCTTCGTGTCCATCACGAACCTGCAGACGAACCTTCTGCCCGACATCAGCACGCCATACCTCATGGTGGTCACTGTCTACCCCGGTGCCAGCCCGGAGCGTGTGGAGTCAGAAGTCTCCGATGTGATGGAGAACGCGCTGGGTACAGTGTCCGGCGTCGAGAGCATCACGGCGACCTCGGCAGAAAACTACAGCCTTCTGCTCATGAAATTCGCCGAAGGCACCGACATGAACAGCGCGATGGTCAAGACCTCCAACAAGGTGGACCAGACCGCGTCCAGTCTGCCCAGCACCTGTCTGACCCCCTCCATCATCGAGTACAGCCTGAACATGAACGCCTTTATGACGGTGGCTGTCAGCCGGGAGGGCAGCGATGTCTACGATCTGTCGGATTTTGTGGATAACACCCTCGTGCCTTATGTGGGCCGCACCAGCGGCGTTTCCAGTGTGTCGGCCAACGGCCTCATCGAAAAGATGGTGCAGGTGCAGCTGAATCAGGATAAGATAGACGAAGTGAACGCCCGCCTGCTGGAACTTATCGACACCCAGCTGGCCGACGCCCGCGCCCAGCTCGATGACGCCGAGGCCCAGATCGCCGAGGGCCGCGCCGAGTACGAAAAACAGCTGAAAAACTTTGGCGACACGGTCTCTGACACCGTCATGGCCCAGATGGGTACTGAGGTGGCCGACGCCGTCACCGTCGTGCGCGACCAGGCGCAGGCTTTGCTGAGCAGCATCAACCAGCTCATCGGCGTGGTCAATGAGCCGGAGATCCAGCAGGCCCTCATCGACGTCCGCGACGGCCTGCAGCGGGTCGTGGACCAGTTCAACCAGACCGGTATGCGGGACATCGACTCCCTCATCGAGATCGTCGGTGAGCTGCGCGACATCACCGATAAGCTCACCGCCGCTCTGCAGGAGCTGCAGGGCCGTCTGGGAACCAGCGACGGCACCGTCTCCGACCTTGCCGACGAGCTGGAAGTCTCCAACAGCTTGAGCACCATTTATAAGACTCTGGACGAGGTCATCAAAGCCATGGACAATGTCCCCGGCCTGATGAACCAGTTCTCCGTCGCTCTGGGCAACTATTCCAGCCAGCAGCTCAGTGCCTATATGCAGTTCACCGAGGCCCGGGAGAAGCTGAAGGACTACGAGAACCAGCTGGAAGACGCCAAGCAGCTCTACGAGGAGACCAAGGAAAAGGCCCTTGCCAGCGCCGATGTGGCCAAGCAGCTGGACATCAAGACCCTCGCCCAGCTCATCTACGCTCAGAACTTCTCGATGCCTGCCGGCTACGTCGCCGATAAGAGCGGCGAGTCCTGGCTGCTGAAGGTCGGCGAAGAGTACGACAGCGTTTCGGACATCGAGGGCGCACTTCTGCTCCACGTCGATGGCTTCGGCGATGTCCGCCTCTCCGATGTGGCCGACGTGGCCGTCATCGACAACGCCGAGGCCAGCTATACCCGCCTGAACGGGGAGCGGGCCGTGGTGCTGAAAATTTTCCGCAACGCCAATTCCAGCGCCAGCAGCGTCTCGGACGGCTGCCTGAATGCCTTCAAAGAGCTGCAGGCTCAGTATTCTGACCTTCACGTCGTCGTCCTGTCCAATCAGGGCAACTACATCACCATCATCGTCAACAGCATCATCAGCAGTATGCTGGTGGGCGCTGCGCTGGCCATCATCGTGCTGGCCATCTTCCTGAAGGACATCAAGCCCACCCTCGTGGTCGGCGTCAGCATCCCGCTGTCCGTCCTGTTCGCCGTCGTTCTGATGTACTTCACCGGCCTCGACATGAACATCATGACGCTGGCAGGCCTGTCGCTGGGCGTCGGTATGCTGGTGGATAACTCGGTCGTCGTCATCGAGAACATCTACCGTCTGCGGGGCCGGGGCGTACCGGCGGCCCGCGCCGCCGTGCAGGGCGCTCGTCAGGTGGGCATGTCGGTGGTGGCCTCCACCCTTACTTCGGTCTGCGTCTTCCTGCCGGTGGTGTTCGCCTCCGGCACGGTGCGCAGCCTGCTGCAGCCCATGTCCATGTGCATCGGCTACTGCCTGATGGCCTCTCTCATCGTGGCCATCACCGTCGTGCCTGCCGCTGCTTCCACGGTCCTGAAAAAGGCTGAGCCGAAGCGTCTGGTCTGGTTCGAAAAGATCCAGGATAAGTATGCCCACAGCCTCGAGTGGTGCCTGCAGCACCGCGCTCTGCCGCTGCTGGCCGCTGTCGTGCTGCTGGCCTTCTGCGGCTGGAAGGTCTTCTCCATGGGCGTCGTCCTTCTGCCCGAAATTTCCAGCAATGAGGCCACCATCGCCCTCTCCACCGACGACGGCCTGACCAAAGAGGAATCCTACGGTGTGGCCGGACAGGTCGTCGAGGCCGTCATGGCCGTGGACGGCGTGGAAGAGGTGGGCGTCACCACCGATACCACTGTGGCCGGCATCGACATCGGCCAGCTGGGCCTGCCCAGCGCTATCACCGACCTGCTGAGCGCCGCCAACAGCTACGGCAGCTACCAGTTCAACGTCATGCTGGACGAGTCACTGTCCTCTACCCGGATCGCCGCCGTGGAGCAGGCCCTGAATGATGCCGTTTCCGGCGTCGAGAACTGCACCGGCACCGTCGAGATCAGCGGTATGCAGGACCTGACCAGCCAGCTGAGCAGCGGCCTCTCTGTCAAGATCTACGGCCCCGACGCCGATACCATTACCGCACTGGGCGATAAGGTCGTCCAGATGGTCAACGACACCGAGGGCTTCGCCAATGCCGCCACCGGCCTCGGTCAGGGCGATGCGACCATCAATCTGGACATCGACCGCGACAAGGTCCGCGCCTATGGCCTGACGGTTGCGCAGGTCTACCAGCAGATCGCCGCCAAGCTCACCACCACCACGACGGCGGAGACGCCCGTCACGGTGGACGGCTCCACTATGAAAGTCCAGATCAGCGATAATCTTGACCCTGTGACCAAGGAAAACATGATGGACATGACCTTCACCACCAGCGTCATGGACGCCACCGGCACCACCACCACCGGCACCTGCACGCTGGGCGATATTGCTTCCTGGACGACGGGTACTGCTCCCGACTCCATCACCAGCGAGAACCAGACCCGCTACATCACGGTGACGGCAGATACGCTGGACGGCTACAACACCACGGTCCAGTCCCGCGTGCTGCAGAAGACGCTGGACGCCTTCGCCCTCACCGATGAGATGCCCGAGGGCTGCTCCTTCTCGCTGGGCGGCGAGTCCTCCACCGTCAATCTGATGGTCGACGAGATGGTGCAGTGGATGGCTCTGGCCCTGCCCTTCGTCTATCTGGTCATGGTGGCTCAGTTCCAGAGCCTGCTGTCCCCCTTCATCGTCCTGTTCACGGTGCCGCTGGCCTTCACCGGCGGCCTGCTGGGTATGCTGGTCACCGGCCAGCAGCTGACCATGATCTCCCTGATGGGCTTCATCGTCCTGATGGGTACCGTCGTCAACAACGGCATCGTCTTCGTGGACTACGCCAACCAGCTGCGTCTGGGCGGTCTGGAGCGCCGTGCGGCCCTTGTCGCCACCGGCAAGACCCGTATGCGTCCTATCCTCATGACCACCCTGACCACCGTTCTGGCCATGCTGCAGATGGTGTTCAGCAACGATATGGCGAGCCAGCTCATGAGCGGCATGGCCATCGTCATCATCTGCGGCCTGAGCTATGCCACCCTGATGACCCTGTACATCGTCCCCATCCTCTACGACATCCTCTTCAAGAAGCCGCCGCTGGTGGTCGATGTGGGTGACGACGGAATGGACGACATCCCCGACGATGCCGCCGAGTATATCGCGCAGTCGAATGCCGCCGCGGCTCAGCCCGCCCAGCCGGAGGCCTGAGGCTGTCTCCTATCTATATAGAATAAGTATCTGCCCCGAAACCGCTGCACGGTCACCGTGCGGCGGTTTCTTTTGTTCCCTGATAGCAGCAGCGTCCTTGCCCTCTCAGGCGCTTCGCGCCAGCTCTCCCAAAGGGAGAGCCTTTTAAGATGAAAGGCGTTTTCGCAATATGTCCAAAAAATCTCTCGAAATTTTGGAAGATAAATCTAAAAGCATTCTCACACAAGTCTGGAAAACTGTGCTATAATCATAATTATGGACGAGGTCGGGGCTGCGCTGCCCTGACCGAAAATAATGAAGAAGGAGGCGAGCCTTATGGCACAGTTCCGCTCCAAGCCCTTTGGTGTGACCAAAAACGGCGATAAGGTGGATGAATACATCATCTCCAATCCCGGTGGACTTGAGGTCAGCGTGCTGAACTATGGCTGTGTGATCAAAAATCTCTTCGTCCCTACAAAAACGGGTCTGGTGGATGTGGTCGTCGGACACGACACCCTCGCCGACTATGAGGCGGATTTCAACTCATCCGGCAGCACCTGCTGCGGTGCGTTCGTGGGCCGGTACGCCAACCGCATTGAAAATGCGGAATTTTCTCTCAGCGGCAAGACCTACAAGCTGGAAGCCAACAATGGCAAAAATCACCTGCACGGCACCTTCCCCCGCAAAATTTACGATGTGAAGATGTTCGGCGACACCCTTTTGATGGAGACCGAAAGCCCGGCGGGCGAAGACGGTTTCCCCGGAAATCTGAAGGTCAGTGTGCGGTATATCCTCACGCCGGACAACACCCTGCGGATGGACTATCGTGTGTCCACCGACGAGGACACCATCATCAACCTGACCAACCACACCTACTTCAACCTCGACGGCGGCGGCAATGTGCTGGGCCAGAAGCTCCGGATTTACGCTTCCAACTACCTCGAGGGCAACAACGAGACCTGCCCCACGGGCAAGATCCTGCCCGTGGACGGTACGCCGATGGACTTCCGCACCGGAAAGCCTCTGGGACGCGACCTCGACACCGGCTTCTACCAGACCACCATGGCGGGCGGCGGCTTCGACCACTGCTATGTCCTCGACCGGCCCCGGGGTGCCAGCCAGAGCCTCTGCGCCTGGGCGTCCAGCGACAAGACCGGCATCAGCATGAAGATGTACACCACCCAGCCGGGCATCCAGCTCTACACCGGCAACTTCCTGCAGAACTGCCCCTCCCCCGGCAAGGGCGGCGTCCCGCTGGAAAAGTACGGCGGCTTTGCCCTTGAGACCCAGCACTTCCCCTGCAGCCCCTCTCACCCGGAGTTCCCGACGACGGTGCTGCGGGCAGGCAAAGTCTTCCGGGCCAACACTACGCTCCGCTTCTTCACCGGCCGTCAGTGCGGCCGTTTGTAAGCAAATATCAGCCGCAGCAAAGGGCAGCTCTCTTGCGGGAGCTGCCCTTTGCTGTTTTTTGCGTGTCCTCTCCATGCCTTGCGGACTAAAAATCTTTGCAGTTCATCAGACTGGCTGAAAAGATGCAACAAAAATACATTTTCATAAAAAAGCCGGTACTTGATTCTCTGTGCAAAAAGCGGTATCCTTTAGGCAGGCAGAGCACAAGGGCTCTGTGCGAAGCAACATTTGGAACAAGAGAGGTACTGGACATGGCTATTTTGGTTTCCGGCGGCGCAGGCTACATCGGCAGCCACACCTGCATCGAGCTTCTGAATGCCGGCTACGACGTCGTCGTGGCGGACAACTACTATAATGCATCCCCTGTGGTCCTCGACCGCGTCAAGCAGATCACCGGCAAGGACTTCCGCTTCTATCAGGCCGATATGACCAAACATGAGGATGTGGAGAAGATCTTCGCCGAGTGTCCCGACATCACGGCGGTCATCCAGTTCGCAGCCTATAAGGCCGTTGGAGAGAGTGTGTCCAAGCCCATCGAATACTACTACAATAACCTCAACTGCACGCTGGTCATCCTGGATGTGATGCGCAGGCACAACTGCCACAACTTCGTGTTCAGCTCTTCCGCCACCGTCTACGGCGACCCCGCCAGTGTGCCGATCACCGAGGACTTCCCCGTGGGTGCCACCACCAACCCCTACGGCACCACCAAGGCCATGACCGAGCGCATCCTCACCGATGTCTGCAAGGCTGACCCCACCCTGAACGTGGCTCTGCTGCGCTACTTCAACCCCATCGGCGCCCACAAGTCCGGCCTCATCGGCGAGGACCCCAACGGCATCCCCAACAACCTCATGCCCTACATCGCCAAGGTGGCTGTGGGCAAGCTGGAAAAGGTCCATGTCTTCGGCAATGACTACCCCACTCCCGACGGCACCGGCGTCCGCGATTACATCCATGTCGTGGACCTGGCCCGCGGCCATGTCTGCGCCATCAAGAAGCTGGAAACGAACTGCGGCCTCTTCATCTGCAACCTCGGCACCGGCAAGGGCTACAGCGTGCTGGATGTCATCCACGCCTTCGAGAAGGCCTGCGGCAAGCCCATCCCCTACGTCATCGATGCCCGCCGCCCCGGCGACATCGCCGAGTGTTATGCCGACCCCACCAAGGCCAGGAATGAGCTTGGCTGGGTGGCTGAGTACGGCATCGAGGAAATGTGCGCCGACAGCTGGAACTGGCAGAAGAAGAACCCTGACGGCTACCACACCGCGAACTGAATAAAAAACGATAAGAGCCTGTACGGCGGGTACTTCCCGGGTACAGGCTCTTATTTTTTGCACTTTTTCGGATATTCGAGGAAGGCGACATGATTTTTTTCAGAGAACGGTTCAGAACAGCCCCGTTTCTCTTGACAACGCCGGAAAGTTAGCCTATATTACTGTTGTTAATGCAAACTAACAAACGCGCTCGAGAGGAACATTCCATATGACGTTGAAAGATTTGAACATCGGCGAGACTGCCGTGGTCGGGACCGTGGGCGGCGAAGGCGCTCTGCGGCAGCATTTTCTGGATATGGGGCTGATCCCCGGTGAGGAGGTCACGCTGGTCAAATTTGCCCCGATGGGCGACCCGATGGAGCTGAGCATCCACGGCTACGAGCTGACCCTCCGGCTGGACGATGCCGCCCGCATCGGGGTCACTCTGGCCAAAGCCCCGGCGGTGAAAAAGGCAGCGGCAGAAAGTGACAAGCCGGTGGAGCACCCGGGCCTCGGCGAAGGCGGACGCTACCACACCAAAAAGGGCGAGAACCCTCTGCCCGACGGCACGACCCTTACCTTTGCGCTGGCGGGCAACCAGAACTGCGGCAAGACGACCCTCTTCAACCAGCTCACCGGCTCCAACCAGCACGTCGGCAATTTCCCGGGTGTGACGGTGGACCGCAAGAGCGGTGCGATCCGGAATAACCCGAATACGGAGGTCACAGACCTGCCCGGCATCTACTCCATGTCGCCCTATACCAGCGAGGAGATCGTGACCCGGCAGTTCATCATCGGCGAGAAGCCCACGGGCATCATCAATATCGTGGACGCCACCAACATCGAGAGGAATCTGTACCTCACCATGCAGCTCATGGAGCTGGATACGCCGATGGTGCTGGCGCTGAACATGATGGACGAGATGCGCGGCAACGGCGGTACTGTCCGCATCAATAAGATGGAGGCCATGCTGGGCATCCCGGTCGTGCCCATCTCTGCGGCAAAGAACGAGGGCGTGGACGAGCTGGTGGATCATGCGCTCCATGTCGCAAAGTATCAGGAGCGGCCGGGCCGGATGGATTTCTGCGGCGAGGAGGATCACGGCGGCGCCGTCCACCGCTGCATCCACGGCATCATCCACCTGATCGAGGATCATGCCAGGGCCGCAGGCATCCCGGTGCGCTTTGCGGCCACAAAGCTCGTGGAGGGCGACCAGCGCATCGAGGCGGCCCTGAAGCTCGACCAGAACGAAAAAGAGATGATCGAGCACATCATCCTCCAGATGGAGCAGGAGCGGGGTCTGGACCGCGCCGCCGCCATCGCGGATATGCGGTTCCACTTCATCCACCAGCTGGTGGATCAGACCGTCGTGAAGCCCCGCCAGAGCAAGGAGCAGCTCCGCTCGGCCCAGATCGACCGGTTCCTCACGGGCCGCTATACCGCCATCCCGGCCTTTGTGGGCATCATGGCGCTGGTGTTCTACCTCACCTTCGGCGTCATCGGTCTGGCGCTCCAGAACCTGCTGGAAGTGGGCATTGATGCCCTGACCGCCGCGGTGGACTCCACCCTCACGGCGTGGAACGTCAACGCAGCCGTCCACTCGCTGGTCATCGACGGCATCTTCACCGGTGTGGGCAGTGTGTTGAGCTTCCTGCCCATCATCGTGACCCTGTTCTTCTTCCTCTCTCTGCTGGAGGATACCGGATACATGGCCCGCGTGGCATTCGTGATGGATAAGCTTCTCCGCCGCATCGGCCTCTCGGGGCGCAGCATCGTGCCAATGCTCATCGGCTTCGGCTGCACCGTCCCCGGCGTCATGGCCAGCCGCACCCTGCCCTCGGAGCGCGACCGCAAAATGACCATCCTGCTCACCCCCTTTATGAGCTGCTCGGCCAAGCTGCCCATCTACAGCCTGTTTGCGGCGGCCTTCTTCCCGGAGCACGCGGCTCTGGTGATGGTCAGCCTCTATTTCCTCGGCATTGCGGTGGGCATTCTGATGGCCATCCTGCTGAAGAGCAGTGTCTTTAAGGGCGAGGCCGTCCCCTTTGTGATGGAGCTGCCCAACTACCGCCTGCCCGGCCTCAAGAATGTGGTCCAGCTGCTCTGGGAAAAGGCCCGCGATTTCCTCCAGCGCGCCTTTACGGTCATCTTTGTGGCGACCATCATCATCTGGTTCCTGCAGAGCTTCGACCTGCGGCTCAGCCTCACCGCTGACCCGCAGCAGAGCATCCTTGCATGGCTGGCCAGCGGTATCGCGCCGCTGTTTGCGCCACTGGGCTTTGCCGACTGGCGGGTGTCTACGGCCCTGATCACCGGCTTTATGGCCAAGGAGAGCGTCGTTTCGACCCTCACCATCCTCTATGGCTCCTCTGCGGCCTTTGCCGCCGCGCTGTCCCCGGCGGCGGCTGCACCTCTGCTGGTGTTCTGCCTGCTCTATACGCCCTGCATCGCGGCGGTGGCCTCGGTCAAGCGGGAGCTGGGCGGCAAGTGGGCGTTTATCATGGTGGCAAATCAGTGCATCGTAGCATGGCTGGCGGCCTTCGGCACGCGGCTCATCATGATGCTGTAAAGAAAACGGAAACAGGGAGCGGCCTGCAAGATGCGGGCCGCTCCTTTTCTCTTGACAATCGCTGCGTTTTTGTGCTATCATCACTTCAAATTTGAATGATACAATTTTGAATCACAAGGAGGCGTCCCATGAATACCCCGGGCATCGAATTCGGGCGGAAGACCTCGGCGGCTTACGCCGCCCTCTGCAAGCCCCTGTGCCAGAAGCTCCATCTGCCCCAGACGGCTTTTGACATTCTGATGTTCCTCGCCAACAACCCCGGCTACCAGACCGCCAGCGACGTGGTGGAGGTGCGCAAACTGAAAGCAAACCTCGTCTCGGTGAACGTAGACCGTCTGGTGCAGGAGGGCTACCTCGTCCGCGAGGCTGACCCCGGCGACCGCCGCCGCACCCTGCTGCGCTGCACCGAAAAAGCCTGCCCCATCATCGAGCAGGGCCGGGCCTTGCAGGAGGAATTTGGCGCACGTCTGCTGGAACACACCAATGAAGCACAGCGAAAGGCGTTCTTCGAGACGATGGACATCATAAATAAGAATCTGGACGCCATTCTGGAAGGAGAAGCATGAACATTTTATCCTCGGCGTGGTGGTCATGGGCTTCAACTGGCTCAGCTGACCGTATCCGGACAAAAAGAAATGCCTGTGCGGCAGATGCTGCACAGGCATTTTTAATGTTCTTTTAACGGACGAACTCGACCTCAACGTCGCCGTTCTTGGTGGCGAGGTTCAGCTTGTTGGGGGCATCTGCATTCTGCTGCAGGGTGTCCCTGCCGAAGAAGACGAAGTTCTTGTCGCTGGCGTCGGAGACGCGGATCTTGCCGCCGCCTGCGGCCAGATCAAAGCCGTAAGAGCTGCCGCTGCCGATCACAGAGCCGGTGATGCTACCGTTCTGCACCTTGGCGTTGCAGACGTTGGCAGAGATGTTTTCCAGCTTGAGAGTGCCGCTGTTCTGGATGGTGGCGGCCACATTCTGGGAGGTGACGCCGCTCATGGTGATCTTGCCGTTGCGGGTGGTGCCGCTCAGGGTGGAGCCGTTGAAGTTCGACACCTCGATGCGGCCATTGTCGGTGGTGAGGCTGGCGGTCTGTGCCGAAACGCCGTCCAGCGTGATGCTGTCGTTGGTGGTGCTGACGGTGATGTTTGCCAGCGTCTGGCGGGGTACCTGCAGCGTCAGGGTGCAGCTGCGGGTGTCCTGGCTCTGGATGACAAGGGAAGCGTTGGGCTCCCGGGTCTTGGTCACGGTGAGGGTGCTGCCCGCCACCGTGAAGTCGTAGAGCTTGGAGCTTTCAAAGGCGTAGCTCGAGGTGTAGGTGTAATCGGCGCGGATGTGGTCGATGTCGGCGGCCTGCAGAACGACCGCAGCGCTGTTGTCCTGCACCACGATGGCGTTGATGCCGGCCGGTGCGTCATAGCTGGCGCTGTAAGTGGCCACAGATGCCGCCGCGCCGCAGAAGAATGCAGCCGCCGTGACAGCTGTCAGAAGAGCGAGAAGAAACTTTTTCATAAGGAAAACCTCCTGTCGCAATAAAATAGATGAGCGGAATGTCCCGCAGAAGATTTTACTTTATCCGTCCGGGCCGCAGCTGCGGCCGGATAGAATTTCTCACCCTAAAAATACCGCAGCAGAGAAAAAAAGTCAAGAGAGAAAAAATGAACAATAAAAAACGCCTGCACAGTGGTGCAGGCGCAAAAGCAGGATAAATTATTTTTCTTCGATGGTGGAGTGCTCGATGACATAGTCGGCAGCGCGGCGGATGCCCTCGTTGCGGCGGATGGCCTCCACGTTGGACGCAGCCTTGATTTCCTCGAGGGTCTTCTTGGTGCGCTCAGCGCGCTCGGACAGGGTCTTGTCGATGTCCTCCTCAGTGGGGACGAGGTTCTCGTTCTGAGCGATCTGCAGCAGGGCCATCCGGGCGCGGGTGTTCTTCTCCGCAGCAGTGTGGACAGCGGCAGTGAAGCTCTCGCGGGTCTGATGGATCTGGCTCAGGTAGCGGTCGAGGCTCAGGCGCTGCATCTGCAGCTGCTGCTGGATCTGCTCCATCTCCTGCTGATAGGCGCTCTCGACGAGAACGCTGGGCAGCTCGCCCTCAGCGGCTGCGGCCAGCTGGGTGAGGATGGCGTCCTTCGCGCGGTTGAGCGCGGCGGCGTGTTTGTTGTCGTGGAGCTGCTGACGGATCTGGGCGCGGAACTCGTCCATGGTGTCCACATTGGCAGCCTTCTTGGCAAAATCACTGTTCAGTGCGGGCAGCTGGCGGACGCAGACGTCGTGCAGCTTGATTTTGAAGACCACGGGCTTGCCGGCCAGGTCCTTGGCGTGGTAGCGTGCCGGGAAGGTGACGAAGATGTCGAACTCCTCGCCGCCCTTGTGGCCGAGGATGCCTTCCTCGAAGCCGAGGATCATCCGGCCGCTGCCCAGCTGCAGGGTCTGGTTCTGGGCAGTGCCGCCGTTGAAGGGCTTGCCTTCCAGCAGGCCCTCGTAGTCGATGTGGACGATGTTGCCCTTGACGGCCGGACCCTTGTGAGGCACCAGCTCAGCGGCCATGGCGCGGCGGCGCTCCAGCACAGCGTCGATCTCCTTGTCGGTGACTTCCGGGGTGACGCACTCGGTCTTGAAGCCGGTGGTCTGGGTCAGGCTCAGCTCAGGCTGCAGGGCGGTGGTGGCAGTGGCCACAAAGCCCTCGTCCTTTTTCACGCTGACCAGGTCGTAGACCGGCTCGTCCACAGCGTGGAAGCCGTGTTCTGCCATCGCTGCGTTGTACAGGGCCGGGACGTCCTTGTCCATCAAATCGTTGATGGCGTCGTACCAGAAGGTGTGCTCGCCGCGGTCGGCCTCGATCTGGGCGCGGTCAGCCTCGCCCTTGGCAAAGCCCTTGATGGTGTACGTTGCGCGGGTGCGCTCGTACACAGCGTTGGACGCAGCTTCCAGCTCCTCAGCCGAAGCGCTGAAAGTCATTTTGCAGACACTCTTTTCGGGAGTTTCCACGCTTACCAGTTTCATAGGTTCTACCCTCCGTGCTGCCCCCTGAAAGGGCAAGATTCAAAACATTATGAAGTTATTATAGCACAATAAGCTCAAAAGCGGTATAATAAAAAGAAAGAAAATCTGTTCTTTTGTCAGCGAATGGGATCCCGGGCGCTGCAAAACGGAAGGAAGTGTACACCTCATGCGTCTGTTCGACGTTCTCGGGCCGGTGATGATCGGCCCCTCCTCCAGCCATACGGCGGGTGCGGCCCGCATTGGATATACGGCCCAGAAGCTGCTGGGCGACGTCCCTGTTGAGGCGGACATTGGGCTCTACGGCAGCTTTGCCACCACAGGCCGGGGCCACGGCACCGACCGTGCGCTGGTGGCGGGCCTGCTGGGTCTCCGCCCGGACGACCCCCGCCTGCCCGACAGCTTCGCGCTGGCCGAGGAGGCCGGCATGAAGTTCACCATCCATCCGGTGGAGCTCCGTGCCGCCCACCCGAATACGGCGGTGCTTACCTTAAAGAGTAAGGCGGGCCGGACCCTCGTCCTGAAGGCGGCCTCTGTGGGCGGCGGACGCATCCGCGTGACGGAGATCGACGGTGTGCCTGCCGACTTTGGCGGGGACAGCAATACCCTTATCATCCATAACGAGGACACCCCCGGCTGCATCGCCGAGGTCACGATGTCGCTGGCCCAGCGCCGCATCAACATCGCATCCATGCAGGTGTTCCGCGCCGCGACGGGCGGCTACGCCGTTATGGTGCTGGAATGCGACTCCCATATCCCCCACGTGCTGGAACAGCAGATGGCCGTGATGCCGGGCATCCGCAAAGTCACCTGCCTGAACATCGACGAGCCGGAAGAATGCGAGGAGGACTGAGAAGTGTCGTTTTTATCCTGTGAAGAGATGCTGGCCGCTGCCCGCAGCCAGAATATTTCCCTTTCGGAGGCCATCCTCCGCAGCGATTTGGCTGAGAGCCGCCTCACCGAGGCCCACAGCCGGGAGATGATGCACCACCTCTGGCAGGTGATGCAGGCCACCAGCCGGGACTATGACCCGGCCCAGCGCAGCCGAAGCGGCCTTTCGGGCGGCGACGCGGCCAAGGTGGAGCAGGCCCATCAAGAAGGAAAGAGCCTTGGCGGCGATTACCTCGCCGCAGTGACTGCCGAAGCTCTCAAGACCGCCGAGTGCAACGCCTGCATGAAGCGCATCGTCGCTGCCCCCACGGCGGGCAGCTGCGGCGTCCTGCCCGCTGTTCTGCTGCCTCTGGCCCGCAGCGGCGAGGCCGACGAAGAGTCCATTTGCGACGCCCTCTATGTCGCCGCCGGGTTCGGTCAGGTCATCGCGGCCCGCGCCACTCTCGCGGGCGCGGAGGGCGGCTGTCAGGCCGAGGTGGGCGCGGCCAGCGCGATGGCCGCCGCCGCTCTCTGCCACCTCAAGGGCGGCGCGCCCGAGCAGTGCGCCGCTGCCGCCGCAATGGCTCTGGGCAACCTGCTGGGCCTCGTCTGCGACCCTGTGGCTGGCCTTGTGGAAGTTCCCTGCGTCAAGCGGAACGTCGTCGGCGCCGTG
>ERZ1673737.2176-NODE-2176-length-16909-cov-4.487243_pt1 | contig 16909 bp, 13 predicted proteins | sample MGYA00580211_ERZ1673737 | MGnify/ENA primary metagenome ERZ1673737 (study PRJEB41218, sample SAMN15661789) | gut metagenome | host: Homo sapiens | place: Canada: London | collected 2015-08-20/2019-03-30 | study: EMG produced TPA metagenomics assembly of... | reverse complement strand
AGACATCGAGCACCCGTTGCTCGCATCAGGCGATTTCGATCTGCCAGACATTAAGGGTATCGACCCGGACACAGCTACCCTGTCCATCATGTTCCGCCACTGCATCTCATCACACCTGGCACGACTCGCAGCAGCAGTTCCCAGTATCACGATCGTGATGGTTCCCTCCGTGCGCGATGCACTCAGTCGACATGTGTCCTGGCCCCAGGAGCAACTTCCCAAGAAGGAACTGGGTCTGCCCAAGCAGGTCCGCATGGTCTCGAATCCTGTCACCCTATCTTTCAACGAGGCTGTGATTGGCATGTGCTCGCATGACGTACTCTCCGAGCTCCGCCGTGAAGAAGTCATTCATGGCCGGCCAACGGAGGGCAACCTGCTCACCCGTCTCCCCAAATATCTCGTGGAGCAACGCCACTTCTTCCCCTTGTTCCCTCCAACTGCACGCGCAAACCTCCCCAAGCCTGGGTCAGAAAGTGGCATGGCCACGGGCGCTATGCTGGATCTGCCCTATATGAAATTGGGCGAGTGGTGGAACGTGCGGCCAGATATCCTAATTGTGCCGAGCATGCTGCCTCCTTTTGTCAAGGTGAGTTATCTATAGAGTATCTGCCGGCTTTGGAATTCTTAATCATACTAACCATATAATTTTCTGCAGGTTGTGGACAGCGTCCTAGTCATCAACCCAGGTACCCTGTCAAAACGTCGCGCGGCAGGCTCCTACGCACAAATGGCCATCCACCCACGCCTGGTAGCAGAAGACGAGCGCGAACAAAAGCAGCTGAGTCATAAGCTGTACGAGCGCGCTCGGGTTGATATCAACCGAATCTAGCGGCAACCATAATCATATCGCATCGTGCGCGGCGTTAAGAGGCTGACCAAACAAGCCTGGACAGCGGCCATTTGTTTTTACAATGGTTCAAGGAAAACGCCACAAATGGAAACGAATCAATGAACTATTCAAACAATACAAAACAAGCATCCACCCCACCATGGATCATGGGTATCATAATAAGGCCATCCAGCGAAACACCAGTAAACTAAGTCACACACACACTTATAAACCAACCGCTCAAACCCCATATACCACAAACAATCACCTCAAGCCAACCACCCTCCTACCACCCATCCTCCTCCCAGCATCCCTCACCCTAACGACCGGCGCCCCAGCCGCCGCAGCACCACCCCCACTCCCCCGAATCGTAGCCCCAGGCCCAGACCCAGCCGCACCAGCAGCACCCGTACCCCCAGCGGCAACGGGACCACTAGCCCCATGCCCCTCACCATTCACAAGCGCCTCAAGCCCGAGATCCCGCCAAACAGCCTCATGCCTGCGGTCCATGGCGCGCGTAATACCAAACGCGGCATGCTGGTCCGGCACGACGTCGTCTTCATCTTCAGGGTTTGGGGGCTGGTATTGGGGTGCGACGTAGATGTCTTCGATGGGGAGGAAGGAGGGGATGGTGGCGGGGGAGGTTGAGCCGTAGGTTATTGTGTTTGCGTCGCGGCTGTTGCTGGTGCTGTTGTGCGGGTCGTTGCTTGGGTTTGTTGCTGTTGAGGTGTGGGGTCGCGTGAATTCCTCGAAGAGGTCGGCTAGCTTTGGTTGATGCATGTGTAGATATGTTGCTGAGGAGTCTTTGCTCTTGGGGTGTTGTTAGTTTGGGTTGGAGTTGGAGCTGGGATTGTGGAGGATTGGGGATTTGTAGGCACCATTTTGAATTTTGTTTCAACGCCTGTGGCTACCTTGAGGTTTGGGGATTCTGGTTGTACTGTATTTGTAGAGAGAGCAAGATATTCAACAGAGTTCGCTGTTGCTTGTCAACAGCATTGAAGGGCAGAATAACACGCTATCAACATACCGCCTTTATATCACACTAGTCTATATACGGCTAGACTTCACTTGCGGCTCCACAAGCTTGTTTCTCAAAGTGCATGTATGTATGCTACAACCTATGCTATTCTGATTTCCATACTCCCTCGAAAGAATAAATGAAAATTGGGATGCATTGTCCGATTGGTACATGTAAGAGATCTATTCCATTCACATCATATCGCAACCCCTCCAAACCAACTAGGAACTCAACACATCTTAACCAACATATCAAAAAGAAAACCCAAGAATGATACAAGGATGAAACAAGGAAGAAATCCATATCCCTTAAAACACCAGCTTGAAAATTGCTGGTTCATAATGCATTCCGAACAACGAGAGAGCAGACCCGGATATCACAAAGTCGAGGCCTCAGGAAACTTTTTAATTGCAGTACAGGCACAGACAGTAGGAACATCACAGATTCGTACTCATGCGGTGAACAATGGGGACAGCGCTAGGTGGAAGACTGCCCATCTCGGTGACGACCATATCGACGTATTCGGCAGGTGTGACATCGTACATGATGTTCAGCAGCTGCAGATTAGGTGTTTCCTTCCAATTTGCGAGCGGGGACGTAGAAGATGACGAAGCAGGTGTCTCGGGTGTGGGTGCGGCAGTGGTGGGTTTTCCACCCTTCTTATTATTAGCCGGGGCAGGGGTGTTGGCTCCGGGGTCTGGCAGGCCAGTGAGTTGTTGCGGGGGTAGGGAGGAGACCAGCTCGTCAGCATCGGCAATTTCGTTGACAACAATGCTGTCGAGTGCGACGCGGTCGGTGAATTTGACAGTCTCGCAGCAGACGATGACGGGGATTTCGACGCCGCCGGCACGTTCTTTGGCGGACATGGCGACTAGAGCGGTACCGACACGAGAGTACAAACCGCCGTTGCTGGTCATGGCGTGGGCGCCGAGGAAGACCTTGGTGGCATCCTTAATAGCGTGGGTAGTGGCATGGACGAGGGTGTACTGCACATCCAATCCAGCTTTGGCGAGTGCGCGGGCTAGACTCTTGCCTTCGAACAGGGGTCGCGAGTCGATGATGGAAACTCTGAATCGTTTGCCTTGATTGTGTGCTAGTAGAAGCGTGTCCTTAACAACGTTGCTGCCAGCAAACGTCACAATCACATCACCATCTCGAACCTTTTGCGCCGCGCTGGCGGCAATAACCTGGCCGGCAACAGTAATCTTCTCGCGGATAAAGCTGTCAATGAAATCGCACAATGTAGCCTTAGCGGACGACTCGGGGGTAGAAGGATCGATGGAAGAAATAGCCAACTTCAAAGCACGGATAGCATTGCCCTGGGTGATCGAAAGAGGCCGACATGTCGAAAGATATGTGATCTGGTGCGAGAGATGTGTCGTCAAATGGCGTGCCAGCGAAGTACCCAGAGGGGTTGTGTAAGATTCAACGACCTTCACAAGAAATTGTCAGTAAAATCATCCAGCAAAAAAAAATTCACAGATAAAAGAAAACATACCCGCTTGAAAGCAAGCAACGTAGCAACGCAGCGCGCACTACTTCCACAAACAACATAATCCCTCAACTGCAATCCCAAAGCCAAAACAGCAGGGTGAACCTCCTTGCCAGCTCCAGCAACAGTAGTCCTCCGCTGCTGGCCATACAAATGACCAAAAACAGCCACCTTCTTATCGTCCTTCTTTTTCTTCTGTTCGACCGGCGCACTCTGCGCGCCAAACGGTCCAGGTCCAGATCCCCGGCGCGGAGGCGCAGCCTTCCCACCCTTCTGTGCAGCACCACCAGCAGCATCCTTCTTCGGCGTGGTGGGGGCACGAGCCTGACCACCAGCACCAGGCGCGGCACCACCAGCAGGACCGCCAACCTGCTCCTTCTCGACCTTCTCACGCGCGCGGCGGGCAGCCTTTTCGGCCTTCGCCTTCTTCTTCAGTTCGGCAGGTGTGAGGGCTTCGTCGGCATCGCCGGCAGCGTCAGCGGGGGCGGTGGCATCTTTGGCGATTGGCTTGGCGGGTTTTGAGTCGCGGATGGGGAGGGTTTGCGGAGCATTTTCTGTGGCGGGCTGAGGCTCGCTCGCGGGAGTAGGGGCTGGTGACGGCGCGGTTAGCGCTGGGTCGGTGGGTTCGGCCATGTTGTATGACTCAATTATTGTGTAGGAGGGGTTGCTTTTGTTGGAGCTTGGGTTTGGTGGGGAGAGGGAGAGGGTTGACTCACGGAAAAAGAAGTGATGCCATAAGCGGCCCACCGAGCGCCGCAGCCCTAACCGCCGCCGATGGACGTGTATACTCATGGCTATTAGGTAGGATTGAACAATATCACACTTGAATTAGGACAGCTGGTACAGTTTCAGTATGGATTTATTCAGTAGGAAAGCTCTACGAGGTGCTGTCTCATGAAATAGGCTTCGTTTTGGATAACGCCTGAAAGAAACTATACCCAACGGCAGGGCAAGAGTGGTCGACTTGAAACAGGCATCGCATCAGGTGTCTCATTATTCATGTCAAGGGGTCTCGCTATCAAATAAAGAAGTCATGGGCTAAGAATAAGTCCAGGTGCTGCCCAAAGGTGGCAGGCGTTGCCCTGGGAGAGTCGTGGTCCCAATCTAAACAAAGAGCAGATAAAATTCGCCGCCTAACACCAATCAAACCCTGTACACGCAGTAAAACATAAAGAAGGGAATATCCACATATTAGTGATGGTTGTTAATTTGTCCCAATGCACGTCGTTTGCGAGTTCCGGGTTCCTCGAGGGGCCGGAACCGCTCGTGATCGGTGGCCAACTTTCGCTTGAAAACACTCAGATCACCGAGAAGATCATGCATGTGGTTTTGCATTCGGTGAGCCTCTTGCTCGTTGGCATCGTGGGTGATGGTATCGTCGTCCTCCCAGACATCCATGTCAGACTCGGCATCTGACGTAGGAGAACCTTCGCGGTCGTCTGACTCATGGCTGGGCGGTTGATTCTCTTCTGGCACCGATACTATGCTGGGTTTTCTTTGATCGAGTGTGACGGCTGGAATCGGATTCTTGAGACTGTCGACGGCCAGTTTCAGGTGCATGCGCAGAGCTTCATTTTCTGTCTGCAATTGTCGAATTTTGCACTCGCTGACCATCTTGGTCTCCTCCATGAGTCGCTGCATCTTTTCGACTTTTTGCTGGTACTCTTCGAGTCGTTCATCTGAGGCCTCAGTCGCCCGCTGGTGAACGGCTGCTTGGCTCACACTGAGCTGAAGGGTACGAATCGTCTCTGCCATCTCCGCGATTTGCGCATCGCGTTCAGCTGCAGAGAGTTGGTCCTGATTCACACGCGCCCGAGTTCGGATATTCTTGGCTTGGTCGGCATAACGAAGGGTGGAAAGTGTTTCTTCATAGTCCGCAGGCGCGATACAGGCAATCATCGCTGTCTTCGAGTTGCCACCTAGGCTGTCTTTCAATAGCCATGTGAGAATTGAGTCACGGTACGGAACCAGCTCTTTGCCTTTGCGTACACCGCGGGGTTTCTTGGGATCTGCTAGAGCGGCAATGACACGACCTAGCGTAGTCAAAGACTTGTTGATATTGGCACCCTCACGAAGTCGGGCGCCTGTTGCTTCGGTGGATTTGGCACGTTCAGAACCAGCCAGATCAACCAACCGAATGCGGGCAGTGCGTTCAGTCGTCTCGTCAGTTGACAAGTCATGGTGGATCTGTTTCAGCGTGATGGTGAAGACGGCATGGGATCGAGATGAGGTGTCGTTCATCTTTGTGCTGGCTGTTGTCCGGGAGACGTCTCCCTTTCGCATGAACTTCATCAGCTCGGTGTAGTTCCGTGCCGTCACCTCCGTCAAATCTTTCACATATGGACCCTCCGACGGTGATTCACGAATGCGGAGATAATGCGGGGGATCGGTTCTGGGGACCAAAAGATCTCGGACGTGCTCGTTGTATACTTCAAAATATGAAACTCGAACGTTGTAGCTGATATCCGGAGATGGCGAGTTTTCAATGCGCTGGAACAAATCCTCGCAGGTTCGAGGAATCAAACCGGGCCTATCTGGCGTGCCCATCATGGTATAACTTTTCCCTGAACCCGTTTGCCCATAGGCGAAGATACACGTATGGTACCCTTCAAAGTTGTGATCCAAGAACTCCTCACCTAGTGAATTGTATACATCTTCCTGGTGTGCGTAGTGATCGTCCTCCTCATCATGCGACCAAAACGAGTTATCGAAGGTGAATGACTTGTCTTCCAGAATCTTGCCACGGGCTTGCGACTTTGGCTTTCCGAAGTCGCCAGGTTTCGGTTTCGGGGCTTGGAGGCAAGTCATTTGTGTACGCGGGTCCATGGATATCAAGCAATGGGCGTTGCGCTCGATTTCTGCAAGGCAGTCAGACAACGACTTCCACTTCGTCGACGGAATTCTATATCCCAGTCCCAGGCATCACCTACCTCGAGGCAAGAACTTTCGCACTCGTACGACGACGCGCACATTGCCCCCTGGCGTGGGGCTGGCCATTCCATCTCGGCCGGATAGCGCTACGCTTTCCCGCGCGCGGAAGGACGGACTTGAAGCGGAGGATCTAAGGGTGGCGGCGGAGGCGGAGGTGGAGAGAATGCTGGGCGAGGTGATTCCCGTCGCGGCGGAGAGTTCGGAGGAAGCGGCTGATGAGATCGAGCCAGGGCCCGGATGGCCGATGTGGTGGTAGAAGCGCGGGTCCAGCGCCATGTCCCTGTTGTCCTTCAATAGCTGCACACAAGCGGTGACGGCGTCGCGTCGTCGGTCAAGAAGGGATTGGTACATGCAATGGATTGAACAAAATTAAGGGGAATGTAGAATGACAGGACAATGGGCAATGTAGAGCGAGAGAGAATGAGTGAAAGGGGGTTCGGTACTGTGTTGCGCGTTGTTTCCTGGGTACGTTTCAGGTCAACAGAGACTCGAGAGGTTCAGAGCCCTGGCATTCTGCGCTAAGCGCAAGTATTCGGAGAAAAGAAAATATAAAAAGAACGGATGGCATTCAAGATAACATTTGTTACAAAGATGCGTTATACAAGTGTCTACGCAGGTGTCATGGTCTACAATCCGTTGCCACAGCAATGGCAGGCTTAGGTTTGGTTTCAACTCCATAAACTCCAGGCTCCGTTGGATCTCTTCAATTTCCACTTTAACAATTATATCACACTTTCACTTTCAATAATTACGATTAATCAAAGTCGGCAGTTTCAGCGTTCATGGCTGTATACAGGTCCGCATCGTCGTCGCGCACGTCGCTGGGCTTCTTGGCCTGGTTGCCCCAGGCAGGATCGGGGACGGGGTCACCAGCGGCGTTCATATGTTCACTCAACAGCTGATTAGGTCCAAGCTGGCTCTCCGGCTTGCTAAGGTCGGATGTGGTCTCGGGTAGGCCTTTTGTGGCGGCCTGCTTCGCCTGCTCCGGTACGTTTTGCAGAGGCATTCTTGTGTATGTTAGCGTTTCTGTATAGATTGGACACCTCCACAACCACCAACTCCTCTCACTCTTGTCCAATCAGGGTAGAAGGGGTAAGGGGGTACATACTCAATAACTGGTGTTATGATGTTGTTTTATTGATTGTGTTTGGTTCATACTTTGGTAGTGAAATATCAGGGCAGAGCGGACTATATTTATGAGCTGCGGTGGCGGTATGATAGGATCATGACGACGACATCTACCCCAAGCACTTCTCCGCACTCGCCATTGAGAGAGATATTTAGCGAGTGCCACCAATTCCATAGTGTTCTGTAAGTTGTATATTGGGAGCCAATTGATTGTTTTGAACGAGACGCCCCTCTGGTGGAATGGTCGGGTTGAGGCGGTTCCATGGATACCGAGCTCAAAGCTTCATGGTAGTTATGGTTGCCACCGAGCTCTCTTTCGCTCTATTCCATGACTTGGAGACTGATTCTATCCTAGCTCGCTTTTCGGTGGCAATCGAAGCGTATCGATCCTGTTGGTCGCCCTCTGTTTCTCATCTTCGTCATCTCATAGATCATGGATCATCCAAACACCGATGCCCTGAAGTTATATTGGACATAGCCGTATTCCAATGAATCATTACGTTTAATATGCCTCAATCCTCAGCATATCTTTATATAGAGAGATAGGGAATCTTTGAAACAAACAACCGGAACAAGGTTTATGTTTGCCACACTGAATGTCAGGGATCTATACAGGATAACTATCCAACACTACAACCTAGCAATGCGGGGATCGAATAAAAATATATCGAAAGAAGCTACTATTCTTTGTACGACATATCAATGGCGAATAAACGGCGTTTCTAGCAGACCTTGCGCATCAGCCCTGTTTTTACGGACCTGGCTATGCCCGAATATATTACTTCAAGTCACATGGCTCTACAGTTCAAATTCTCTGAATCAGACTGTACCGCGAAATTCATTAACAACCTAGTGGCTGCTTTAGTAATACTAGACACTCTTGAAGCTGACAGCCCTAGAGAGTGTCAAAGATCTGACTCACTTAACCTCCTAGAGCGCACGGTGTCGTAGCGATACATCACGATTGACAGACGAAAATATCGCGTGTTATTTCGGGGAAGAGCATGCTTTTGCTGTTATAGGGGATTTGAAGTGGGAGAGGAGAGAATGGACTGCGGTAGTTTTTGTGTTGGGCAGTGGCTGCTTTGAATTAAGACTTTTGGTTTGTAGAATGAAGGCTTGGAAAGTCGGATTTTGGCCGAGAGTTGAATCAGTGGTGCATTCCTGGGTCAAGGGATTGTTTATATGAGCTTTATAGCGCTGGTTGGTCGCCTGTTGGCTTGCAAGGGGATATGAAAACAGAACTTTTGCCAGTCAGTGAAGCTCACCATATTCTGGATCTTCGACAAATATGTACATGTATATATATGTACAGCTTCCGCCATCTCTGAAAGGACGCTCTCCCATGAATTTCAACGCCCATAGCTATACATACATAGCTCACTTTTATCAATCATGATCGACAGGCAAAACAGCCACTCAACGGGGCGAACCGGTACTGGAATGTGGCAATGAGACTGGGGAATCTTCGCCCATCCTTTAACCGTTTATCAGATAAATTGTATTCCAATTTTGGCATGACCTCAAGTGCCATTCAGGTCTGATACGTTGCGGAGTGCGGGTACTTGCGGGCCTGGGGTACTGGTAGCATTTCCCAAGGGAGGATCCCTTCCTGACAGAAAGCACTGGACTCGTCTCGAAATCATATACATGGCTAAGTAAGCAGAGAACTCGAATGGGCAGTATTCTTCATCTGTATGGCGGACTCTGCAGATCGGAGGTAGCTCAACATACTTCAATTTTGGTTAAGCGCTCGAAGCGCAGGCCTGTGCAGCCATGTGGGCTGCATTCTAGGTAAAAGTCAAGGCTGCCAGCTCATATGAAACGAACGGAATCCACGTAGCCACGAGGGGACATCCGCCAGCCAAAATTGATAACTCGAGAATTACCCGGGTGTGAAGTATACATACAACCCTGCAAGCCTTCCCTCCACCCAACAAGACCCACGTTCCCAACACACAAGAGCGATGATCCAATTCCCAATCATCTCGTTCGACTATTTCCAGCCAAGTCCGGCCAAGAAATTCATCAGTTTAACAAAACACCCTGGAGTGCTTGGCGGGCAAGTCAACATCTTCGACGAACTCAAGCCGATCCACCCCGACGAGCTGATGGGCGAATGGGATGGGTATATCCTAACCACAGGACACTCCTTCGAAGACGAACTGGAGACACTCAATTGGTTCGGTAACACATTTGATTCTACGGACGACGTGGCTCCGCTGATTGTTGCGCGGAATGGTGAGCGGGTGTGTTTTGAGGACTGGGGACGTGCATCGGTGAGTACAAAGTGGCACAGGGTATGCAGGGATCTATATGGGATCTCGGTGTACGAAACATTCTGTATTCTTTCATTCTGACCTTGGCAGTTACGTGAGATCAAATACCACGGCGTGGTTTCTGCGGCTCTGGTGTATGATGAGCGACCCACGATAGTCTATTATCGAGCTGTGAAACATAACATGGTTGCCGGGTGTATGGAAAGTAAGCAGTTCGAGGGCAGAGTCTATTTCTATCTCACGCGGTAGGGGGTTCATGTATAAAGGGGGCGTACAGAGAGTCTGGGTGCAACAGTTATAGATCGGAAATGGTTGGCTGTCTGCACATCCTTAATTCAGCCCTATCCGAGATCCACATGGGACCAGGCAGCAGCATTGTGTGTATATTCACTGTATTCAGCGTATTACAGGGTTTGAAGGAGCGAAAGGTCTCAATAAAAGTGAATTTGTTTTGTATTGCCCGTACGTCGTAACTGTTGCGCGATCACCGCCGAGGTCGGCTAAGTTTTTCTCGGGAGTCGCCTCGACCCGACCAGGAACGCCGATTTTTGACTCACCTTTTCTTTCCGTCTATTTAACCTACGTGAAGGGAGCGCACTTATTGTGTTATACTGCATTGAACAGCCTGCACAATGGAGAAAACAACACAATCCCCAGCCGACCTCGAGGCCTCCCCCAACGTCCCCGTAAAGCAGGAGTCCAGCGTATCCCGACGATGGAAGCAAAACCTCTCAACCACACACGCAGACCTGGTCTGTCTGCTCCTCTGCTTCCTCACCGGACTATGCGATAGCAGCGCCTACAACGCATGGTCCTGTTTCCTGGGCATGCAAACTGGTATGATTTATAGCGTCCCGAGGCCGATCTCGCAAGGGGCCAGGCCAAAGCCAGTACAAGCGCAAAACTAACAGACCACTGCTCACAGGAAACACCATCTTCCTCGGCCTGGGCGCCTCCAACCAGCCGTCCAGCAAGCCTTGGGGCTGGCTGAAGTCCCTCGCCTCAATCGTGTCGTTCTTCTTCGGCGCAATGGTCTTCTCGATCGCAATGCGCAGCGTTGGCGCCCTCCGCCGCGGAACCCTCTTCGTCTCCTTCTTCGTGCAAGCCTGCCTGATCGTCATCGCTGTTGCCCTGATCGAAGCCGATATTATTCCTCATACTTCTGCCGACGCCGGCCTCGACGGCGGTCCCCTCTTCCTGGAGTTGATTCCTATTGCCCTGCTGGCTTTCCAGTCTGCTGGCGGTATGACTTGCTCTCGGTCGCTGGGATATAATGAGATTCCGACTGTCGTCTTGACGAGTGTTTACTTTGATATTGCGTCTGATCCTAAGATCACTGATAAGCCGACTACCAATGTTAAGCGCAATCGCCGTATTGGTGGTGTTGTGTTCTTGCTCATTGGTGCGATTGTTGGTGGGTGGTTGAGCCGGAGTAGTGGTGGTATGCAGTCGGCTTTGTGGATGGCTGCTGGTATGAAGTTTGTTGCTGCCATTGGGTGGTTGTTCTGGAGTGCTGCACCGCCGAAATAGATAGGGCGTGGTTGTTTTGGCTTTGTTTTAGTAGAGATTTGTTGTAGATAGCATCGGCTCATTAGACTCGCATAGATATCAATGTTAATATTTTATACAGACAGTTACAGTTCCTCGGGGAAACACTTGGGGTATCTCAAGTCGTAGTTTATATGGATACTAAAGTCTAATGCATAGGACAGTACTATCCAATATTGTAGTCCAGTCTGCTCCTACGCTGTACTTCCCTCTGTTTTGGTGAACTACATAAGTTACATGGCTTTCATTCTTCAATTCTAACATACATGTAGTCTCCCTCATCTCTCAATCTTAGTTGGCATTGAATACTTAACATCTCTTCTGCCTCACTAACCGGCCCTTGACGTTAGATATCATAAGTACAACCATATACTCATTCCCTGTATCAATGGCCCGTTTAGCATGTCCCCACAGCCTAAGTACTGGATTTCCTCTGCCACTTCTTGGCGTTCCCCTTCCGTTTTAGTGCTCAGACCTTGCCGCTTTTTGCTCACTGAGCAGATCTGAGCACGTCTCTGAGCGGTCTGATCTGCTCAGTGATCCGCCTCTGAGCGCCCTGATTCGCTCACTGAGCAAAACCTGAGCGTCGGACGTGAGCAGCTTACAAAGCAGCCTCAATAAAATGCACTACGCTAGCCTGAATCACGTGCGACCTTACCCCACTAACATTTTCCCATCAAAAAGGCACTGGCATCATCAATATGACCATCCATCTAGGTAATCTTACTGCGGCCAAGCGCCACAATACAGTCTGCTACTTCATCAACCAACCAGTATTACGTTTTATACTACATACTCCTAGGAACACTCCTTCTAGTACCCCCATGATCTCCTCATCGCATCGTGAAGACTAATGGTGCGGGAATTAGGTGGATCTGCTTAGACACTTGCAGTTTATTCTGGGGCCATACCCATAGGTGACAACATCTACGGGATTTCATGGTAAGACCACTTCTACACCAATAAGCTTATGCAACTATAGGCAATCATATCCTTTGTGAAGTCCCAAACTTCCAGCTCCTAGGAGCCTGCCAGACCGGTGATAGTTCTGAGACGTGAAATTTAATTAGTTGACTATTTTCTTATTCGTTTATAATCGACTAGGTTCTTAGGAACTCAGGCCGCTTACGACCCCTAAGATAACCGCCTAACGTATCAAAAAAGGGGCGTTCTTATAAACTATATTTATAAATAAGTACTCCGTCGGACCGTCGCCCTCTCTTAAGAATAAAATAAAACACCCGTCGCGTTCTTATTATCACGAATCTCTTAAAAGCCACGCTGCGGTAAGATAGTAAGTTTTCTCCCGGATCTCTGTTTTTGAGAATCACCGACTAAGCCTGATCCTAGCCTAGTTAAAATGACTAAACCGGTAAACACTGGCACTTCCGCTATAAAATCCGCAGAAGCGGTATAGTGTAGTGTTATAACACTTTTAGAAAGCATCGAAGTAGCTAAGTATAGGACCGAAGCTATTAAAGAGCTTTTTAGTCGACTGTCGTCCATCAACAAAGCATTAGGGAGGTATGTGTCAACTTGTAATAGGTATATGTCAACTTTAAATAGGTATGTGTTAACTTTTAATAGGTATGTGTCAACCTTTAATAAGTCGGATTCTTTTAGCCATGATGTCTAGTTTCACCTTCATATAGCAACCGGGACAACCCAACATACCTGTGCGAGAGACTAGGAGGTGTTCAAAAAATGAATAAGTCATTTCATAAACGACTCTCTGAGCGACTCAGATTGGCGTCCCTTTGGTGCCTTCGTGGACATACAGTCGCAAATATTGAGCGGGAGGCTCCGACATTTGAAAGATTCCATAAATCTGGCGATAGGAATTTGCATTATATGTTTTAATCCTCTATTCTTGCAATTATCAGCTTACTAAGTTACTTTATCAGACTAGCTATCTTTTCCGCGAAGATCTACTCGCAGAGGTCGATTTTAAGATCCACGTATGTCAATTTGGCGTCTAACCCACGAAATGGGCCTTCGGAAGTGGAGAAAGATACAGCGGCCTTTAGTAACACCTCTACACGCCGGAAAACGTCTACATTGGGCCCTAAGATATCAGCGCTTTACGTCTACACATTGGGCGCGTCTATTGGTCTGGCGAACGTACAGTTGAACGTGGATTCGGCCAGCGTCAAGAATGGACTTTTATACAAGACCAGGTGTTCTTTGAATGATATATATCTTTCTAGAGGTACTGAGAAATCGGTTGCAGTTCGCCTTTCGCTTTACGTAAGGAAGAGCGCAGTTCATCATTTGATATTTCAAAATCAGAAAAGTGCACTTGGTTCCATCGTTGGCGAGTACTTCATTCCATTTGATTGAGTACCACCAATTGATTAACCTTTTCAAACAGGGCGTTTGTTTGATATGGCTTATGGATTATATCATCCATCCCAGCTTTCAGCATATCCGCTTGGTGGGCGGCTCTGACATTCGCAGTCACCCCAAGTATGGGTGTTCGCGTGATACGTTCTTGAGCGAGCTTCCGTATAGCGATGGTCGCAGATTCGCCATCCATAACGGGCATTTCCTGGTCTATAAGTATACAGTCGAACTTATCACGCTGGACAGCAGCTACGGCTTCTTGGCCGTTATTTGCCTCAGAGACATGGAATCCCAGGGAATGGAGCTTCCGTGAGATGATGCATCGATTGATGGAATTGTCTTCCACCACAAGAATGTGCAGAGGCTTTTTGGTCTCAGAACTTGTACCAGAAACGGGGGACGCCATGTGGCTATTGGCAGGTTGGGATTTCTCGCTCTCAGGACGCAGGCTTGGTTCATCGTTCTCCGACTCAGTAGAGGTATTCGGCCCAACCTGGCGGGCAAGTTCCGAGGTATGCATTTTTCTTTCGTCATTCGCAGCGCCCGGCGCTATTTCTTGAATGTGAGTGATAACCGGATTTTCTGAAATGTCTGGAAACTCTGTCCGTTCATTGATTCCAGTGACTTCGTTGCTCAGGGCTTTGATGCCACTGCACAAACTCTCTATCCAGAACTCGTCGTCTTCGGCTGACTCGTTATCAGTCGGCTCAGAATCTTGCCGAACCCTGAAGAAGAAACCGAAGGTATTTCCTTAGTCCTTCCTCTGAACTCACGCCAATCTCTCCACCATACAAATGACAGAGCTTTCTGCTCACATTAAGACCGAGACCAGAACCCCCGTACATGCTCTCCTTTTTTGGTGTTGCTTGGTTGAATCTTTCAAAGAGTTGTTTTTGAGCTTCGTCGCTAATGCCGATTCCTGTATCCTTCACCGCCATCATAATATACGCGACTTGGCCATCTCCCCACTCCGGTTTAGTGGTAGCATCCAGGCGAAGTCCATTTCCTCCAGATCCAAAGAACACGGCGTTTGGAGGATAGGATGGCGGTCGCTTATGAGAGGCACCCATAGAGACTCTAATTTCTCTCTTACGTTGAGACTTAGTAGTGAATTTGATGGCATTAGAATCCAGATTGATGAGGACCTGGCCCATTCGGTCGAGATCGGCCAATGAGTTGTCAACTTTGTATTCGCAACTGATGTCTCGTTTCCGAAGCTCGGGCCGAAATATAGAGAGTGTTTTCGCCAGCTGTCGTTTTGGTTGAACACTTCGTGGGGACAGGGATAATATTGGTGCGAAACGGATAGACTTATAATTTCCGCTGCCTGTGCAATGTCTGCTAGGGGCATTTCACTAGTCGCATTGTCTTTCACTGCTTGAAGTATGTCCTCGGTACAATGCAGAATCGCGGAAAGAGGATTTCGGGCTGATCATGTCAATGAAACGTTCCTGTTATTGTTTTCGCTCTTGCGCCTCCCGTGCAAGGCTACCTTGGACAAGCTCCGCTGTCTTTTCCAAAGTAATATCTGCGATAGTGCAAATAAATCCCCCTTCATTCCCTAATTTCAACCATCGCACATCCATTTCATCCAGCGGGGACAACCTCAAAACGCGCCACAAGTGGCTCTGATTGCGAACGCGGTACTCCATGCGTAGGCCGTGCTTAGCCTTCAAGGCTTCAAAATAAGCGTTGGTCACCCTGTCGTAATCCTCCGGATGAATTGATTGTGACCAACATTTGAATGACTTGGCGCTTTGACAAGTCATCAATTCATGGAAACGTCGGTTCACAGAAATTGACTCGTCTTCATGATTGAGGACGGCAACGCCTGTCGGCAACATATCAGCAAGATCCTGCGCGCCGACATCTGCTTTGCAAGTAAGAGCCATATCTATCTTGGCGGGAGAGGGGAAAAACTCTGTGAATGGGGCAGCAGATCCCACTAAAAGAAAAGAAGGCGACGAGGGAGCGTCCCCAGATCTTCTAAAACTTCAGATCTTCTAGGAAAGGAGGACTCCCCAATATTAGCTGTTCGACCAGGCTACTTACCCTACATTCTAAACTCGATCTTCTCGTATTCAAGGTGAATAGTTTGTGGGCTTAGTCCCATGGCAGCAAAGAAACTGCGTCACTTACCAAGTCAAGAAAACGATTCCTGTGATTATAGGGTAGGAGCATCTGCCAATGAATAAAACGTGGGGATTCGGGACCACCCCAAGACTCTTCACTCTAGAGAGGGACCCCGCACTTACCTGCGGCTCTTGCTCCCGACAAGGAGTGGATGTTTCTTGATCGCGATCCGATTGTTCGGATGTCGGATGAGAGCGCTCTTGGCCAACCAACGCCCGAAAGGATCCGGCAGTCCTCGAAAGGCTCAAGGAGATGCTGTCTGGCCCTGGATCTTGCAACGATACACATACAGTGTATGATATCGAATATGAGGCCAAAGCAAAGTCGACGACAGGATCACAAGAACCCTTCCGAGGATATGCATGGGAAGATGACTTGGAGAGTAAGGAGGAGCTCAGCGCGCTTTCCAGTGATTGACCTATCCTCACTTCTAGATTTTGTCCTCCTGTTTCTTTGTTTTCGATACTATTCCCGGGTGTGCTCCCTGTCTACGTACTAGACTCTTTCACGGGATAGATCTAGGTGCACATGATATACTCACCTCCGGCATCACAGGCATCTGGGCTTTTTCGGACAAATACGAGATGGACATTCCTCCCTCAATCCATCCTATGAGTCTACGCGTAATAACACTCTCATAATCCAGTGGTTAATTTGCCCAGAAGTTAAACCCCGACGATCATATTGTCCACATCGTGCGGGGTATCTCCACTATCGGGAATTCCCCATAATCCCGGATAATGAACTCTTCCGAAATGAACCAGAGAAACGGCACATGGGATGTCAAACGCACCTGGTAAATCCCCCAATGGGTCTGCCCATCATTGGAATTGGGACCTAAAGCCGCCATATGACGCCTAAAGCAGGATTAATAGACCCTTCTAATAGCAAGTCGGAAGCAACGAAAATTACCTTAGGCTCAACTTAGAAAAACATCCAGATCTACAGTGGCGTCTCTTTAGTATTTGACCTCTGGTACTTAGGGCCAGGACCCACTTTTTAATACTCCCTGGCAGAAACCTCCAAAATTGAATTCAATTTAATAGCTAGTATGCCTGACCTCTTTTTCCGTATGTTAGAGGCATTATTATAGAGAGAAGGAGTGAGAAACGCGTAAAAATTATAGCGTATACACTGGCACGTTGAAAACGCTAGTGTTGACGTACTAATAAAGTAGGCGGTCTAAAAAGCGGTCAGGGTCCCGAAGT
>ERZ1673737.2169-NODE-2169-length-16954-cov-4.920350_pt1 | contig 16954 bp, 16 predicted proteins | sample MGYA00580211_ERZ1673737 | MGnify/ENA primary metagenome ERZ1673737 (study PRJEB41218, sample SAMN15661789) | gut metagenome | host: Homo sapiens | place: Canada: London | collected 2015-08-20/2019-03-30 | study: EMG produced TPA metagenomics assembly of... | reverse complement strand
AACATATTTTTAGCATTTTGGATGCTGTAAAAATCCCTGTGCTTGTTCAATATGCACCAGGTGAGACAAAGAAAATCATCCCTGTTGAAGAGATGGCAACAATTGAAAAGAAGTACAAGAACGCCGTTTTCAAGCTTGAGCCTAATCCACCTATGGATTATGTCAAAGGCATGTTACAGCTTGCTCCTAATGCCAAAATTTTAATTGGATATGCCGGCCTTTATATGTTGGACGTGCTTAATGCCGGTGGTAAAGGCACTATGCCAGGATGTTCCTTTACCGAAATCTATATTGAAATAAATCGCTTATGGAAAGATAACAAAAAAGATGAGGCGCAAATGCTTCATGAAAAATTGATGAAATATGTACGAATTTGGATGTCTCATCCTGAATACATCATCAAAGTAGAAAAGGTTATTCTTAATAAGCGCGGCATTATTGATAGTGCTTATTGTCGTAAACCTGAGTGGACTTTAACTGCTAAGGATTATGAAGATATCGATAATTTCTTAGAAGAATTTTCCTCAATTTTAGATAAATAAAAATTTTAATTTTCAAATATAGGGAGTTATTTATGAAATTGAAGAGTTTAGCCACAGCTGTTGCTTTAGCTTCTGGTTTGTTCTTATTCCAAAGTCCTGCTAATGCTGCTATTACCATGAAGGTTGGTCTTGGTGTACCTGAGTCTCACTTTGAGGTTCGTGGTATGCGTCTATTTGAAAAATATGTTGAAGAGAAGACTAACGGTGAGATTGAGGTCGATCTGTATCCGGCAACACAATTAGGTAATGACAAAGAGGTTTTAGATAGTATCAAGGTGGGTATTGCTCAGATGAACCTACCTGGACCTGCAGTATTAGGTGGATTTGTAAAAGACGTAACTATTCTTTCATTACCGTATCTATTTGAAAGCCAGGAAATTGCGGATAAAGTTGTTGATGGTGAATGGGGTCAAGAACTCTTAAAGAAATTAGATAAAGCTGGTTTTGTAGGCTTAGGCTTTGGTGATTTTGGTTATCGTAACGTTACCAATAATGTCCGTCCAATTAAGACCTTAGAAGATTTCAACGGCATTAAATTGCGCGTAATGCAGAACCCAAGCCATATTGCTACTTTCAGAGCTTTAGGTGCTAATCCTACAGCTATGGCAATGTCTGAGGTATTCTCAGCCTGTCAGCAGGGTGTAATTGATGGCCAGGAAAATCCGCTTAAAAATATATCTTCAAACAAATTACATGAAGTCCAAAAATATCTAACTTTAACTCAACATTGTTATGAGTGGGTTTTATTTGTAGTTGGCAAGCGTTGGTATAACAGTTTAACTCCTGAGCAACAGCAGATTATTCAGGAAGGTTGTAATATCGCTCGTGACTATATGCGCGAAGCTGTACAAAGTGATGATGCTGGTGCTTTAGAAGAAATTAAAGCCTCTGGTGTCGAGGTTACTGTTTTAGAGCCTAAGGAAGCTCAACGCATTCGTGATACTGCAGTCGCTGTAGTTGAGAAAGAAGGCAAGAAAATTAATGAAAAGTTCTTCAACGATTTAATGAAATCTATCGATGAAGTTAAAGCCTCTTTAGCTAAGTAACTTTTGCTTGCCCCATTTGCATGGGGCAACTTTTTGTAAGGTCAGGTTTTATGCATTTATTTATATTAATGTGGAATCGCCTAGAAGAAACTATCGCTATTTTTTTATTTTCAGCTCTTTTAGTTTTTGGCTTTTTCCAAATTGTGTCACGTTTTGGTGTTATTCCTATTCCCTTAGATTGGACTGAGGAATTATCACGCTATGCTTTTATTGCTTTGGTATATATTTCAGCATCGTTAGGCATAGCTCATAAGCGTCATGTTCGCGTAGAGATTATAGAAAACTTTGTGTCACCACATGTTTTTAAATATATGAATCTCTTTGTTGATATTGTTTGGTGTGCCTTTAATTTACTTATTGCCTATGAAGGCTATTTGTTTGCTTATGATTCTTTAGAAACATTAAGCCCAGTTTTAGAGTGGGACATGGGATATATATTTATGATTATCCCTGTAACTTTTGTACTGATGGCAGTACGTGTTTTAGTAAATATCATTGAAAGCTTGAAAAACTTCAATGAAAAAGTTGAAGAGAATAAATAGGAGTCCATATGGAAAGCTTTCTTATAATGATGGGAGTCTTTATCCTAGCTTTAGCAATTGGATTCCCTATAGCTATTTCTATTGGTTTATCTATTGCCTTTGCTTTGTTCCAGGCAGATATACCTTTAGGATTCGTATCACAAATGTGTTTTGCTGGCTTAGATAACTATACCTATCTTGCCATTCCTATGTTTATTTTAACCGGTTATCTTATGGAAACAGGCGGTCTGTCTCAGCGCCTAGTAAATTTTGCCTCATCCTTAGTTGGCAATGTTACCGGTGGCTTAGGTATTGTAACGGTTATGGCTTGTATGTTTTTTGCGGCCATTTCAGGATCTTCTCCGGCAACAGTTGCTGCTATTGGTTCAATGATGATCCCGTCAATGGTACGTAAAGGTTATTCTCCAGAATTTTCAGGAGCTTTAACCTCAGCATCAGGATCTCTAGGTATTTTGATTCCGCCGTCAATTCCTATGATCATTTATGCTGTTACCGCAGAGGTTTCCATAGGAGAGATCTTTACTGCAGGATTTATTCCTGGAGCTTTAGTCGGCTTAGGTTTGATAATTGTGGTTTATATCATCTCTAAAAAACGTGGCTATACTGGTGAGGGGCAAGCTTTTTCTTTAGCGAGAGTATTTACTACTCTAAGAGAAGCTGTGTGGTCATTATTGACACCTGTTATTATTTTAGGCGGTATTTATTGCGGTATCTTTACTGCAACTGAAGCTTCTATTGTGGCCGTGTTTTATGCCTTGATCATAGGTTTATTTGTCCATAAAGAGCTTAAATTTTCAGATCTGCCCAAGATTATTGTGAAATCTGCTGTTACAACCGGTTCTGTAATTATCATTTTAGGCTTTGCAACTGCATTTGCTCGCTATACAACAATGATGCAGATCCCTCAGCTAATTGGTGAGGCCATTTTATCAGTTACAGATAATGCAACCTTAATTTTATGCTTCTTTGTAATTTTGGTACTAATTTCAGGTATGTTTATTGAGACTGCAGCACAGATCTTAATTTATACACCTCTATTTTTACCAATTTTAGTGGAATTAGGCGTATCTCCAATACACTTTGGTATTATCTTAATTATTGGTACTGAGTTAGGTTTGATTACGCCACCTGTAGGTGTAAATCTGTTCGTTGCTCAAGGAATTACAGGATCTAAGATCAGCAAATTGTCAGCACAAATTATGCCTTTTGTAATTTCGATGTTGCTCTGTCAGCTGTTATTAGTCTTTATTCCTAAGATTGTAACAGTCTTGCCTGATTTAGTTTATAGATAGGTTCTTGCTTTGAGTTAAAGTGCCAATCATTCTTTTATATGGTTGGCGCTTGTATCTTTTCTCTTAAAAAAATAAAATTTCTAAGAGTTTTAAATATTTTTTGTATATATATGATTAAAGAAACAAGTAAAACCTCACAATTAACTGAAATTATTGGAAAAAAAATAATTAACAGTGATTTTAGCTGTGGCGATATGTTTTCTTCAGAAAATAGCTTGGCTCTTGAGTATCAAGTCTCACGAGGTGTTATACGTGAGGTTTTACAGGGACTTGCTGAAAAAGGTTTGATAGAAAAGAAAATGCATAGTTGTTGGCGGGTTTGTAGTGCCGATGATTGGAATCTTTTCGATGACGATCTTATTGACTGGTGTTTGTCCGATAACAATAATCATGAATTATATTTGCAATTTAATGAATTTAGAAAAGAAATAGAGCCTAAAGCTATAGAGCTTGCCGCTGTACGTTGTACTGATAAAGATTTGCAGATCTTGCGTGAAATTTATGAGCAGATGAAGCAATCAACCAATTCTCAAGAATTGTTTTGCAAAGCTGACGTGCTATTTCATCAGTATCTGTTTAAGGCAACACAAAATCGGGTATTTTTTAAGATAGGAAAGTCTGTTTCAAAACTTTTACAATATTCAATTGTTAAAACTTATCGTCAAAACAAAGAAGAAATGATAGAAACCTTAGCTGATCATTATGAAATTTTACAGGCTTTAGAAAAGCATAATCCTATAATGGCTAAGGATATGGTTTTGAAGATAATCTTTAAAGCCTCAGAGTTGATAAAAGGCTCAGATTAAACTTTTATATTTGACTTTTTCCCCTTGCTTTAGCAAGGGGAGGAAGTCAACTTTCGTCTTTAAGGCAGTTTAAAAGCTTATCTAATAAATATTGCATTTGAACGAAGAAATCGCTATCAACGTGTTCATAAGGAGTATAGAGATCTCCTCCTTTATAAGTGACGCTTATACACGGAGCATTGAGGTTATAGAAGGTATTAACTGGAATAGGGCTTTCATTGGTTAAGGACTTTAAAGCCGCATCAATACCTACAGGGCGAATGAAACAACCATCATTAGGTTGGCATTCATTTTCAATATCTAAGGTTTTAGTTTCTTTTAGAAAGTTAAATTCTTCAATAGCACTATTCAATCTTATATAGAGATCGCGATCTTCACTATGATTTTTTCGTAAGAGCTGTTGCGGAATGAAATCATTACCAAAATAAACAATAATTGAAGGTCTAGGCAATGAGGTTAAATCAACTAATCTTTCAATAACGTTCTTAGCTGTATCTTGACTGCTAAGTCCCTCAGCTGCACAATTTTGCAATAAACCTTCGATAGCTGAGGCTAGGTTACCACGATAATGACGCGAGGCTCTGTAGAAAAGATCGGAGTAAGAGATGATTTCAGCATCTCCGGTTAAAGCTTCAAAATTATTCCCTTGAATAAAATCAAATTTTGCATGGCGATCATCAATTAAAGTTGCAGCTTGTTCTAAGCTCTCAGCTGCTACTTGCTTTAAGATCTCGATAAGATCGATAAGATCGATATTTATAAAGGGAATAGAAAAACTTAATATTGTCGAATTTGGCGTATTTGCCGAACGGTTATTGTGGGTGCGTATATAGTTAAAAGTGGGCAGTAGAGCGCGATTAGATAAATCTTCAGTTAACGCAGAATTTAATTCAATTGCAGAGATGATTTTTGAGGCAACAAGAGTAGGGCTGAAACCTGTAAATGGACGCTCAGGATTAGCTCCTTTACCTAAGATATAAAAGCAGGTTTCAATCTTACCCATATTAGCTGTGTATAGTCTGAAACGATCGGGATCATTAGGTAAAGTCTCAGGTCTAAAGGTTAAAGAGAGCTTTAATTTAATATGTAGTTCTTTAGTGAGATCGTTGATATACGGCAAACATTCACGAATACCTTGATGAGCATTGAGCTGTTCAGAGGTACAGACAAATAGTAAATTTACAGCTAAAAGCTCAGGATTTTCGCTTAGATATTTAAGCAAAACTAAGAGGCCCGCTGTAGGGGCTTTACACTCAAAAGAGCCTAAACCATAAACATAATCATCATTTTCTAAGGCTTGTTTTTGTGAATCTATAGAGGCAATACTCTTAAGTTTTAATTTAAGTTCGTCGCTTTTGGTTGCTAATGCTTTTACAACACCGAAACCCTCATCATTAGAGGTATCGTTATTACATAAAATGACTAAAGTATTAGGCGTAGAATTTTTAGCTTGGACAAAGGCTAAAATTGAATGATTTATCTCATTTTGATGAGGAATATAGCGAATGTGAGATGGATTTTTTTTAAAGTAATTTTGATCTTTTAAATGTTGAAAAATCGCTTCAGTAATTTCACATTCACCTTTAGTACGGGTGATACTAGGAATGGATATAAGCCATTTCAGCATGGAAACGGCTTCTTCTTTAAAGTTTTTAAGCTCTAGCAATTAGTATCCTTACTTATCTAGATGCAAGACTGCTTTTATAAAGATCACTCTTTAAGGTTGCAACAGTACTTTCAAATTGTTTACGTAAAGCCTTAGCAGTGGCCTTATTGCCTGAGGGAAGATCGGCTTTAAGCGGATCAATAGCTCGACCATTTACATGCAATTCATAATGCAAGTGTGGACCTGTAGAATAACCGGTATTGCCTGATTTAGCAATTACCTGTCCCATATGTACAGTCTGTCCTTTTTTTACATCAAATTTAGATAAATGCATATAAACTGTGGAGTAGCCACCTTTATGATTGAGGATAACTACGTAACCACCCCCACGCATAAATCCTGCAAATTTTACAGTACCGTCTGCTGGAGCATAGACCGGTGTTCCTATACTTACTTTAAAATCTACACCCCAGTGAGGAGCAATCTTGCGACGTATAGGGTGCATACGGCGTGGGTTAAATGGGGAGTTAACTTTAATTTTTCCGGTGATTGGGAAGCGACGGAAAGCTCCAGCTGAGGGCTGATACTCGTTTTCTTCATAGAAAAGACGATTATTAGGATTTCTATACAGAATAATTCGCCCGTCACGAGCTGAAACAATTTCCATGGCAGTGATATTGCCACGAGTGCCAATTTTATCAGTTAAGATGCGGAAAGAATCACCAGATCTTAGACGTTTGAAATTGATCTTACTGCTAAAGCTCTGTTTGATGGTTGCAATTTCAGTTTTAGTTAATCCCGATCTTTTAGCTGCTTTATCAAAGGATTCTTTGTTTTTAAGCATGCCTAGTACAAGACGTGGGCGAGTTTTTAAACTTTCAGAGAGTTGTTTTTCTAAAGCTTTTTCTTGTTCTAAAGCCAAAGCAGCTTCTTTTTGTGCACGCAATTGCTCTTGAGCTTTTGCGGCAGCTAACAATTCTTCTTGTTTTTTACGCTCAGCCGCAGCTTCTTTTGCCAAAGGCATTTGATCGGCATTAGAAAATTGGGCTATAGCTTTAGGATCTTCAATATGAGAATTGGTCTTTTCATAAACCACAGAGAATTGATCGTCGGCATTCATGCGGGTAAAGCGTACTTGATTGTTTTTATCAAGAGGTTTTACCAGTTCTAGGACAATATTCTCTTTGTTGATTAAAATCTGTAGGACCTCACCTGTACTTAGACGGAGATCGGTCTTTTTAGCAACAGCTGTAATTTTCTTTAAAGTGCCATAAGGTAAATTTAAATAGTTGAAAATCTGAGAAAAAGTGTCGCCTTTATGAACTGTCTGTTGATACCAAGTTCCATTTGGACGTACAGCTTTATTAGCTTTAATTTCAGCTTCTAATATAGGTTTAGAGTCAGTACCTAAGATATTTTCAATTAAAGATTCTTCAGGATTGATGCCTTTTTGAGCCATAAGATTTTTGATCTTATCAAGAGTATTTAACTTTTCAGCATCAGGATTTACCTGAACTTTAGGCTCAACTTTAGTAGAGTTTTCATTTTGGTTTTGGTTGTTATTGATAGCCAAACCTTCATGAAGACTTTCAAAGCGTTGTCTTAAAACAGTTGTTGGTGGGGTATTTCCGCCTACAGCTTGAGGTCCCTTAGATGCAAATAATTCTTCAGGATTTTTAAAATTAGTACCATCAAGCTCAGATTTATCGTCATAAGCTGAGTTAGCTAGGATGTTATTAGGCACATCCATATCATCGTAGTTTTCTTCAGAACCAGCAGTTGGTGCAATTTCGATATTGTCAGCAATATCTTGTTCATTTGTTGTTAGGTATCTTTCCTGACGATGACGATTTATTTGCTCTTGTTCTGAAATGATAGATAACAATGGGGATGAAGAATCAGGGATAAGTTTTCCATAAGGAAGAGCGAGGATTATGGAGATGATGCAGACTGAGATAATGCCTATGACATGTCGGCTTGAGATGGCAGTAATTCCTGTTGCCTCATCTATAGCAACATAGTCCTCTTGAACAGTCTTTGAACTTGTTTTGATTTTTAACATGCGTAAATTTCTAAACGGTTAAGAGGCTGCCAACGCTTAATTATTTTCGATGCCAACTAATAAAACCGACTTCTCTATAAAAACAAAGGCCACCATATGGTAGCTTATCGTGAATAATATATAGCTTTTTTGTAAGCAAACTTTACTTGCGTATTATTTCACAAATGGCATTTTATTTAAAGAAAATCAGTGTTAAAAATAGATAAAATCCTTCATTTTGTGCACTAACTCAAAATCATGTATTTAACAGGACGATAAGGAGTGTATTTGCCATTTAAATTGAAATTTAATTAGCGATTAAATCTCATAATTTTTTTTATATGTTATTGAGGTATAAAATCTATTATTACTTAAATAATATCGTTTTTAGGGTGGGGAAAAATAATTTTATTTTAAGATATTTTTTTAACGCACTAAATTTTTTTAATATATTTGATTTTTTAATGTTAAAGCAAGTAAGCGATACAGCTAATTTCAAGCCATAAAATTAGCAATAATAAAGCTAAAAGAGCATAGCCCTTGGCAGTTACTGGATAGCCTAAGGAGAAGTGCATAGCTATGGGAGTTCTTAAGGTAAGAAAACTTTTTGGTACAGATCTTTTAAAGTGTAAGTCGCGATTATCGCCTATGGCAAAACGAAAAATAAAAGTGGTTAATAGACAGACGACAAATCCAAGCAGGATCTTTAAAAGCGTGGTCATAGATAAATGCATCCATAAGATCTAGATACAATATTATGTCACAAAAAAAACTTAGAACCAAAGCTAAATTATAAGATTATGTTCTGACTCACATTATTGAGTTAAATATAGGAAATTAAAAAAAAATCTACTAGATTCTAGATATAGATTTTTATGCCCAAAATGGGTTAAGGAGTAATTTATGGATCCTGCCGTTATTACTTTAATTGTGTTAGCTGTAGTCGCATTTTTATTTATAACAGAATTAATTCCTATTGCAATTACAGCTATGACTGCCTCTGTAAGCTTAGCTATCTGTGGAGTCTTATCTGTTCCAGATTGTTTTGCGGGATTTTCAAAACCAACAGTGATCCTGTTTGCCGGTATGTTTGTAGTCGGTGCAGCTATGCTTGACTCAGGTCTTGCGCAGAGTTTTGGTAAATATGTAGTCAATAAAGTTGGCACTAAAGAGTTTCCTTTGATGGCAGCTTTGATGGGCGTTACAATCTTTATGTCAGCCTTTGCATCAAATACAGGAACTGTTGCTTGTTTGATGCCAATGGTTTTAGGTTTATGTCTATCAGCTAATATTCCAGCTGCAGCTTTATTGATGGCTCTAGCAGTTGCAGCTAATACTGGTTGTAATTTAACCATGGTTGGTACCCCTCCAAATATGTTAGCTGTTGCTGCTTTAGAGAGTGCTGGTTATGAACCTTTTGGCTTCTTTGAATTTGCAATTATCGGCGGCCCTATCGCTATTGCTTGTATGTTGTTTATGCTTTATATAGGCCGCAAAATTTTGCCTAAGCATTTAGTTGATACTTCAATGATGGATGATGGTTCAGGACATATTGTTGAAGGTTCAAGAAGACAGCGTATTTTAGCTTTAATCATTTTAGCCTATGTTGTAGGCGGCCTTATCATTGGTATTCCGGGACTTACTCCGGCAATGGTTGCTGTATCAGGTGCTCTTTTATGTGTACTTACCCGTTGTATTACTGAAAAACAGGCTTATAACGGCATTGATTGGACAACTATTTTCCTTTTTGCCGGTATGTTGCCATTAGCAACTGCTTTACAAAAAACAGGTGCTGGTGAAATGGTGGCTAATGCTGTGATTTCTATTATGGGAGATGAGCCCTCAGATTTAGTTATGATGTCGGTATTATTTTTAATTTCCTGTGGCTTAACTCAGTTTATGCCGAATACCGCAACCGCAGCTTTGTTAATACCGATTGGTTTTTCAATTTCAGAGAAACTTCAAATTTCCCCTTATGCTGTAACTATGGCTATTACTATTGCCGCCTCTTGCTCTTTTGCAACTCCAGTTGCCACTCCTCCTAATACCATTATCATGTCTCCAGGTGGTTTACACTTTATGGATTACATTAAAGTTGGTATTCCTATGTGTTTAATCTCGTTTGTTTTATGTGTCTTGATTGTTCCTAATGTATGGGAATTTTAAATTGAGTTGACCAGCATATGTTGCTGGTCAATGTTTTTTTTGTGTAACGAGAGCTGTAACTCACGGTTTTGCTTGGTCATTTGTTATAATTTTCTTAAATACTTAATTTTAGAGTGGCCTAAGGATAATTTATGAACCCGCTTTGTTTACTTGAAAATTTTGACAAAGAACTACACGGCTTTTTTAAAACTGCATTATCAAGACAAGAGCATTGCCTGTCATTTATTCCAGATGAAAATGCAACTTCTCCTATAAGTGCTTCTTTAATGGGAGATCTTCTTGTAAATGTTACAGAAAATCTAACTTTAAATCGTTCCGAGAGCTTAGAATCTTTAACTTGTAAGCGTATTTGTGAACTGTTTGGGGCGCAAAGAGCTAATTTGCGTACAGTGTCTATTGAAGCTGCCTCTCGTGTAGTATTTCAGGCTTTAGCTTCAAGAGGCGATGTTGTAATGTCTTTAGATTTACGTAAAAAAGAACATTGCAATAGCGAGAATTTAGTATATCGTTTTGTAAATTTTGGTGTAGATCCATCAACTCAGGTTTTAGATATGGATGCTTTAGAGAAGCAGGCTAAACAGTGTAAGCCTCATCTCATCATCCTCTCTCCTATAAATTATCCTTTGGAAATTGATTACGAGCGTTTGTCAAATATTGCAAAATCTTGCGGAGCCATTTTATGGTGCGATATTTCACAGACAGCTCCTTTAATTGCCGCAGGAGCTATGCAAAGTCCAGTACCTTATGCTGATGTAGTAACCTTTAGCTCTCATGGTGCTATGCAAGGCCCTCAAGCGGCGGTGATTTTATCTACTCATGAAATTGCTAATGTAATTGACAGAGCTAATCAGACTTCTGGTCATCGTGGACTTATGACCCCGCAGTTAGCTGCTTTAGCTGTACGTATGCATGAGATGTCTATGCCTTTACATAAGGATTATGCACAGTCTGTAATTAACAATGCTAAAGCTTTAGCCACAGGTTTAACTGAAGGTGGTATGAAGATTTTCTGTGGTGAGCCTCAGTCTCACTTAGTGATGATTGATACTCGTAATTGTGCATTATCAGCACGTGGTGCACAGGAATTACTTGCAGAGTTAGGCATAGGCGTACGTATTTGTAATATGCTTACAGCTTATTCTGAGGTTAAGTATGAGGCTGTACGCTTCTCAACTTTACCTGTTACGACAAGAGGTTTGGACGAGAATGGGCTTATTACTTTAGGCCGTAATATCGGAACTTTCTTACAGAACCCTAGTGATGAAAAATCTAAAGAACTGGCCGCTTTAGTAGCCTCTTTAACTGAAAACTTACCTATTTTTAATCCTAAGTGGCTTGATTCCTCTTGCGCTAAAATGTTGGATATTGCTTAAACAATGTTCAATACTAATCTTAATTTTGAGGCCGATCGCTTTGCGATCGCGCCTATGATCGATGTAACAACCTCAGCTTTTAGACGTTTTGCTCGTATCTTAACTAAGAGATCTATGTTATATACGGAAATGATCGCCGCTGAGGCCTTAATTCATGGAAAACTTAATTTAATTGCATATGACAAAGAAGAATTGCCTTGTGTATTGCAATTAGGGGGAAGTGATCCGCAAAAATTGGCTTTGGCTGCAAAAATTGGTGAAGATTGTGGTTATAGTGCTATCAATTTAAATGCCGGATGTCCTTCAGATAAGGTTCAAAGTGGTTCTTTTGGCGCTATTTTGATGAAAACACCAGAGGTTATTGCCGAGGCTTGTGAAAAAATGCAAGCTCAGGTCAAAATCCCGGTGACCGTTAAAACCCGCATAGGCGTAGATGAAAACGATTCTTTTGAAGATACTTTAAAGATCGTTAAAACAATTTACGAAAGTGGTTGTCGTCATATCATTTTGCATGCACGCAAAGCTTGGCTTAATGGTTTATCTCCTAAGGAAAATCGCACAGTGCCTCCGCTTGACTATGAGCGTGTATATGCGATGAAAGAATTATTTTCCGATCTTTATATCACTATCAATGGCGGAATTTTAACTATTGACGATTGTTTACAACAGTTGCAAAAAGTTGATGCTGTAATGCTAGGTCGAGCTATTATTGATAATCCTTATATTCTAGCTTATGTAGATTCTCAAATCTTCAATGATAAAAGTGAGATAAAGAGTCGAGAGCAAATATTGCAAGAGACAGTCTGTCTATGTGAGAGATTTATGTCAGAAGGTCATAAATTCCATCATTTAGCTATGCATGCCTTAAATTTATTTAATGGTTGCCATGGTGCTCGACGTTATAGGCAATATTTGTCATTACATATGCATAAAAGTACAGCTAATCCGCAACTATTGCTTGAAGCTTATAAAGTGATGCAAGAGGCCTAATAGTACTTGAAAGCAGAAATCTTTTAGCTAGATATTTGAGATTTTTGCTTATAGCGTAATATTGCAAAAACAAGAAAGGAGGCAGCGTTAGTTATTCTAAATTTTAACGCTGATTATTTATGAAACTTACGATTGATTCTACTGTAACTTTAAATAATGGGGTAAAGATGCCCTTATTAGGCTTAGGCTTGTTTCATACTCCTTCAGGAGAGGTTGCTCGTCAGGCTGTAAGATGTGCTTTAGAGTACGGTTATCGTATGTTAGACACAGCTCAAGTTTATTGTAATGAAAAAAGTGTTGGTCGAGGTATCGCTGATAGTGGCATAAGTCGCGATAAGATTTTTGTAACAACTAAATTGTGGAAAAGTGATTGGGACAATCCGCGAGCAGGTCTTTTAGCCTCATTAGAGCGTTTAGGCCTGGATTATGTCGATCTCTTTTTATTGCATTGGCCGTTTAAAGGTTATGAAAAGGCTTATATAGAGCTTGAAAAGTTACAAAAAGAAGGTTTATGTCGCGCAATTGGTGTTTCTAATTTTAGAATTCATCATCTAGAGGCTTTGGAAAAAGCTGGTGCTACAACTATTCCTCAAGTAAATCAGATGGAAATTCATCCGGTGAACACTGAGGAGGAGCTAAGTGCTTATTGCCGTAAAAAGAACATATTAATGGAGGCTTATTCTCCTTTAGGAGGAGAGGGCAGACTTTTAATTGACGATCCGCGATTAATAGGTATTTGCAATTATTATAAGGTTACACCATCTCAAGCTATTTTGCGTTGGGATATTCAAAGAGGAATCGCTGTTATTCCTAAATCTGTCCACCCTGAGCGTATTTTATTGAATTCTCAGCTCTATGATTTCGATCTCTCCTTACAAGATTTGGAAATCATTTCAGATATGAATAGTAATGAAAGACGTAATTACGATCCAGATAAAATTGATGATCGACCAGCTGAGTTAAATCCTAAATTAATCGAAGAGGTTTAGCTTGTAATCTAAGAGCTGTCATTTATACTTCGTGCCTTAAAAACTTGTTTTTCAGGCCAATATCAAAATCCCTCACCATATAGGTGAGGGAAATATCAAAATTTTTGACTATTTTTAGAGATTAATCTGCATAGATGAAGTCAGAGATGATCTTGCCTTCAAAAACCTGAACAGCAGTCATACCAGCAGCTTTAATTCCCTGAAGGCCTATATTAGTATCTTCAAATACTAAGCATTGTGTAGGGGATGTTGATAATCTTCTGGAGGCGGTAAGGTAGGTGTCTGGTGCAGGTTTACAGTGCACAACCTGATCGGATGAAACAATAGTGTCTATCTTCTCTAATAGATTGTGTTTTTTGAGTAAAAATTCAGTTTCAGGCAATTGGGATCCAGTAGCAACAGCGGTCTTAATCCCTTTATCATGAGCCTCACATAATATAGAGGCGATATAAGGATGAAGGCTTACCTCTTGCATATATTTTTGCTTATAAAGAGCAATTTTTTCTAAAGCAATACTTTTGGTATCAAGCTCTGGTCGATGATGCTCGCGGCAATACATCTCACAAATTTTATAGGTGCTAATACCACCCACTTTTTGCATATAATCAAGATCCATAGGCGGGAGGTTATATTTGGCAAGCACATCTAACCAAGCTTTTAAGTGGCAGGGCTCAGAGTCAACTAAGGTACCATCTAAATCAAAGATTAAAGCCTTATATTTATAAACATCTTCTAAATTTAACATTTGCAACCCTCCTCTTTTTTTAATATTGCAGTAATTTTTTCAGGGAGATCGTCTTCCCAATCAAGTGGATTAACGCTAAATAGTTTTCCTTGTTCGTCGCGCATAACAACTCGTGCAATTTGGGCATTTAAAATTAAACGCTCACACATAGCACAAGGACGCATTTGTGAACTAGGTTTACCACTTACAGCTTCTGTGCCTGCTAAATATAAAGTAGAGCCTACAATATCAAGAGGATTACCGTTAACAATGGCATTAGCCTCAGCATGTACAGCTCGGCAGAGTTCATAATGTGTACCAGGTTTGATATTACATTTTTGACGTAAGCAAAACCCTAAGTCAACACAGTTAGCTCTTCCGCGTGGGGCTCCATTATAACCTGTAGAAACAATGCGGCCATCCTTAGAGACAATTACGGCTCCATAGCGGCGGCGTAAACATGTAGAGCGCATGGAAACTGCTACCGCAATTTCCATAAAAGATTCATCTTTAGAGGGTCTTTGATAGTTGTCCATAAATTTTGCTTTGATGCCTTTTTTTTGTTATAATCACGCGCGCTGTGTTTTTGGTCGCAGAAACACAGTAAGTTAATTTTATCTTATTTTAAATTAAATTCATAACACAGGAATTTTTAATATGGCTATCGAATTAGAAGCAATTGTCCGTTCCGACTTCGGAAGAGGTGCGAGCCGCCGCCATCGTCGTAACGAGCAGATCCCAGCTATCATCATCGGTCAGGGCAAAGACGCTGTCTCCATTTTATTAGATGAGAAGAAGCTTATCGCTGCTTGCTTAAAAGATGAGTTCTTTGAGAGCTTAACCATTTCTTTAAACGGCGAGAAGATTGCTGTAAAGCCTGTTGACATTCAGCGTCACCCGGTTTCTGAGCGTATGTTACACTTAGACTTCTTACGTGTCTAATCGTTAAACATTCTCTCAAAAAGAACACCTAGATTTAAAAGTTTAGGTGTTTTTTTTTGCACATAAGCCAGAAATTTTCTTAGATCTAAATTTAAAAATTCCATAGATTAAAGAAATTGAAAACTAAAACTAATAGGGAATATTATTGCTAGATAGTCTAAATTAGATGTTTACCGATAAGGCTTCCAAGATAACAGGCAAAGAGTCCTACAAATACATTTAAGATGATGTTAAAAAAGACTTGCATAAATAAGTGATGGCTTAAAAGATTTAAATTGTCAAAGCTAAAGGTTGAGAAGGTGGTAAGTCCTCCCATAAGACCTGCTGTTAAAAAGGCTTTTAAATTAGGGTGAGCTAAGATCTGGGGTGAACTTAGAAATATACCTATAAGCAGAGAACCTACAATATTGACGGTTAAAGTGGCTAAGGGAATGCCTAAGATAACAGGGGTTTTGGTTAAAATCATGCCTGTTAGAGCCCTTAAAATTGCTCCTAAAAACCCGCCTAATCCTATAAAAAGTAAAGTTATATTTGCCGAACTCATAAGAAATACTTAAAATAACTGAAATTTCAATAAGCAATTGTGACAGACTAAAAAAAATTGTACAAGTAAGTAAAAAAAATCGTCAACTTTGTGAGATAAAGTAGTAATTACTTGCAATAACTAGATTTTTTGTTTAAGTCTATAGAAAAGATGGTTTAATATAAATTAAAGGATGTTTTTTTGGAGAGCTTATCTATGAGTTCTGATCTCGAAGTAGGAAGGATGATATCCCGTAAAGTGGTAAAAATTACCGATCAAGGTGCTTTTGTTGATGGAGATAGCTTTGGCGAATTATTTATTCCTAGAAGGCAGTTACCAGCAGATTTAGAGATTGGAGATGAATTAAGAGTATTCTTATACGTCGATGGCGGTCGAGTCTTAGCTACAGCGAGACATCCTTATTTGCAAAAAGGCATGGTCGGCAGATTGAAGGTTACCTCTATTGATTGTGGTACCGCTTATTTAGACTTAGGTATTCCTAAAGAGTTAGTTGTGCCTGTATCTGAACAGCGTACTAATTTTGAAGTTGGCAATAGCGTTTTAATCTATGTCGCTGAAGACAATTATGGTCGTTTGTTTGGAACACAAAGACTCAATCGCTATCTTAAGGATGTTCCTCCATCAGGACAATACAAGATTGGTCAGAGGGTTAATTGTGTACCAGTAGAGCGTACACCTTTAGGCTATCGTGTAGCAGTTGACGATCTATATTACGGTTTAATTTATGCAAATGCGCAAAAAGGTGAGATCCGTAGTGGCAAACGCTATGAAGCTTATGTTGTCAATATTCGTGATGATGGTCGTTTAGATATTTCGATGCAGGAGCCAGGGCGTAGTGGTATAGAACATGCAGCTTCCGAGCTTTTGGAAATTATCTTTAAAAATAAAGGTAGTCTACCTTTTTCAGATAAGTCTTCTCCAGAAGACATTGAAGATTATTTGCATATGTCTAAAGCTAAATTCAAAAAGGTTTTGGGCTTGCTTTATAAGCAGCGTTTTATTGATATTCAAGAAAATTCAGTTACTTTAACTGATTTGGGCCGTGAGGAGCTTGTCCTACGTAAGGAAGGTCGTGAATGATCGACTTTTTAGCAGATATAGGTATATTTGCATCTAAGAGCATTATCATTGCCTTTATTTTTGCTTTTACACAGCTTTTGTTTTTTGCAGATTTAATGTAATATCAACCACCGCGCCAGATGATTCCTGATTATAAATACGGATTTCACATTTATCTCCGTAAATCAGCCTCAGCCTTGCTACAGAATTACAGATTCCTACACCAAGTTCTTCTGAAACAATTCCTTTTTCCAGAAATTCCTCCACTGCATCCAGGCTGTCATCTGAAAAA
>ERZ1673737.2167-NODE-2167-length-16958-cov-4.414009_pt1 | contig 16958 bp, 13 predicted proteins | sample MGYA00580211_ERZ1673737 | MGnify/ENA primary metagenome ERZ1673737 (study PRJEB41218, sample SAMN15661789) | gut metagenome | host: Homo sapiens | place: Canada: London | collected 2015-08-20/2019-03-30 | study: EMG produced TPA metagenomics assembly of... | reverse complement strand
CCGGAGGAGGATCACTGAGAAAGAAGAAAGACGACCAGTCTTGAAGGAAGAGAAGGAGCTAGACGAGTTGATCCGAAACCATGATGAGGAAGATCCGATGAAGGAGTTCCTTATTGAGGAGAAGAAAGAAGAGATTGCGCGCGCAATCGAGGCATGGAACAGCAGCCAAAAGTCTTCTAGACGACGCCACGACAGTAGGGAACGCTCCAGCCGGCATCATCGCCGTCATCGTTCTCGTTCTCCGCATGAACGACGGCATCGGGCTGAGCGCTCCCCCGAAAAGGAGAGGCGATCTCGCTACAGATCATCAGAGAGAGAGGAACGACCACGGGGGGATCGGTCATCGAGAAAGTCGCGCTCGTCAGAGTCCCGAAGACACCGAAGTGATCGGGATAGACATTAGCGTCGTCCTTGAAACATGAGATATCATTACTATTCCTTGCTATTCACTCTCGAGTTTGTGGTATCATGGACATCGCTGCATCCATGTTCGTTCCCCTGGTATCCTACTGCAGCTTCGGTCACTCTCTCTGCCAAATCGCAGTCCGGAAACTCGAGCTTGGTGCTGATGACGCTTTGTCCGGCTGCAGACAAGGTGTCGGAATGCTTGGGTTTGGGGTGGATCACATCGGGGGTTTGAGATCAACTGAGATGTTTTCCATATCTCAAGCGCCACCAAGATATCTCTTCCAACCATCCCGCACACAATATCTCTTGCCTTCCTCGCCCTCTCGAATTACAAACTTCTCCCAGCGACCGTCTCTTCCGGACCCAATAACCAAGACGGTCTGATCATCGCACCAGCCTATCAGGCCTTTCTGAGGTCGTCCTATTGAAGACCCAATTGGTGGCACATATGGCGATCCTGGGGTGGCTTCTCCACCCATCTCGAAATGCGCATTGGCAAATGAGTACTCATCCGAGAAGACTCGAGGCAGAAGGGGAATCCTGCCGAGGAACCCCCACTTGTGGCTAGTAGCTGGTTCCTCAGACGCTGGTGCCGGCGACTGGCTGCGCCTTGTGACATGTTGCTGGTGAGAGAGATCAAAGATGTGGAGTGTCGATTTGTCGGATGTCACTGCCAGCAAGTTATTGGATGGCGAGAAACAAACGGAGAATATCACTGCATGGTCAACACCCCGTCGCAGTTCTCCCATTTTTGTACAGTTTCCGGTAGCGAAAATCCGAATCAAGGTTCCCTATGCATATGTCAATGGCCACCCGTAGATGATCGCAGCCTACAAGACCTACCGCTTCACTCGCTGTTGCCAGCAATTTTCCATCTGGGCTCAAGGCCATCGCTCGTAGCGGCGTACTATGTGCCGGGATAATGCTGATGTTGCCAGTCTCTAGCTCTATCATCTGAACCTGCCCCGGAGACCGGCCCGGAAAGGCGAGCACCTTTTGATCAAGACAGGCCAACCCAAGAGGGTTGTCTGAGGTCTCGAAAACTGACTGCTTTTGCGGGGGATTCGAGAATGCAAAAACATGGACGCTATTTAGTAGCACGACGACGATCTTCGATTTTGATAGACGCACGCCGAGGACCGAGGTGCGAAATTCGAGCGTTATGGCCGCTTTCTGCTTTGCATCGTCCCATATAATCAACTGCAGGGCAATTCCGTGAGTTCTCTACGCTTCGTCCATATTGCTAGAGAAGGCGCACCTTATTCTGCGGGAACTTGGGGTTCTTCCCACCCCCGACGATTGCTAGGTAGTTTGACTGGCCCAGCATTTCTGCTACACCGATTCCTGCATTGAAATCTGAGGCGCAAAGGGGTGAGCGGGGATGTGATTCGAACATACGCTGAACCAAAGGGCAAGTACTCACCTCGTGATACTTTAAGCTCGCACGGATTGGCATTGAATACTGCGCAGTATATCTTTAGCCTCGGTTTCATGGTTTTTGTTGGAATCACAGCTCCTGTGTGGAGCTACGAGCTGGCTTAAGCATCTCTTACCACAAAATCCAGTGTCCAAGCCCACGGAGAAACAGCTACTGTCATGGTTGAATGTGGCGGACAGTGAGTATGGCCCGATGGACTCATCGATAACCTGGCGTGTATTCATAGCTGAGGTGCCCACCAAGCATAGCTGGAGCAAGAGACTAAACAGCTCAAGCAGGCCCTTCAACCCTTCAGTTAACAATAGAGGTTGATGTACAAGTACAGTATAGGGTTCCCCGGAGACGATAAGATGCGGGCGAGCTGTTACCTCAGGCACTAACTTACCTAATCATACGGTGGCCAGCAGCGACCCACCACTCCTTCAACCCCTGAGTGCTGCGTATCTTCAGTTCAGCAGTCAAGCTGTTGATATGTAGATGAAAATAGCTCAGACATTCAATGTACAAATTCCAATAGTTCTCTCTTCTTTTTTCTAGCTATTTCACGTATCAATTGTGACAGATCAAGAGCTCTGTTGTAGAAGTAAAGTAGACTGGAGAAGAAGCACGTCCCGTGATTGGCCGCCTGTTTGGGAAAGGGGGAAACACGAACTGTCTTTCCTCTCCCCCCTACTCTCTCCAGACTCAGGAGAGCAAGTTTCACCCATCTTCATATTACTTGCTTTAGCCGTCATCTCCTCTCTGTATCTTTGTTTCATTCCTCTCTAGTCCACTATGTCGTCGGCCCTCAACGCGGTATGTGCATTCCCCTTTTCTTGATCGCTTCCCGTACCTCCAAAAAGTTACCCGAGCTAATTGCATGCCCGCGCTTGGTCCGGGTAGATTAAGATCCGTCGCAAGAAGAATGTCAAGAAGGGAATCCAGTTCTGCCTGATGGTGTGCGGTGCCAGTGGAACAGGTAACGTTCTCGACATTTGGTCAAGTCAGAATGGTGATTGACCCATCTCCTTTTCGCAGGACGCACAACTTTCGTCAACACTCTCTGCGGAAAGCAGGTTCTGGAGGGCAAGGATGCCGACGATGCTGCCAACGCTCACCTCGAGGAGGGTGTCCGTATTAAGCCCGTTACCGTCGGTGAGTTGAACCATTCCCCGCATAGCGCCAATGGTGGGCTGCGAATACTGACTGGAGATGGCAGAGCTTGAACTCGATGAGGAGGGAACCCGTATCTCCTTGACCATCGTCGATACCCCTGGGTTCGGTGACCAGATCGACAACGAGGCCAGGCACGTACACCGCGGAAATCACTGGTCAGTTCTGTGGCTAACTTTTGGACAGCTTCGGCGAGATTGTCGGCTACCTCGAGCGCCAATACGATGATATTCTTGCAGAGGAGTCCCGGATTAAGCGTAACCCCCGCTTCAGGGATAACCGAGTCCACGTTCTGCTCTACTTCATCACACCCACCGGTCATGGTCTCCGTGAACTTGATATCGAATTGATGAAGCGCCTCTCTCCCCGTGTCAACGTCATTCCCGTCATCGGAAAGGCTGACTCCCTCACCCCCGCAGAATTGGCCGAATCTAAGAAGCTGATTATGGAGGACATCGAACACTACCGCATCCCCGTCTACAACTTCCCCTATGACATCGAGGAGGATGACGAGGACACCGTGGAGGAGAATGCCGAGCTCCGTGGACTGATGCCTTTTGCCATTGTTGGCTCGGAAGATTTCGTGGAGATTGATAACAAGAAAGTGCGCGCACGACAGTACCCATGGGGTGTTGTCGAGGTTGAGAACCCTCGCCACTCTGATTTCTTGGCTATCCGCAGCGCTCTGCTGCACAGCCACCTGGCTGATCTGAAGGAGATCACCCACGACTTCCTCTATGAGAACTACCGTACCGAGAAACTCAGCAAGAGCGTCGACGGTGCTACTCCGTATGTTCCTGGTCCCGGGGTTTCATATCTCGACATTGCTAACACATTCGTAAACAGTCCCCAAGACTCTACCATGAACCCCGAGGACCTTGCATCTCAGTCAGTCCGCCTCAAGGAGGAGCAGCTCCGCCGTGAGGAGGAGAAGCTGCGTGAGATTGAGCTCAAGGTACAGCGCGAGATCGCCGAGAAGCGGCAGGAGCTGCTGGCTCGCGAGAGCCAGCTCAGAGAGATCGAGGCCCGCATGCAGCGCGAACAGCAGAGCCAGGGCAACATCAGCGAGGCAGCTGGAGAGGCCTAGATATACCCTGTCGAAGATGCGGCTCATTCAGCGGGGCCCCGGTTCGCAACGTGATACCGTTTGTGCCAACCTGGACTTCATGGCACCAAGTTGGATTTTGTTTATGGGGATAATATTGACAGTTTATTCACGTTAATAGCTTTTTTTTTTCTCTTCTTCTATCTCTGGGGATGGACCGGCTCATCATAGACTGCGGCGCCTCGGTTACGAACGGTGGGCGCAACGCAGACACCCTCAAACATGCGTTATGCCAAGCTGGATTTCCTCCCTCGGTATGACCTGCTCGCGTTTCATCCGGGGACTGCTCTCCTCGGCACCGTTGTCTTCCGTGTGTTTGGGGCAGAGATTCTCATCCTGTCTTTTCTTCTATCACATCACCAGCTGCGGCCGGGGGTCCTGTGACTGCATCTTTTCTCTTTTCTCCTTCCCCTCCTTCATCTGTTCTTATCGAAAGTCCGCAGCGCAGCAATATTCCCTCTTCTCTGTTGTTTTTTTGTGTTCGTGGCTCACGTCCTGTCCATTATCTATCCTTTTTACCCTCGCCTGTCTTCCCAGTCCTGATAGTAATAGAGGAAGAAAAAGTATTTGAGTACTTGGCTTGTGCTGTGATCCTTACTCTATTGTCCTTTTTGTAGAAAAAGTAGCGTGGCAAAGAAAATATATATCCATGATGTGCCCGAGTGCTCAGACAGGATCATTACTTATTCCTGGAGCAGATAAGTTACATATTTTGTGAAGTCTCCCACTCAATCTCCGTACGCGCAATGAAATAAATGTTTATAGACAACAGCCAATAGTGTATTCCCACATACATTAACACAGCCTAGCCGCAAGCCTACAACAAAACTCTCTCCGCCCGAAACGCAACACTTCCATCCACATCAATGACATTGCTAAGTATAACACACAAGATACCTCAAACTTAACCGATACAAACAAGTAAGAAAGAGGTCTCTGGAAACACGGCCATGTGGAGTAAAAGAGACAAGCATCAGGTAAATAGAACGAGCTTAGAAAGATGAAGATTTTAAAGGGTGGAAAAGGGATGAAGATATCTAGAGGGAAAAGTCGGAGAAAAATGCAATCAGCAAGAAATGAAAAAAAAGGGTAGAAGGGCGGTCGAAAGCAGGAAAGCAGACACGCAAGAAGTGGTATTTGCGCTCCATTGTACATTGCGTAGAAATGAGAAGACAGGTCAATCCTGTTCATTTGTAGGGTGGGAGGGATTGGGGGTTGAGGTGGTGGTTTGGTTGTCTATGGTAGGCGGTTTTTGTTCCCCTGCTGAGTGACGAGTTATTCATGGTTCCCATGCAGCTTGGGCGATTAAACGCTTTGCTGTTGGGGTTTATTGGTCCAAAAGTCGAGACTGGCAATCACGTCATAACCACCTTCGTCTTCGTAGGCATAGATGATCTAGAGGCGTCAGCGCTTGATTATTAGGATAGGGGTTGTAGATGTGACATACCTCTCGAGTGGAAGAGTGCAGCATGCGAATGTTTTTCCCGGTCATCAGATGCGTCAGTTCACTTGTCTCCACGTGTCGAATCTCAACGAAGTTCGGTTCAAATGCCAGGATGTAGGGGTATGAGAGGGCGAATGCGTTCGGGTTGCCCTCCCAGGCGATCTTCCAGTCTGGACGGGCTCGCCAGCCATTGCGGTTGACAAAGAATGAGAAGTCACTGTAATTGAGGAGGAACTCCCCATTCATACGCTCGATATGGATAGGCTTGACGTTCTCCTTTCGTGCCACGAAATCAAGGGAGGTGTCTGCTTGGTCGAGGAGAGACTGGGTTTCTGTCGTTTCCAGACTGACAACTTCAAAGCCACGTGCACAGCCAACACACAAAGTAGAACGAAGGAAGTGAATTGAAGAAGATTCGGCAGGGATGTAGTATTCCTAAAGTAAAAGGTTGGTAAGTTAGGTATTGTCAAACCGGAAAAGAGAAAACGAACCTTGAATGGTTTGAGTGTGTCTTGGCCACTCTGGAACATCTTGCTGACAGCAGACTTCTTCTTTCCCTTGGCGAGATTGTCCATCGGCTCGTACACCTTGATGGTACTTGAAAGCGCCGACGTCTTGACCGAGCAAACCAGATGACGACCAAGACCAATGCCTGCTTTGAAGAAGTTGGCATGACCTTGAATTTTCTTTGGGCGTTTTGCCATTGCGTTTTGGCCCTCTCCGAGGTCAAGAGCATCCATAGGGTAAGAAGAAAGTGTCTTGTTTGCCAGAACCAAAACTAGCTGGTACTCTTCCAGGGTGTCGATTTGCGTGACCTGGGTAGCATCGAGAACTCGCTTTGGTTTGACCGACTTATCTTTGGGCCAACGCTCAGAGACATAGATACCGCTGTCTGTACCATAAACCAATTTCCGACCACCGTCGATTGGAACGAGACAGTTCACACGGTTCAAGTTGCCGAAGGCACCTTCACACAGAATAGTCTTGTTGTAGAAGTTGCTGTTCCGTTCCCACAGCTTCTGTTGTTGTTGCTCCACCGCTTCAATGAACTTGCGGCGTGTGGCGACATTTGTGGCGTAAAGAGTCTGCTCATAACCACCCTTTCCGAGATGTCTGAATGTAATTGGGAGACCACCATCTTTAGCAGGTGGGGGGTTGATCGGAGCCTTGTTGGACAGGAGACTGGATGAGGGCCTCTTGGCAATTCCCAGTCGAGGGATGACTTCGTCCATCTGAGCGATAACTAGCAACTCCAGAGGAATGGGCTTCTTATAAACTCGGAACTCTTCACGCTTGTTAACCACCTTGATTCGAACAAGCAAGACGGCGTGATCAAAGAGATAAGCGGTGACATCAGAACTGTCGGCGGTTGTCTTCTTGAACGCCATCTTCATGAGCATTTGCCGGTTTTCTTCTGTAAGTTTCAAATCGACATAGTCCGCGGGATTGAACTTCAACGCAGCGTTCAACTGGACCAAGTTGAAATGGTTCTCTGCTTTACCACTCTCGGTATTGACACGCGAGAGGAAGTCCTTGATCAACTTGATAGCCTTCGGGATATCTTCCTTGTCGGGGTTGCCGTCTGCAGTGTTCTTCAAGACTCCTTCTAGCAGAAGGGGGTATCTTGCAAGACGGGTGGTGGGCTTTGTCAAGTAACCGTTAAGTTCAAGCTTTCGAGACTCCTTCAGGCGTTCCGTGTCTTCAACGAATTTGGCAAAAGCCGGGTTGGAAGCTTTCTCCTTCTCAAATTCGTACTTTCCGTAGAGTTGGTTGGCACCATACTTGATGAATGGATCAAAGCGAGGCACATGTTGCAAGAAGATATCACCAACTGTCCGGACGACCTGGCTCTCCTTTTGTCGACCGTTCAAAGCTTCGCACAGAGCACTGTTGACCTTGAGAACCTCCAAGCAGTTTCCAAACACGGTTCGAATGAACTTTTCCCGTCGGTGTTCTGGGATGGGCGAGTGCGTTGTGGTGCCCGCAGCGCGTAATGGTCGCATCCAGAAATCGCGCAAATATTCCAGGTCCTTCACGAAATCACGTTCCGTGTACATGATCTCAAAGATAATCTCCTGTCGTTTCTTCTCATGGTCGTCCACGGAATCCGAGACCTCCTTAGGCACCGTGCTGATCCACAACTTTTGATTGTCGTTGTCATCGTCATCGTCGATTGGAATGGTGCCCCCAAGTTTGGTGTCCGTAGCTCCCAAAACCGGCTGAGGTTTCAGATTCAACCTGGCTTGCTGTTCCAGTCGTCGCGGGCAAGCAATTGAATAACAAAGACTGTCTCGGTTGCAGGTTGGAGAATAACATTCAGTCAGGAGGGTGAAAACTCCATTGACCTCGGTTGTAGATTTGTCCTCTCCTAACGTTTCCTTAAATTGATATACCTCACCGGGAGCGTCTCGGAGACGGTGGTCATAGGTGACATCATGGAAGAATTTCTGAGCATCCAGCGCTCGACCCAGCAGAAGGGCGAGGTTGCGATCGTTGGTCCGAATGATGTTCCCAATCAAATCCACCGAGTCAGTACCCGAAAATGCATTCTGGTATGACAGACCGTTCTTCTGCCGTTCGCCGAGTGAAATCTTCTCCCTGAAGATATCTGCAACGCGAGAAAGTAAAGCAGGATAGACCACCGGAACCTTGCGCTGTGAATCCCTAGCAACCAGTTTTACCGGACCAGACTTTTGCGCGAATTGACTCTGGACACTCATGGTCCGATCAGACATAGGAGTCGCAGTCGCAGTCGCAGTCGATGCCATTGACATTGTACGAGATCTCGTTGATGCATCGCTCGGCTGACGAGAGCTAGAGAGGCCATCTGGGCTGGTCTGCGGCATTGTGTCCTGTCTCGGCAACGGTTGTTGATCATGGCCCGACGGAGGCCTACGACTGGGAATGGACCGTCCGCTGTTCATAATATGCGCATCTCGATCCGATGACCACGAAGACATAGACATGGCTCGCTCATTGGCATGCTTTTCCGGCACAGGTCGCCCGAGCTGAGTCACCGGGGCTCCAGCATGATACTGCTCGCGGCGAGAAGCGATGGCGGATGTGTGATTGAAGTTGCTCGGCGGGTTTTGGTACGGTGGCCCGCTTAGTTTCGCCATTGATCTTGATCGGGAAGCATCGGAGTTTAGCGCAGGAGGAGGCATCGGGCGATTGAAGTCTCTGGCTTCTGCGTATTGCGCGGTAGGACTTGGTCTCGAATCGAGGCGTTGGGGTCGCGGATAGGCAGCAAAGCGTTGAGCACCCGGGTATGGCCGAGGGGGTTGTTGGGAGGACATTGTGGCGGCAGCTCCCGGATTATATGCTTGGTATTGTCCTGATGGCGGAGGTGGAGGGTATCCGTTTGGTGGTGCTGATGGCGGTCCGTATCCATTTGGCACTTGCCGCGTCGGCGGCGGCGGTGGTCTCTGGAATTGGGGTTGTGCAACATGCGACGACATGGTGTGAGCGCGGCCCTGATTGAACTGTGGAGTCTGCGAATTCATCGTCTGGGAGCGCCCCGGAGGGGGTGCGCCTCCAAAGATGTCAGAATACGCAGCATCCCGCTGCGTTGACGAGGCAGGCCCGTGAGGCCGGTAATTCCGGTTACGCTGGCCCCCCAAATCCGCCATATTGTCGAAAAATCAGCGATCAGGAATAAGAAGCAGAAGCAGTAGATCGATGAGATATGGAAAGATATCTATTCCGATATGCAAAGAAGGCGACAGGGGGTATCCGTGATCGTGGAGAGCGTTCAGGGCGTCGCAAGAGTTCTGTTCAAGATCGTAGGCAACGGAGGCAACGGAGGAAACGAAGGTAGTAAGACAAGAGTCCCCGGTATGCAATCTCAGTGAAAGAAAGAGTAAATGGTGGAGATGTCAATATGTCATAACTCCCCTCAGTTGGGGGGATTGACGATATCAAATCTTGGAAAGCGCCAGGAGCCGTGAGCGCAACAAAATCAGGGCTCCTTTTAATTTCATACCCTCAGCATCCTCTAAGAAGGAAGTAGAGAGTGGAGGGGGAAGTTGGTTGAAAAAGTAATAAACTGGGGGGGGAAAGCAGGAGAGAGGAGGATGGCGAGGTGACGGCGAGCCCGGTATTGGGGTAATTGTTATACACCAAGGCCCAAACTGGCCGTGTGGACGGGTCCATAGCCGTGTATGGTATTGTCACCAGGCGGGAAGGGCAGTACGGGACTACGGTGGGCGAAGTGCCCATGTGGAACACCCATCAACAGTCTTGGCCTCTTCTCTCTGCTTGTCTTCTGGGAAGCTCCCTTTTCCACTTCTTTGATCTTTGCAAGCTTCGGTCTTGCTTTACATTCACCATGTCGGAAAGTGAACTCGCCCCCAAGTTCGCTCCCTTCTTCTCCTTTGTGAGTGGTCCCGCGCAGACAGTGGAATTGGTCGACTAACCATGTTGCTTATATCAGGCCGGCATTGCCGCTGCAGTGAGTCGATTACCGTATTCCTCTTTAATCAAGTACTAACAACTTCCTGAAGATGATCTTCGGGTGTACGTGGAAGCCCTCACGGATAAGGAGCTAGATGCGAGGTATCGAGATACGGACAGCTTACAATCTCACAGCAGCAGGAGCAGCTTATGGCACAGCGAAGTCAGGCATCGGTATCGCCGGTGTGGGAACCTTCCGGTCTGACCTGATCATGAAGGCAAGAAATGATGGGTACACCAAATGCACAGGTGGCTAACCAAACCGATGTCTGCAGTCCCTTATCCCCGTCGTCATGTCCGGTATTATCGCGGTCTACGGTCTCGTTATCGCAGTTCTCATTGCGCAAGCAGTGGGCCCCGACACCAACATGAGCTTGTACACGTATGTTTCGAAAGCTGGGAGCTTGGCACAGGCTGACACTGCACAGGGGATTCATGCACCTCGCTGCTGGCACGTCTGTGGGACTTACAGGTGTGGCTGCTGGTTATACAATTGGAATTGTGGGCGATGCGGTAAGGACCGCCTGAAGAGTTTGTGGACGACGGAGCTCTGACTGCTATATAGGGTGTTCGAGCATACATGCAACAATCTCGGGTCTACGTGGGAATGATTCTGATTCTGATTTTCGGTGAGGTGCTTGGACTTTATGGGTAAGTGACTCTATATCGGATCAGACTGCTCCTACTAATCCTGGTCAGCTTGATTGTTGGCTTGATCCTGAACTCGAAGTCCTGAACGGACCATATCTACTGTTTCCTCTCACATACTGCGACTGTTTTCGAAGAGATATCTGTCGGGGAAAAAAGAACAGACATTCAGGAAGGAAATCGAGACAGGGAGTGTATAATAAGGCAATAAGAGATATAGATTTGAGCCTCCGATTTATCACCGTAGTTCCGTCTTGCCCCGCCCCCGAGTTCCTACGTCAGAACTTCCTCCTCTATATCCCCCACCTCCTAAACCCCAGACTTTTTGGGGAGTCTCTCTCAATGTTCTTTTCGATAGACCCGCCTGAATAAGCTGTGTTGCCGATTGGTGGCGCGCTAACGGGCCGGATCTCATACATTTTTCCCACTCTGCTTTTGCGATGACCTTTGGCCATTCCAATGGCGACCGGTACAGTGCAACACTCGCCTGAGGCGCCAGGCACCATGCTTCCTCACAAAAGCGACTTGCACCACCGAGGAAAGCAGCTCGTCGAGTCCCTCCGCCACTCTCCACGATCCAACCCGTTCCTCATCACCGAGCGCCACGACGAAAAGCAACTATGTATCTCCTCAAGAACTCTGCGCGTGAGTGATTTCGTGCTCGTAAAGACTCTCGGGACCGGTAAGCACTCGGTCAGATACAGATTTTCTTTGCGCAGGTCCCATCTGACTGTTGATTTTTCTCTCAATGTCTAGGCACGTTTGCTCGGGTGTGGCTTACAAGGCTGAAGGACCAAAAGGACAAGAACAAAGTCTATGCGCTGAAAATTCTTCGAAAGGCCGATGGTGAGCACCACTCTATCCGAGGTTGCGTAATGTGGGAGCTAACGTGGATCGGTTGCGCCTGGATAGTGATCAAACTCAAGCAAGTGGAACATGTGCGCAATGAGCGCAAAGCCCTCGCAGCGGTTCTCGATTACCCTTTCATTACGAACTTGGTCGCATCATTCTCTGATGAGAAGAGCCTTTACATGCTGGTATGGTTGAACTTGGAGCATGACCTGGAGAATTTCCGAATGCTAACGCAGTTCAAGCTGGATTATTGCCCTGGGGGCGAGATCTTCAGCTACCTACGACGCCAACGACGGTTCAGCGAAGAGACTTCCAGATTCTACGCCGCCGAGATTACAATGACCATCGAATTCCTACACGACATACATGGCATTGCCTACCGTGACCTCAAACCGGAGAATATCTTGTTGGACGCCGATGGTCATATTAAGCTCGTTGATTTCGGGTTTGCGAAACAAGTCGACAACCGCGAGACATACACGTTATGTGGCACACCGGAATACCTAGCACCAGAGGTTATTCACAACAGTGGACATGGTCTTGCAGTGGACTGGTGGGCGTTGGGAATTCTAATCTACGAATTCCTGATTGGCCAGCCCCCATTCTGGGACTCAAATCCTCTACGCATCTATGAGCAGATCGTCGAAGGCCGCCTACGTTTCCCAGCAAATATGCCACCCGCAGCGCAGAACATCATCACTCTGCTTTGCAAGACAAACCCGTCAGAGCGACTCGGCCACATCTCCGGCGGCTCAACCCGAGTCAAGTCCCATCCATTCTTCCAAGATGTCATCTGGGATGATCTTTTCTATCGCCGGGTAAAGGGACCTATCATTCCCCGCCTGTCCCATCCCGCCGATACCGGCAACTTTGAGGAATACCCGGATCCCCCCGACTCCAGGCACGCGAACATTTACACCGATGACCTAAAGAAGAAATATGAGGCGTTATTCAGTGATTTCTGAGCGATTCATTTCTGCCAGTATGGCCAACCACGCATTTACCAAACCTTAGAGAAGTCAAATGACGGGAGCACGGCCACATACCCCCACGGACACCACGTGAGCGACAGGCCCTCCCGAGTCTACAACCTCTCGTGGCCTTTGCTTTTACTTCTGCTCTTATATTGGATCCCATGACTGCCTTTGGTATGTGGCGAGTCTGGTATCGGAGGATATCACTCCAGCGCTTACCTTACGGAGTACATTTCTCCATGCCGCCCAAGCCTGTCTCACCACCGCCAACTATCATTCGGCCTTCCACACACACTCACACGACAGTCTCAGTATCTTGACCGTGCCTAGCAATTTTAGGTCCTTTCTTTCCCGCTTCCCTCCCTCCTTGGATTACTCTATTCTTTCCCTACCCCAGAACTTCCTGGCTTCGATCATGAGCGCTGATTGCCTGAACTCCATACACTCCTGACTGATACCTCTTGCCCCCTCCCAGCCCTGTTTTCAAATGTCGTTTCTTTTGCAGACGCTGTGCGTTCTTGTCCCCCATTTCCCTTTTCAACTATTGGGTTTTGCTATTCATTGTAACCTGTTCAACACGCACGACATGGCTCGAAAGATTGGGCGGCGGGCTTTCTATTTTCATACAGCGGGTTTCTTTATCGTACAAATTGGTGGTTGCAATTACAGTTGGTCAATATTCTCTATTAGGATAATACCAAGTATATATTTTGGATTTTGATATTCGAGTGAGATTAGACACTACTTGGGCTTCCAAAATTATTTGACAAATGTCAACGAAGCAGACTCGAGTTTATGGTGCGAGGAAACTACACCGGGAACAACATAACATACGCGTGGCAATCACGCTTGGATTTGGAAATGGTCAACTTGGTATCTGTGAGAATATTGAATTGAAATCTATCAGCTAGCAGTCGGAAAACCACCCGAGAAATATATCTAGCGGGATAACTTATATGGCACGAAAGACAAAGGGGGAATCATATGTGCAGTTAGCATAAAACAGGGAACAGAACTGGTGTTTGCGCCTGGATGGAGCATTTCCCATGAGGTAGGAGTGCCGGCATGTAGATGTCGGCGATTTGATACGTTGACGGGGACAGAGACAATCGGGGTTCTATTGGTGGAAAAGGTATATGTGGAGAGGGCGATGATGAGGGCATGAAAAGGGCAAGGGCCGTTCATATGGTTTTGGGCATGACGTATAATGTTCGAATCAGGGGATCTTGGATGCTTTTATAGAGATGGATCTGTCTTCCATGTACCTGTAACAGGTAGGTTAGCAACAACACCACCAAAAACAACCTATTACCAAGCACGATAGACATACCTTCGAAGTTATGCTTCACAAAAGCCATGGCATCATCCGTATCTCCAGCACCCATCTGTCCCACACCGGGACTAAAGCTAGTGATAGGCAAGACAACCACATCACCAACCTTGCGATGAGTAGTCTGGTGACTAAAGTCCTCGTATGTGATATTCTTATCCCCAGGCTTGATGTTGAAATAAGACGGGTTATTGAAGTACCGGAAAACAGCATCGGTCCAGGCACCAGGCCCGGTAAACTCCATAATAGTCTTATCCATATGTCCAACCTTGAGGATCCCAGCCCTCTTCATGCGCAGCGCTTGCTCAGTAATTGTTGCCACCATATCGCGAAGAATAGGATGTCCAGGCTTCGACACAATAGTCCATTGACAGAACTGAAGTCGGCGCGAGTACCAGTCATGCCAGTCATCGCGATCAGGATCAGCCTCAATACCGACAATGAAGCCGATAGTCGATCGATCGAGTTCCTCGGGAAGCCATGAATGCGCAGGTTTCAATGCCGTGGTATCGATGTCACTGTAAATGCCCCCGCGTGCCAGAAGAACCAAGTAACGAAAGAAATCGGCCTTCATAACACCCAACGGCAAGGAGTCATATGCCTCGAAAACATCCGGGACAGAACCATACAGGTACTGAATGAGGTGGCGCTGATTTTCGTCCGAGATAACCTCATGGGTAAACTTGGGGTGCAACTCCGTCCAGGAAGCCTCCAGACCCCGCAAGTCCTCCTCGAACCAGTACGAACTCGGGGCATATTTCCACGTCTGCCAGATATACGCAGGGAACCTCGGTTCAAGGTCATAGGGGAATTGATAACGAAGACGCTCGATCAGCGGCGCACTCGGCGATGCGCCGAGAGGCCGTTGAGCCCGACCCTGGGGCGGAAGCTTCCGCGAAGGGTTTGCACGCCGATCTGCTTCTTCTTGTGATATCCCCTTCACGGGTCTGTACCCTGGCGCGCCGATGATCTCGGGTTCTCGGAACGAGCGGAGGATGAAGAATAATGTCACCACGCCGATGAGGGTGAGGAGGGCCTTGCGCTGTGTGAACATTGCGGGCAATGGGCTCGGTGCGTTCGGATGGTAATTGTCCGAGACTTGCGACGGCCGCGGAAGGGCCGGTAGCCTGTGTTTCGAGGCTTTTGGGCTTTTGGGTTTTGTGGTGCGCGCGAGCTCGGAGGATTTGAAGATTGTTGGTGCACGATTCGTTTTGGAGGGTGGGACGGTCGAGTTTTGGGGAGATTCAGGAGTCTATTTTAGGGAATTGAGAAGGTGACATTTCGGGACTTGAGGTGCTGTTGCATGGGCCGAGTTCGTTTTGAGAGTGACCCGGATTGCTGGAGATGGGTTCGATCCGGAGAATAGGAGGCGCGCCGAAAAATGAACCCAGAGGGTTTTTGATCAATTAGTTCACCAAAAACACAGTAGTGAACGAGATAATCCAGTGAAATTAGGCCACGCTGACTAGCAGCGATTGACTTATGGCTGGGGACTTGAGGCTTGCGTATGCCGGAAGCAGCTTGTAACCTCTTTGGGTGGAGTCGCTCACGTGGCCTGCAACGTGCAACCTACTTTAGACTAGACTATTCAGTTTGCGACCATTGCCACTTTGTTGGACAATTCCTTTCTTCCATACAAATACTCTCTTAATGATTTCTTTGAGTTATACACAATCTTATACACAAGGCTGTTATCACCCCCACATCTGTTCTTTCCACTCTCCAGACTGGGTGATGATCGTCCCGGATGAATCTCATCGTTTTGAACTCGCTCTTGAGTTCATCCTAAGTTATGACTGGGCTTAGACCCAAGGCAAATATGTACAAACGTGGCTGTTATAGAGGGCCTTGCCTAATATGCAACTGTTTTCAAAAGAGCGCAATCATCGCGCAATCAAACTGAAACAATCCCCGCCCAATAGACCGGCTTTAGCTGCTAGATACTGATATTCTTCATGATTCATCGCGCTGCAAACTACTTTTTCTTCGTTTCACGGGTATCTTATTCTGTATTTGGCTTCTAGAGATAGAGCCGCTTGAGCAGCGCCACCTCCAGACTCGTTCTCAGACCTGAGATTATATCTACATACCCAGACATATCGATATCCTGGATTCCGGTGAAACTAGATCATCAAATTGACCATAATTTCCGTCATCTTTCCAACTTTACTACGCCGAACTCTAAGACAAAGCTGAAGTTAACACATGCAATCTGAGGACATGTGAAATTGAATGACCATTTTCGTGGCCAGAAACGGCCATCTTTCTACTCGCAACAGGCACACACACTTAGTTTGCCAGGGGGAATAAACTCGGTACAACCGGCTCTTAAGAAAGTCATGATTTTAGTGTTTCTTGCACAGTGGTCAATTTACTACGCCCGGGTTAGGGTTCCTCGCACGTACCTGATAAGAAGCCACCTTTGAGCTAGTTGCGATGTGACATTAGAATCCAACCAGCAATTTTGATACATCCATTCTACTCTAAGCTCACCGGCAAATGGCTAGCTTGTACACAGGAACAACACTAGCAGTGGTCAGGAATGACAAGGTATTAGCCCTCAGTCATATCATTTTGGCTACATACTGATGATGAAATCAGGGCTCACACCTTACAGCCTCCTCGACTCCCAACGGAAAGGAAGTCCAGATCCCTCTCGAGGGGTTGAAGGATGTTTACGGACTAGAGTGAACAACTTCTTTGATAGATATCGACGCTGATAATCATGTTTTCGTCTAGCACTCTCATGGGGAAGTTGTCGTGTTGAAGGAGCTCCATTGTTGGCATTGAGTTGTCATATGTGAGATCTTTCATAACAACACGAGGGGCTTCTGGAACCTGTAGATTCCTGTGTTTTCTTCGCCTGAGCCCTCATTGAGTACCTCACACGCTATCCATGGGAAGCTTGTGTACAGTCGGTGGAGCCCATTTGCTAGAGTCTCCAGAATAGCCGTGTTTGAAGAACCCCGTGACGGAAAGCAGAAGCATATCTGCGTGTTGATTGTGAAGAATGGCTGTTGCCCAAAAATATCAAGCAAATCTTTCATGTCGGTTTTCTTGCGTTGAGTCTATGACTAATTTCATGTTCAAGTTATATAGTAAGTTATCCAATCACAGTGAGTCACAATTACTCACGGTGCGTTGGTGGGGCCTAT
>ERZ1673737.2166-NODE-2166-length-16963-cov-11.729714_pt1 | contig 16963 bp, 10 predicted proteins | sample MGYA00580211_ERZ1673737 | MGnify/ENA primary metagenome ERZ1673737 (study PRJEB41218, sample SAMN15661789) | gut metagenome | host: Homo sapiens | place: Canada: London | collected 2015-08-20/2019-03-30 | study: EMG produced TPA metagenomics assembly of... | reverse complement strand
CGAGACGGTCAAGGCCATGCGCAAGGATGTGCTGGCCAAGTGCTACGGCGGCGACATCTCCCGCAAGAAAAAACTGCTGGAAAAGCAGAAGGAAGGCAAAAAGAAGATGCGCCAGCTGGGCAGCGTCTCCCTGCCCAGCGAGGCGTTCACCGCCGTGCTCAAGCTCGACAGCGACGACGATTGATATTGATTTTTCCGCTCCCCTCCCCCCGGAGGGGAGTTTTTTTCATATCTGGCGGGCAGCTAAGGATCTTAGCTCAAATCTTGACCTTTCTTCCGATCTTCCCGCCCCCCAAAAAGGACAAAAAAGCCCCCGCCTCCGGGAGTACCGGAGGCGGGGGCTTCGCCGAACTGTGGCTTATGAAGAAGGTTTTCGGAAGGACCGCTTATCAGGCAGGCTGTGCCTTGTTGGCATTCTTCTTGCCCGTCATGAAGCAGTAAGCCATGATGAGCACGCATCCAGCAATGCCGATAATATCAGACATGGAGCTGGGCAGGATGAAGATGAAGGCCACAACATAGCAGGCGATGCGCTCCCACATCTTCAGGGGACGGAACAGGTAGCCAGCGATGCCGCAGGCCAGCAGATAGGTGGCTGCAATGACGATGCAGTATGCAATGATGATCTCCACCATCGTGCCTTCCAGCAGGATAGCGGGACGATACACGAATGCAAAGGGGACGATGAAAGCGGTGATGGCGAAGGAGAATGCCTTCCAGCCGTTCTTCCATGCGCTTGCACCCGCGATGCCTGCCGCAGTAAAGGATGCCAGACAGACGGGAGGAGTGATCTGAGCCACGACACCGAAGTAGAAGATGAACATATTGGTGACCAGAGCGGAGATGCCCAGACCCTGGATAGCCGATGCGAACAGAGTGACAGCGATCAGGTAAGCGGCCACGGTAGGCAGTGCCATGCCCAGCAGCAGGCAGCCCAGAGCGGCGATGAGCAGTGCGATGAACAGGCTGCCCTCACCAGAGGTACCGATGAGCTTTGCGATCTTGACGGCAACGCCGGAGTTGACCACGATGCCGATCATGATGCCGCAGGCAGCGGTGGGGATCGCAATGTTTGCGGCCTGACGGACGCCGTCCATCAGGGTCTGGAGCAGCTTGCGGGGGCTCATGCGGGTCTCAGGAGAGATCGCTGCGATGATGATGGAGAAGATGGTGCAGTAGATCGCGGAACGGGGCAGAGAGTAGCCCATGATGATCATGATGACCAGAACGATGATGGGCAGCAGACGGTACACGCGGGGCAGGATGGGCTTGCCTTCGTAATGTACGCCGGAGTCTTTGCCCAGACCCTTCTTCTTTGCGATCATGTGGACAAGGATGAAGACGGCGAGGAAGTAGGCCACAGCGGGCAGGACGGCTGCTGCTGCGATCTGCGCATACTGCACGCCGATGATCTCGGCCATGATGAATGCGCCAGCGCCCATGATGGGGGGCATGATCTGGCCGCCGGTGGAAGCAACAGACTCGACTGCTGCTGCCTCTTCGGGGGCATAACCGGTCTTTTTCATCAGGGGGATGGTCAGAACGCCGGTGGTGGAAACATTTGCGATCGCAGAACCAGAAACCATGCCCAGCAGGCCGGAAGAGATGACCGCTGCCTTTGCGGGGCCGCCGACCGTCTTATCGCTGAGCTTCATGCCGCCGTCGATCAGGACACCGCCGCCGCCGCAGTTGGAGAAGAAGGTACCGAAAACGAGGAAGTAGAACAGGGTGCCCAGAGAAGTGACCAACGGAGAGCCGAAGATGCCATTCTCGCCGTACATCAGGACTTCCATCAGTTTGGGGAAGCTGATGCCGGAGAAGCGGAACAGGCCGGGGATATACTGGCCGAACCATGCATAAGCAAGGAAGAAGCAGATGACCCAGAACAGGGACATACTGACCACGCGGCGGACGGCCTCCATGACATTGATGACCAGAAGCACCGCCACGATGACCTCGGTGGTGGTCATAACGTCAACATTGAAGATACGGTAGTTGAGCTGTTCTGCGTGGCTCAGGAAGAACCAGCAGATGAAGCAGCTGGACGCGATGAGGAAGATGTCGTAGATCCACCACAGCTTATTGTGGCTCTTGGATTTCTCGACCATCGGATTGTACAGCCACACCACGACCAGTGCAAGGCACATATGGAGCGGCAGCTGGAACCACGGGTCAAGGGGCTTGACCAGCTTGATGTAGAGCTGGAACACCGTCCAGATAACGGTAAGAACTGCCAGCGAATAGAAGCGCCATTTCGGCATATTCTTCAGCAGCTTGGCGATTTTGGTATCTTCGTCCTCTTCGTTTGCCAGAGCCTTGGCCTTGGCGTCGAGAGCCGATACCTTGGTTTCTTTTTCGTTGCTCATATTTCCCTCCGTATTATCCCTTGTGAAAGCAGAGGCCGGACACCGCAAAGCGTCCGGCCTCTGCCTACGGTCAAAGGATAGATCTGATGTCGTGCGGAGCGCCTCCGCCGAAAGCTTTCACAGCCGGAACTTACTTCATGTAGCCTGCTTCCTTGTAGTACTTCTCAGCACCGGGATGCAGCGGGCAGCCGCCGCGCTTCATCTCTTCCCAAGCGGTCTCAGGCTCCCACGGAGACAGGGAATTGTACTCGGCCACCAGAGCGTCGCGGTTCTCGCTCAGGCTCTTGGTGATGGCGTAGACGACATCCTCGCTCAGGCTCTCTTTGCAGAAGACACAGTCGGGAGTGCCGGGCAGCGTCAGCTCCTTATCCTGACCCTTGAAGGAGTTGGCCGGGATGGTGATGAGGTCGAAGCCCTTTTCGCTGACGAACCAGCTGCACAGGTCATCGCCCCACTGCAGGAAGGTGACATCCACGCTGGTAGCGATCTGAGCCATGGTGGAAGAAGCAGAAGAGGTGTGGTCGATGTAGAAGTCGATCTGGCCGTCCGCGATGGCGTCTGCGTTGGCATCGCCGCCCTGGTTGGTGATGGAGCCGCCCCAGCTCTTCAGGTCGTCCTCGGTCACGCCGAAGTACTCGAGCAGCAGGTAAGCGCCCTCAGCATCCATGGAGCCCTTTGCGGAGCAGCCGATGCGCAGGGGCAGCTTCTGCTCAAAGATCTCCTCGATGGTGGAGACATTGTACTTCTGCAGGAATGCGTTGGACACGCAGTTGATGTAGCAGACAGCAGTCAGGCCGCCGATGATCGCTGCATAGCCGCTGGTAGCAGGCTTGCCCAGAGTGCCTTCCTCCATTGCCCACTTTGCAGGAGCACCGTTGATGAAGGCCAGATCGGTGTTGCCGGAAGCAAACAGATAAGGAGCACCCATACCGCCAGGAGAGTCAGGGTTGACGTTGACAGTCTGGAAACCGCCAGCCTTCTCCAGCACCTTGGACATTGCAACGATCATATTGTAAGAGCCAGAACCGACCTTATCGGAGCTGAAGTTCAGAGTCTCTTTGCTCATATCGGGCAGACCGTCCACAGCCTTTGCCTCAACGGAAGGAGCTGCCTCACTGGAAGCTGCGGTGCTGGTGGAGGAAGAGCCGCCGCAGGCTGCCAGAGCACCAGCCGCTGCCATAGTACCAGAAACCTTCAGAAAGCTGCGACGAGAAATCTTTTTCATAATCTTGTTCTCCTTTTCTCTTGGGGTTCTCGTGTAGCGAACCGGACTGTGTACTTCATGCCTTCTTCTGCGGCGTCGCCGCTTTTCACAGTCTTTGTTCGTTTTTGTTGTCTAAATTATATTCAAAATGGCAGACCCTTACAACGGCTAAACCACCTTGTTTCCGTTTCATTCTGAAACATTTCCAGGATATTTCATGAATGTTCTATTAAAACCGTAACATTTTAGAACGTTTTAACAGTCTTGCTCCAATCCACACGTTTCAGGATAGAACTTTTCTTTCCGTCCGTTAAGTTAAAAAACGCCCGCCTTTGCAGCAGGAACTGCAAAAGCAGGCGTGCAGGGAGCGATTGGAAGATTTACGCCTCGCGGCCGGTCATCTTGACGGCATACTTGATGGCGTTGACAAGGCTCAGCTCATTGCCGTTGCCCTTCCCTGCATGGTAGAAGTCGGTGCCATGGTCCACGCTGGCGCGGATGATGGGCAGGCCGAGGGTCACGTTGACGCCCTCGACCGCCTTCCACTCCTGCTTCTCACGGTCGTAGACGAAGCCGACGGTCTTGAGGGGGATATGGCCCTGATCGTGGTACATGCAGACCACGATGTCGTACCAGCCGCCGATGGCCTGCGAGAAAACGCTGTCCGGCGGGCAGGGACCCACAACGCCGGTGATGCCCTCGGCCTTGGCAGCCTCGATGGCCGGGGTGATCTCCTCGATCTCCTCGCGGCCGAACAGGCCGTTCTCGCCGCAGTGGGGGTTCAGGCCGGCCACCGCGATGCGGGGGTTCTCGATGCCCATATCCTTGCAGGCTTTATTGGCGATCTCGATGACTTCCAGCACGCGCTCTTTCTTGACCCGGTCGCAGGCTTCGCGCAGGGAGACGTGGGTGGAGACGTGGACCACGCGCAGGTCGTGGTGGGCCAGCATCATGGTGTACTTCTTGGTATGGGTGTAGGTGGCGTAAATTTCGGTATGGCCGTCGAAATGGGTGTAGCCGTCCGACTTCTCGCCGTGATAGTATTCCAGAGCCTTGTTCATGGCTTCCTTGTTCAGGGCGTTGGTGCAGGTAGCATCCACCTCACCGGCCATGGCCAGCTCGATGACCTTCTTGACGCACTGGAAGGCTGCGTTGCCGCCCTCCACGCTCACCTTTGCCATCTCGAACTTGTTGATGTCCTCGATGAGGTCGAGGTGCAGCACGTCGATGGTTCCGGGGGTGAACAGAGCATCCGACACCTTGTCGCAGCGGTGGATGACGATGTCCTCACGGCCAACGAACTTCCTGGCCTGCTCGAACACCTTCACGTCGCCCACAACGATGGGGCGGCAGTAGGTGTACTGCTTCGGATCTGCCAGAGCCTTGATGGTGATCTCCGGGCCGGAGCCGGCGGGATCGCCCATCGTAATGCCAACGATAGGTTTATTCATAGCAGTGCTCTCCTTGCTCTTCTCAGTTCAGGCCCTTGGCAGCGTTCTCAGCCAGGACTTTCTTGATGGCTTCCAGACCCTCTTCGGGGACGTAGTTGAAGGGCGCGCGGCACTTGCCGACGTTGTGGCCCTGCAGGGCCACAGCGGTCTTGATGATGGTGTTGGGATTGCCGTACTTGAAGGTCTGCTGCAGGATGGCGATCGCGTCCTGCGCGGCCTGTGCGCCCTCGAGGTCGCCAGCCTTGAAGCAGTCGTAGATCTTTGCAACAGTGGCAGGCCAGATGTTGGCGCGGCCTGCAATGCCGCCTGCGCCGCCCTCTTTCAGGCAGGTCAGGATCGCGCCGTCGTTGCCGGCGAGGATGGCCACATCCTTGTCCAGCTCACGGGTCAGGCGGATGTAAGCTTTCAGGTTCTCGATGTCGCCGCTGGAATCCTTTGCGCCGACGATGACGTCCACGTCACGGCAGAGGGCCTGCACGGTCTCAGGCAGGAGCTTGTTGCCGGTGCGGGGCGGGATGTTGTAGAGGATGATGGGGATGTTGACCTGCTTTGCCACGGCCACATAGTGGTCGTACAGCTCCTTCTGGGAGGCCAGTGCGAAGCTGGGGGTGATGATGGACAGTGCATCTGCGCCCATCTCCTCGGCGCGCTTGCTCATGCGGATGGTCTCGGCGGTGGTGATGCAGCCGGTGCCTGCGTAAACGGGGACGCGGCCCTTGACCTGGTCGATGACGGTAGCCAGGATCTCTTCCTTTTCCTTAAAGGAGAGGGCATATGCCTCGCCGTTGGTGCCCAGAGGGAACATGCCGTGGACGCCGCCTGCCAGCAGGCGCTCGACCTGCTGACGCAGAGCCTCGTGGTTGACGGTCTGCTCGTCATCGTTGTTCATCGGGGTAATTACCGGAGGGATAATGCCTTTGATGTCGCTGGTCTTCATAACGTGTTCTCCTTTTCTATTACATGATCTCCTGATACAGTTTGCGGGCGTCGTCAGCGGTGACGGGGCGCATATTGTTCACCAGCAGACGCTGCACCTGCATACCGGACTCGACCAGACCCTCGAGGTCCTCAGCGGGGACGCCGAACTCCTTCAGGCTGGTGGGGATGTCCAGATGCTTGACGATCGCTTCGAGGCGGGCGATCATCCATGCAGCCTTCTCGTCCACGGTGGTGCAGGTCTTGTTCTCGTGGCAGCAGCGGTCATAAGCCACAGCCAGACGCTCTTTGACAGCCGGATGCTCGCTGTTGAAGCGCATGACAGGAGCCAGCAGGATGGCGTTGGAGACGCCGTGTGCGATGTGGTACTTGCCGCCCAGAGGATAGCTCAGAGCGTGGACTGCGGTGGTGCCGGAAGCGGTGATGGCCAGACCGCCGTAGTAAGCTGCGATCTGCATCCGGTTCTTCTCGGCCATGGCATCGGGGTCATCGCAGGCTTTCTCAATGTTGTTCAGGATGAGGTCGAGGCCCTCCAGAGCGTACAGGTCGCTGAAGGGGTTGGCCTTGTTGCTGGTGAAGCACTCGATGCAGTGTGCCAGAGCATCAACGCCGGTAGCAGCTGCGATCTTGCGGGGCAGGTTCTTGATCATGCGGGCGTCGAGGATGACGTAGTCCGCGATCATGTTCTCGTTGACGATGCCGACCTTCAGCTCCTTCTCGGGGACAGCGACGATGGCGTTGGGAGTGACCTCAGCGCCGGTGCCGGCGGTGGTGGGGATGAGGACGATGGGGACGCACTTCTGAGCCATACCGGGGTTGTCCAGCAGCTCCTTGACGCCATAGTCATCGGTCACCAGCACGCTTGCCAGCTTGGCTGCATCCATGACGGAGCCGCCGCCGCAGGCCACGATGAGGTCAGCGCCGGAAGCCTTGAACTCATCCACCAGCTTCTGGACTGCCATGTAGCTGGGTTCGGGAGGCAGCTCGTCCAGAACATAATACTCTGCACCGGAAGCCTTCACCGCCTCCTCGGGCAGGGCGAACAGGCCGGCGCCCTCAATGCCCTTGTCGGTGAACATTGCCACCTTCTTTGCACCACGGGCCTTGATGATGGCGGTGATGTTGTCCATTGCGTTCTCGCCGCCGTAAACTGCGTGCGGCATCTTCAGATTGTACTGGGTCAGCATAACAAATTTCCTCCTTCAAAAAATCAGCGGGTCTGGGCGGCGGTGGGGTTGTACAGCCCCACCGTCTCGCGCTTCGCGCCCATGACATCTTCTTCACGGAAGCGGATGTATTTGATGCCCTGACGGGTGCGGGCCGCGTAGGTCAAGTGCATGGCACCATCGCGGCTCTGCATCAGGTAGGGATACTCGTACTGCTTATTATTGGTCTTATTCTCGTCCCCCATGAAGCCCTCGCCGCGCTCCATCCAGCGGATCATCGGGAAGGTCTTGCCGCCGTCCTCAGAGAGGGCCACAGCCACCGGGCAGCGCAGGCCGGGCCATGCAGCTTTGCCCGGCTGAGGGGTCGGGGTGCAGGTGGGGTTGTAGGCGATTGCAATGCGGCCGCTCTGCAGTTTAAGGGCGCTGATGCTGGAATTGTTGTTGGGCAGCGGAGTAGCCACCGGCTCGCTCCACGTCTCGCCCCAGTCGAAGGACTCGCTGCGGTGGATGCGGTAGGCCTCGCGGTTGCGCATGAAAGCCACCAGATGGCCCGGCTCAAGCTCTACGACGTTGGCATGGACATGACCATTGCTCTTCGGCATCATGACCATATGCCAGGTCTTGCCCTCGTTGTCCGAAATGCGGAAAGCAGTGGGGTCACCGGACAGGCCCTCAGCCGAGTCGGTACAGAGCCAGTTGGCGAAGATCCAGCGGCCATTGCTCAACACCTGAATGGGCTGGCGGCAGAAGGTACCCTCCTCGGGGAAGATCGTCTCATAGGGTCCCCACGTTTTGCCGCCGTCGGTGCTTTTCTGGCAGCGGACGACCGCTGTGTACTGCATATTGTCCTTGCCAGCCTGTCGGTCGAGCTGTGCAGTATACATGGCCCACACCGCGTTGTCCGGGCCGTAAAACAGCGAGGGGTTCTGCTCGCTGCGGGTGGGGTCGCCAGAGATGTCCACCGGCGGCAACCACTGGGCACCATCCTTGGGCAGGACAGAGCAGATGATGCGGATGTCTGCGCTGCCCTCATAAGTACCGGCGAACCAGCAGCACAGCAGCGTGCCGTCGGGCAGCTCTACCATGGCAGGTGCATGGGCGGTGGGATAGCCGCCGGTGGGCAGCAGGGCTTCCAGCGTACCCATCTCTTCGTTTTCGTAGATCGTGCCGTCCCAAGTCAGGCCGGGAAGTTTTTTATATGTCATAGTGTCCTCCAAAAAATCAATCGTTCTATCGCAGTTTTAAAAAGCAATGCCTTTCAAACCGGCATATTTGCGATATGCAGTTTGCGGATGTTGCTTGTGCATTAAAAACGCAAACTGCTATAAATTTACTCTGCTGCAATGCGGTCTGCAAGGTCGAGCAGCAGTTTCTCGTGGCCGAAGCCGCCCGACTTGGTGATAACGTAGCGGGTGCAGCCGCAGTAGGTGAAGCGGGCCAGCACGACGCCCTTTTCCATCTCGCACACCGGCTCGAGCTCCTTGATGCCCACGCAGTTCATGCACTGTAACAGCGTGTCGCCGCCGGTGAGCAGCAGGGTCCCAAGCGCGGGGCTGGTGAACAGTTTGCCCAGCATATGGCCGATGCTGCTGGCGATGCCGACCCGCAGGCCCTCGAGGTCGAGGCCCCGGGCGGCGGCGTAATCCGCCGTGGGCTGGTTGCCGCCCTCGTCGTTGGTCTCGATGATGCAGCGGGGGTTCGCGGCCAGCATCTCGTTGATGCCCTGCAGGGCCTCTTTGCCGTTCTCGCTCTCCCAATAGCCGGGGTCGAGCTTCTGGCGGGGGGTCAGGCGCAGGCGGGAGAAGCCGTTCTGTTCGGCCACATCCAGCTGGCGCAGGGTGATGGAGTTGACGCTTCCGCAGACCACCAGCAGGCGATGGTCCAGCTTCGGCATGGTGACCGTCCTGCGCTCGGTCATCTTCATCAGGTCGGGCAGTAACGCTGCAAAGCCGGCACAGCCTGCCATCAGGCGGGGCTTGCCATTCCGGAACAGGGCGCGGCCCGTGGACGCAAGGTCGTCGAGGCTCCCGGCGTCAAAGACCAGAATGCCCTCCTGCTCCGGCACAGCCTCACCCTCTTTCAGGGTCGGGAAGCTGTAGGCAGGCACATCGGTCTGTTCTCCGATGAGCTCCGTCACCCTGGCGTGGCGCACCGGCTCGAAGGGGTCGATGCCGAAGGGGCTCTCAGTCACAGGCACGCCACTGATATAATGTACTCCGTCCCGGGTCACACGGTCGATCTGGGGGAAGGCCGGCAGGAACGGCAGCCGGCGCTCCCCGCTGGTTTTGAGCAGGGCCGAAAGCTCTGCGCCGATGTTTCCGCGCAGAGCGGAGTCTGTCTTTTTATAGATGCTGAAAACGCCCGCACTCATCGCCTCCCGGGTCAGTTTTGCGATGACGGCGTAGGCCTCCGCAGCGGACAGATGGCGTGTCTCGGTGTCCACCACCAGCACAGCGGCATCATTGGCTGCAAAATCCACCTGCTCTCCGACCACGACGCGGGTGGGGATGCCGCAGGCGGCGAACTGGACGCCCGTGTCCAGCGCACCTGTAAAGTCATCTGCAAGGATCAGCAGAAGCAGCATAGGTTGCTCCTCCTCTCATGATTTATTCTCTTGATACCATTATGCCTTATTTTGACACGGCGTGCATGGAAACGAGCGGCCTTTTCCGTTTTAATTTGAAACATCGATTAAGTTTTTTGGTTATAAAGTCTTAAACCGTTTCAAATCAGAACAGTCTTTGTTTGATTTTTGGAAGTTTATTTGCTAGAATAGTAGCAAATATGAACGGAGGTGTCCGTTGTGATAGAGACTCACACCCGTATTCTGGGCATCGCCCCCTACGACGGAATGCGCACCGCGATGGAGCAGGCGGCGCAGGCTTATCCCAATGTTGAAATGGACATTTACACCGGCGACCTGGAAGACGGGCAGGCCATCGTGCAGCAGATGCCCCCCAACTCCTACGACTGCATCATCTCCCGCGGCGGCACCGCAGCCCTCATCCGGCAGGTGACCGACCTGCCGGTGGTGGACATCCACATCTCGGTGTACGACGTGCTGCGCACCATGAAGCTGGCCGAGAACTATTCCAGCCTCTACGCCATCGTGGGCTTTCCTTCCATCACCGAGCCGGCCCACACCCTGTGCAGCCTGCTGGACTTCAACCTCGACATCCTCACCGTGAACAACGCCGCTGAGGTGCGCCACACCCTGGAACGCCTGCAGCAGGGCGGCTACCGGATGGTGGTCTGTGACATGGTCACCCACACCATCGCCCGGGAGATGGGCTTCGACGCCTTCCTCATCACCTCCGGCGTCGAAAGCCTCCACGCCGCCATCGACCAGGCCGTGAACATCAGCTCCTGGTTCGGCCATCTGCGGCAGGAGAACCTGTTCCTCCGCAGCATCACTCAGGGCCAGAATGGCCGCGTCATCGTCATGGAGTCCAACGGCGACCTCTTCTACAGCAGCATCTCCGAAGTCCCGGCGGAGCTGAGCAGCGTCCTTCAGTCCCACATCCGGGAGATACCGGCCAGCGGCAACCTCCGCTTTTACTACACCGAGCGGGACCAGCTCTACAGCATCACCGCCCAGCAGCTGCTGATGAACAACGTCCAGCGGTGTCTGTTCTACTGTGTTCCGGCCCGCATCCCGCTCCATTCCAGCCGTCCCGGCCTGCGCACCCTGAACAAGGGCGAGTGCGAATACCTCTTCGCCAACAGCTTCTACAGCCTCAGCGGCGCGATGGGTACCCAGGCGGCCGAGATACGCTCCCTCGCCCTGCTGCGCCAGCCGGTATTCATCTACGGCGAGCCCGGCACCGGCAAAGAGCAGATCGCTCGCTATCTCTATCTGCACAGCTCCCTTGCAAACCACCCCTTCATCGTGGTGAACTGTGCGCTGCTGAATGAGAAGACCTGGGATTTCCTGCTCAACCACTACAACTCCCCTCTCAGCGCCACCGGAAACACCATCTACTTCCAGAATTTCGAGTCCATCCCGCCCCAGTGGAGTTCAGAGCTTCTTGCCGCCATTGAAGAGACCGGTCTTGCCCGCCGGGTGCGGCTCATCTTCTCCTGCTCCGTCGTCGAGGGGGAGCCGGTGCCGGAGGTGCTCCGACGAGATCCCGTCTCTGTCCAGCCTCTACCTCAACAGCCTGAACCTCGAGCTGGGCAAGCAGCTCTCGGGCTTCGAGCCCCGGGCCATCGAGATGCTCCGCCAGTACCCCTGGCCCAACAATTACACCCAGTTCAAGAACGTCCTGCGCGCCCTCGCCGCCCTGTCGGACGGCCCCTACATCCGGGCCGGGACGGTGGCCGATCTGCTTTCCAAAGAGCGGACCCTGCGGGCCATGCCGCAGCCGGCTTCTGCCCGCAAGCCCAGTGAGCAGACCCTCGAAGAGGTCATCCGCGATGTCGTCCAGCAGACCGTCGCCGCCCACGGCGGAAACCGCGCCGCCGCTGCCCGTCAGCTGGGCATCAGCCGCACGACCCTCTGGCGCTATATGGAAAAGATCGAGCAGAAACAACAGACTGTAGAAAAAGAGTCCTGAAAAGCACAAAAAAGCTCCGGCTTTCGTACGAAAGCCGGAGCTTTTTCTTGTGTTTTTACACGCCCGAATAGGCGGAGAAGCCGCCATCGATGGGCAGGCAGATGCCGGTGATGAAACCGGCAGCGTCATTGTTCAGCAGGAACAGCAGTGCGCCCACAAGGTCCTTTTCGCTGTCGCCGAAGCGGCCCATGGGGGTCGCGGCGAGGATCTTGTTGGTACGGGCCGTCGGGGTGCCGTCCTCATTGTAGAGGAGGCTGGCGTTCTGCTCACTGGCGAAGAAGCCCGGAGCGATGGCGTTCACCCGGATGCCGACCTTGCTGAAATGGACGGCCAGCCACTGGGTGAAGTTGGTCACAGCGGCCTTGGAGCCGGAGTAGGCCGGTATCTTGGTCAGAGGCAGGTAAGCGTTCATGCTGGAGATGTTGAGGATGTTGCAGCCCGGGCGGCCCACCATCTGGCGGGCGAAGGCCTGGGTGGGCAGCAGGGTGCCAATGAAGTTCAGGTCGAACACCATCTCTACGCCGCTCTCGTCGAGGTCGAAGAAGGTCACGGTATCGTCCTCGAGGTCGGCCATCTCGAAATACTCTTTGTCGGTGTTGGCGCGGGCGTTGTTGCCGCCGGCACCGTTCACCAGAATATCGCAGGGGCCAAGCTCTGCCATCACGTCCTCAGCCACCTGCAGGCAGTTGGCCTTGTTCATGACGTTGCAGGTGTAGCCCCTGGCGATGCCGCCTTCGGCCTCGATCTCGTCGGCCAGAGCCTTGAGCTTCTCCATATTGCGGCCCAGCAGGGCGACTTTTGCGCCCGCCCGGGCCAGAGCCTTGGCGAAAATGGAGCACAGGGTGCCGCTTGCGCCCGTGACGACGGCCACCTTGCCGGTCAGGTCAGTGTTCAGTACATTCTGTTCCATGTTCTTCCTCTTTACAGGCTCAGCTGCGGTACTCGGCGGGCAGCTGGTCCATGCTCTGCCACTTGGTCATGGCCTCTTCCAGCTTCATGCCGTTGGCCACAGCGTCGCGGCGGCAGGCGTTGACCGCCTGGATCTCCTTCATCTTCTCGCCGGTCAGGGTGTAGCCCTTCATGGCGATAAGGGTAGCGGCCCAGGCCACCATCGGGATGATGCAGAACAGCACGATGACCACCCAGTTCATACCGGGGGTGTAGGGGTCGTACTGGGTGGGCAGGCTCTCGAGACCGATGAAGCTTACAGCGATGCCGACGACGGTAGCGGACAGGCTGGACACCAGCTTGTCCACCAGACTGAACAGCGTACCCATGATGCCGGGGATGTAGTTGCCGCTGCGGTAAGTCTCGTAGTCGGAGCAGTCGGCGACCATGGGGATGGGCATATCGGCGGTGGCGTAGTATGCGCCGTAGCCGATGCCGAAGAATGCGATGAAGAGGATGGTGTAGAGGTTGATGGACAGGCCGTTGTCCCCCATGATGGACAGGGTGAAGGCGTCGCTGCGGCCCCAGAGCATCAGCAGCACCAGCACGCCGATATAGCAGATGAATGCCACGCTGACGTACTTCATCAGGCTGGCCTTCTGGCCCTCCTTCTGGCTGGTGCGGACGGTGAGCAGGAAGAAGGGCACGCTGAAGACGTAGCCCAGCACCATCATGGGCAGGTACAGGCCGTCATAATTGCCCATCATGCAGCCGTACAGCATACACAGGACGGTGGTGTTGGTGGCGATGGAGAGAGCCAGCTTGCAGCCGGCACCAGCCACCATCAGGCGCTGCATGGGGTTATTGTTCTTGATGATCTGGACGTACTCGTGCAGCTTGACCTTCTCGCTGGCCTCGCCGCCGATGCCGAAGTACTTGGGCTGGTCCTTCTCCCAGATGCCGATGATGGCCAGAATGGTGAGGAGGATGGAGATGACGATGCCCACAGGAGCCAGGGTGCGGAAGAAACCGGCAGAAGCGTAGCCGCCCTCATAGTTTTTGGCGAGGATGGGGGCGAAGAACTGCATCGCACCCATGCCCAGCAGAGAGCCGACGGTGTTGAAAATGGTGAACAGGGGGCGCTGCTTGGGGTCGTTGGTCAGAACGGTCTGGCCGGAACGGGTGCAGCTGGTCTGGAAGGTGTAGCCGATGACCCAGACTGCGTACAGAGCCACGAAAGCCGCATAGCGCAGGAACATCGAGCTGGCGGGGATGAGCGGGGTCAGGCAGTACAGCACGAGGATGCTGGCTGCCATGATGAGGTTGCCGATGACCATGAAGGGCCGGAACTTGCCGAACTTGCCGTTGGTGCGGTCCATCAGGGCGCCGATGATGGGGTCGGTGATGGCGTCGAACAGGCGCATACCGGTGACCATGACCGAAGCGAAGATCATGGACAGGGCCAGCACCTTGCTGCCGAAGGTGGCGATGTAGGAAAGCACCAGCACATAGTACACGTTCGTTGCGCCGTTGTTCAGCGGGAACAGCACCAGCTGGTAGGTCTTGGCGCGGTTCAGGCCCGGCGCCTTTGCGGTTTGTTCACCCATTTGCGGTGTCTCCTTTTTTCTTACAAAAAACGGCAGCCTGCCCGCCGTTCTGGGGGACAGGCTGCCATTCATTCTTAACAGTTGCGGAAATCTGCGCCGGAATTACTTCTGGTCAGCTGCGGGAGCGGTATCGACCATGCTCTTCTTCGCCTTGAGGGCCTTGCTCAGCTGCCATGCGCACAGGATGGTCAGAACGGCCAGCACTGCGATGAGCGCATAGATGGCGGTCTGCCACCACGGGGTGATGGTCTTCAGGGTATCGGTGGAAGCCCAGCCGTTCATGGCGTTGGAGTTGACCACGGTGTAGAGGATGTGGTGCATCGCATTGCGCATCTGCGTGACGATATAAGCATCGTTCTCATAGTTTGCAGCCTTGGTGGTGTGGATCTTGGGCATCGGGCTGTCCCAGATGTCGGAGCCGGCGATGAGGCCGTCCACCAGGTCCATGTACTGGCTGGAACCGGAGAAGTCGGTGATGCACATGCCGCGCATACCCAGCTCGCCGCGCAGGAAGCCGGTCAGCAGGTTGGCGTTCGCGCCGCACCAGGTAGCACCCCAGCGGTTGAAGCCGGTCATGACGCTCCAGGCGCCGCCATCGGTGATGGCCTTGTCAGCGACTTCCAGATAGATCTCACGAGCGGTCTGCTCGTTCAGCCAGGTGTTAACACCGCGGCGGCTGGTCTCGGAGTCGTTCAGGGCGACGTGCTTCAGGTAGACATAGACGCCCTTGGACTGGATGCCCTGCACCTCAGCAGCGCAGATGGTGCCAGCCACGAACGGGTCCTCAGAGTAGTACTCGAAGTTACGGCCGCAGTAAGCGGTGCGGTGCATATTGATGCCGGGGCCGTACAGGCCGGAGTAACCCATGGCCAGGCAGTCCTCGCCGATGCACCTGCCGACCTCGTTGATGAGGTCAACATTGAAGGTAGCAGCCATGACGTCCTCGGAGGTGTAGCACATTGCGGATGCACCACCGGTCAGGGCAGCGGTCAGACCCTGAGGGCCGTTCTCGTCCTTGGTAGCAGTCTTGCCGATGGAGGCAGCGGCTGCGGTGTTGTGGAAGCCGAGGGTGATGGTGTTGACCATCTCGCTGTAGGTCAGCTGGTCCAGCAGGGTATCCCACTCGGGATCATCGAAGTCCTTGCCGATCATGGAAGCGAGGGTCAGGCCGTTCTTGGCGCCCAGAGTGGGCATCTCGACGCTGTTGGCCTCAGAGCCGTCGTACTGGGTGAAGGCGAGGCTTGCAGCCAGAGTCTCGTTGGCGGTCAGCTGTGCGGGAGCGGTGGGGATGGTGCCGGTCCAGTCGGAGCGGCTCATCCAGGTCACACTGCCGGGAGCATCGCTGCTCTTGTTGGGGTCGGACTCGTCAAACAGGTTGGTGATGGCGGTGCCATTTGCGCCGGTGGAGAAGGTGGTGGTGTCGAGGGTGTCGTTGGTCCACTTCCAGACGAGGTCGGTGCTGCCGTTCTCGGTCATGCGGCCATTGGTGTTCTCGACGGTGTAGCCCTTGGCAGCCAGGATGTTGTTGACTGCGTTGTGGGAATCGGTGGCAGCGGTGAAGTAGTAGTCACCGGCGTCCACGATGTAGGTCTTGGCGTTGTTCGCGTCGTAGGTGCGCAGCTCGCTCTTCGGGACAGTGATGGTCACGTCCTCAGAAGCGCCGGGAGCCAGCACATCGGTCTTTGCGAAGCCGCACAGCTCAGCAGCAGCCTTCTCGATGCCGTTTGCCTTGTCGTAAGCGGTGTAGGGAGACTGGAAGTAGATCTGGACGGTCTCCTTGCCGGAGAAGGTCTTGCCGGTGTTGGTGACCTTCAGGGTGACGGTGAAGGCATCGTCAGACTCGGTCACGTTGAAGTTGGAGTATGCGAAGGTGGTGTAGCTGTCGCCGTAGCCGAAGGGGTAAGCAACAGTGGTCGCCCAGTTGTAGTCGCCAGCCTTGGCGGTACCCATGACGACATCCTCGTAACGGGTCTCGAAGTAACGGTAGCCCAGGTAGATGCCTTCCTGGTAGACACTGTACATACCCTGCACGTCAGCACCCTCGGTCAGCAGGTTGTACTCTGCTGCGTTGGGGTAAGCCTGGGTGTAGAAGTTGTACATAGCGGGGTTTGCCATGTTGTCGTACAGATAGGTATCGACCAGAGAGCCGGAGGGGGTGACAGCGCCGGACAGCAGCTGGCCCACACCGTTGATGCCGGTCTGGCCCACGTCGCCGATCCACATCGCAGCGTCGATGCCGTAGTCCTCACCGCAGATCTCGGGGTTGAGGAAGTCCAGCTCGATGGCGTTGGAGCTGTTGATGAGGACGATGATGTTCTTGAAGGTACCGTTGTCCTTCAGAGCCTTCAGGTTCTGCAGCAGCTCGACCTCTTCAGCAGACAGAGCGAGGTAGTTGCCGTCGCCCTCCTGACCGGAGATCCAGCTGTCGCTGGTGCCATTCTCGCCGCTGGGAAGGTCTGCGCCCTCACCGCCGGAGCGGGAGAGGACCACGATCGCAGCGTCGCCGTACTCAGCAAAGCTGGACTCAGCGCTGGACAGAGCGCTCCAGGGAGCCTCGTTGACAGCGTACTGGGTGTTCGCCTCCAGAGTATCGGAGATGGAAGCGGGGGTCATGCGGCTGTACTTGCTCATCATGGAGTCAGAGCTGTACAGGTCCCACAGGGTCTGGTTGATGGTGATGCCCTGAGCTTCCAGAGCCTGCTTGAGGTTGGGAGCCTTGCTGGTATCGACAGAGCCGGAGCCGGTGCCGCCGTACATCAGGTCCACAGAGCCGTGGCCGAACAGGCTGA
>ERZ1673737.2161-NODE-2161-length-16976-cov-4.271024_pt1 | contig 16976 bp, 8 predicted proteins | sample MGYA00580211_ERZ1673737 | MGnify/ENA primary metagenome ERZ1673737 (study PRJEB41218, sample SAMN15661789) | gut metagenome | host: Homo sapiens | place: Canada: London | collected 2015-08-20/2019-03-30 | study: EMG produced TPA metagenomics assembly of... | reverse complement strand
GTTGATATTTCCAAAGGTTCGGGCTCCGAACTACCACCAACTGCAGTATATCAGAATAGATCCAGTTATTGGTAAATGTGCATTGGTTCATTAATACCGCACATCTTAGAAATTATGGCCTAGGGACTACCCAGAAGAGCACATCGTTCTATACCCATCATACCCTCAAAGTCCATACAATTCAGCAAAAGGATCGAACCCAGAATCCTCATGACGAGTATACTCCATCCGATTAGCAATCCCCCTCGCCACCTCCTCCCCATAAACATCCCCAATCCAAGCAAGAGTAACATCATTCCCAGCACTAACCCCCGAAGAACTCCAAACATTACCATCAACAACCCACCTAGCACGGGGAACCCACCGAACACCCGGATAAGCCACCGTAGTCGCCCAAGCCATCTTATTAGTCGTAGCCCTCTTCCCATCCAAAACCCCAGCCCGCGAAGCAAGTATCGAGCCCGTACATACCGTAACCAGGTATTTCAAGCTGGGATATGTAGCACGGATATAGGCGATTGCATCTGAGATTTCTGGGCACGGGACGCGCGTGCCTAGACCGCCTGGGACGAGGAGGAGGTCGAGAGTCGGGGCTGCAGCGAATGTGTGTGTTGGGACCAGGCTTTGGCCGAGGGCCATGGGGGATATTGGTGCTTTTGTTGTTACTGGGTCCAGGGTTGAGGATAGGAGGGACAATGTTAGGCTGTGGCTCCGAGAGAGGACATTTAGACAGTCTACTGGGCCGAAGACGTCTAGGGCTTGGAATCCTGGGAATAGGACTACTCCTATGCGAAGAGGGTTGGGGTCTGGCGGGAGTTCTGGGGGTGATGTTAACGGGGAATTAGATGATTGCGTAGCGGGGGTCATCACACCAGACATCGGTTTTGGTAGTTCAGAGTCACTTCAGGGTAGTTCCTTTTTATCGGAATGTAGGCTGATTTTCGATGATGTTGTCAGAGAGAAATCCCGGGTAAGCCCGGTTTTTAAACGAAGTACTCCGTACTTTGTGCAGGGGTCGGTAAATAGCTCAACTGCAGCCATGCGTCGAATATGAGCAGATTAATGCGCCAGAACATTCCGCTGGTGTTGAAGACTAATTGAAGAGCGATGAACCAGCGATAATCTACCACGTTGAATCACAGTGTATATGTATGGTCGACACGTGGCCGGCCTATCACGAAAATAAGCTTATTTTTCCGGGGAAGACAATCATTGGATTGTGGAGTCGGATTGTGCTGTGTGTTGCGGTTGCCCGACAAGAGATTGTACCTAATACTACCTCTGGGGTTCACACGTGCTTCTCCTAGGAGTCTGATGGAAGGCGACCATGCCTGTGCACCTCTTAGCATCTACCGACGATCATGTCTATCAGTGGAGAAGTATATCTCCCCGCAATATCGCTGTGCCGGATCTGCAAAAGGACCACATGAGATCCTAGGCCACACGTATAAGGCGCTAGGTCATGGCCGAGAGAGAAACGTGGGTGTTTCGTTTGGAGTGTTCTGGCGACATTCTTGGCGGGCACCGGGACCGGGTGTTTTCATTGACTCGCTCATTAGAGGTTTGTGCTCAAAGAAATGCAGTAGACCGAAGCTCTAGGCCCAGTAGATATGGATAAGCGCATAGAGTGAGCTAAATATGCACGACCGCTTGATACCGGCTACCTGCATGAAAAGGCAAATAGTCATGCGACCTCGAGTCTAGCCGGGTCACGGCAATTGCGGCCTGGTTGGTATCGTGGTTCACCTCTGCTAATATTAATACGCTTTGATATAGGGGGCTTACAGGTGTCTTGTACTAGTCCTGCCAGTCGGGAACACAATGTATAATAAAGCTCAGAAGGGACAGCAAAGAATACGTTTGAAAAGAAAGTAAAGTTAAAGTAACTTACTCCGTAAAGTGACTTAGACATATCACGATAAGGAAGAGAATTAGTTACCCTTGAAAGCCTATCTCACAATAGAGTTATATTAAAGTGTGCGGATTGCTTCCACGGGCCACAATCATGCTTAACCGTCCTCCCCAGAATTTTCTGATTCGTCAAATGCGAGCTGTAATGATGTAGTCAAAGCAGGCTTGCGATATCACTTTAGGGTTTGATTGGTTCGGGATCGAGGGTGTGGTCAGACGAATCCCCCTGGTGTTGCATATTGGGAATTGCATATGGGAAGCGTTTGCCTGTGTAAATGCATCCGGGTCGCGTGCAGGCAGTAAGACTAGTTTTGGCTTTATATTCAGGGATGTTCGCCAGTTGTATAGATCGAATATCTATTAAGTTAATGCCAAGACTCTCCATGGTGGAGAGTCGACCGAGACAGACACGCTGAGGCCCCTTAAGTGGCTTAGTCTGTTTGATTCCTTGTTTTTAACATTCCAATATTGTGTGTACGACGGTCAAACTTCCAAAATTAGAGTCGGCCCAGACCTTCAACGTGAGAGACATTTATTTCCCTACCCGGCTTCCCATGTTTTCGCCTCTCTCGTATCCCCTTTCTTTTTCCTTCTTTGTCTTGCATCCCTGGTATCCTTGATCGTGGTTTCGCCCAATCCGAACTGGTCTGGATGGATAGCCGGTGACCAAATCTTTTATCATGGCGTACAACGCCGTCGCTCAGATCGACCACGAGGTGGCTTCGAACTCATCCGCTTCTGCATCACGCAGCCCCTCGCCTGCTCATGGTCATGCATTTGAGCAGCTCCCGCTTGACACTGATCACATTGGGGGAGGAAGCCACCTAGAAATCGCGAAAACCACCGACAACTCCAGCTTTGGCCCTTTGGGTTCTATGATTCGTTCCATGACTTCTACCAGCTACGATGTGGTGGAGGACGATGACTATGACGCCGATCCTTCCCCCGAGCGATCCAACAGCCTCCGCCGCATTCCTCCGCTCGATACGGCTGTCGCGCAGCATTTCTCCCCCGAACCGCCGCTCCGCAGTGCATGCAGCGACATTTCCGTGCCTCTCAGCCACCCTACCCCGGATCTTCAGTCGATACAAGGTGCTTACATTGGGAATGTGGAGCGCTTGGAGCAAAGTGCGGAGCGGCTGAGCTCGAGCTCAGCAGGCATCGGCAGCGAGATCCGTCGAATGGACCTGGCGCAGAAGAAGCGCTCATGCAGCTCCGCGTCAAATTCCATAAATCTCCGGAATGGTGCATTCTCACCGACGGGCACTATTTCCTCCGCTCATGGGTCAAATGTGTCCCCTGCGCGTCAGCGCTCCATATCGGGGTCTCGTCTGGCGCGGCTCTCTGAGCCCGATGACGGTGAACCTGCACACCAAGTGGACGAATTTCCTTCGCTGCCTAGGCTTCCTTCTCCACAACCCCTTTTCTACCCTCAAAGTGACTATCACCACGACCAATATGCTCCGCAACAAGTCCCCGCAGAGCTGGAGCGACGCGCCTCGGTCGCATCCAACGACACCTACCAACAGGCCCGCACACTGTTCACCGATTTCGATGGCGTCCATTTCACACCATTGGATAGGGCCGAGTCTATGCGCCAGGTCCCCTTAAACCATCCGCCTTTGGCCAGGAACCCGGACTCATACAAACAGCCGCAAGCGGGAGAGAATATGGTTTATTATCCAGCCCCTGTCCCGCGTATGCTGAACCTCCCACCCAAATTATCGCGCAAGACCAATACAGCACACGACAAACGGCGTGCGGAGGTTGCTGCCGCCATCGTAGCTCAGGATCGAAAGTCGACTGCGGTAGTACCCGGTGCTGACAAGGACAAACCAAACGACGAGCAACCCGACAAACGTCAAACGAAAGTGCCGCCTCACCTCCGTGCGAGCGTGTTCTTTGATCAGCCTAGCACGTCCCTGCAAGTAGAGGTCAAGCAGCAGTCCGCTGTCGCGACGCTGGAGAGCATTCTCGACGCTTCCGCAAATGCACCAGTGTCAGCTTTTACTGATCACCCCTACGCTGGTAATATTGGCTCAAACGTCTACGCGAAATCCAAGCGAAAGACTCTTTTCAAGGACTTGACTGGGCGGAAAGCAAACCGCCTCTCACGGAACACCATGGGTCAGCCTCTTAGCACCAACAATGCGGATGAGCTGGGTGATGCACCTACCACGGGCCATGGGTCACAGGCTGGACACGATTCCGACAGAGCCCATGATGAACACGACAATTCGCGATCAGAGGCGACTGACTCTGAAAGTGGCGAGCAATCTACGGAGGGTGAGGGTGAAGAAGAGGACGACGAAGATGAAGAGGAGCTAGACTATGTTGGCCCACCCAATACACTTATCGCTGAACTCGAGTTGCGAAAACATGAGCTGGCACACCGACGCCGCACCGCGGTCCCCATGCCTTACCAGGGCATGCAAACCACTCTGCTCGAAATGGACGAAATGGCCCAAAAGCAGAGTGACAAACGGCGGCAGCGTCCCGTCGCACTGGCCTGGGAAGGCCGCGATGAAGATGAAGATGTTCCCCTGGCTATGCTGTACCCCGAAAGGCCAAACCCGGACGACGAGGATCGACCGCTTGGCTTGATGGAGAAGCGGCAACAGGAGGAAAATGAACCTCTGAGCTCACGTCGAGCTAGGCTACGGGGTGAACCCATCCCGCAGCCGGAGAGACGCCCTGCTACGGTGTACGGAGCCGAGAAAGTCTACACCGCTGAACCACCTGAGCCTGCTGCTGAGAGTGGTGATGAGCTCGAGACTGAAACTCTGGCCGAGCGGCTCCAACGACTGAAGGGACACAACCGCTCGGAAAGCAAGTTCGCCAGTGATTTAATGGCCGAAATTGATACTCGGGCTGGCATTGCTGCCAAAGAAACTCCAGCTGATCCCGAGACCAATGAGGAGGAGACTCTTGCGCAGCGACGTAGTCGACTCCAAAAGGAGGGCGGTGCCCAACCTGGGCCGACAAAGGACCCGCGCGTACGCCGGAGCATGGCTGCTCTTACGCAGGGTCGTCCGGCCCAACTCCACCGGTATTCATCCCATGATATTCTAAATCAGCGACCTGGCATGTCTCAGTACGGCAATCGGATGTCCATGCAGCAGTTCCCACCAAGCACGGGGTATGGGATGCCCCAAGCCTACCCGATGGCTCAGCCATACGGATATCCCAAGTCCCAGACCGCCTATCCCACCCAACATACCATGAGTATGAATGGGATGGGATATGCCATGCCTCAAGGGTGTGGACCAACCGTGAACATGGCTGGACAACCAATTGACCCTGCCCAGGTCTCTGTGATTGATCGTTGGAGGCAAAGCATCCGCTGAAATGCGGCATCAAGCACTTCGATTTCTGCCTATTTGCATAGCATATTGAGCGTTTTTGATTTTGAAGGATATCCAAGTAGAATATTATGTACAATTAATCAAGGCATGTTAGTGATTCAATTCAAATGTAGTCGAGTATGTGACGTGATATTGGAGATGGGTCCAGGCGCGCAGGACACGAGGCAGCTTGAGATAGTGTAACCTAAAATTAGTTACTTGCATCTTCCTCAATTCCTGGTAATTTTAAGCATCATTCCAGCGTCACTTCGAGCCCAGCCTATTAGCCCTGCTTGAAGCTCAAAGTGGGTTCTGCACGCCCCACGGTCCTGTCAGTGGTATGTGAGAGGACTCTCTGTCGACACCCCTCAGCAGGAAAGACTGCAATGGACCATCACGCCCCCTTATAATCCTCACGGCTCAACCTGGCGTGGGGGGCTAAGCACCATGCCGCCCTCTACTGTCTTCTCATACTGGCGCCGCGACCACCGGCGCTCGATCATATCACCCGCTTTACCAGCGAGCTCACCTTCCAAAGGGGCGAATGGCAGCCCGATCAGCAGTCCTCCTCAGCTGCCAGAAATTCCAGATACCCCGACCCTCACCACGTCCTTCGGTTACCCCTCACAGGATGCCCCTTCCTCGATCGAGTCGCCGCTGGACATCGATGCGTCTAAGCTAACCATCACCTCATCGGCCGCGCCGCTATCTTCCTCCCTCACTCTTGCCGTTCCGTCGCCGTCATACGATAGGGAGAACCGTCCTCACTCAAGCCCCGGGGAATGGGAAGGAGAAGCGTTCACGTCGCAAGCGAATGATTCCCAAGTGTCTGTTTCGGGTCTCCGGTCTGATCAAGGAGATGGGGAGTCGAACTCCAAATCGAACTCGCCATTCCGTCGGTCCTTTGGAAAGCAGAAACGATCGCCAACTGCCGCTCCGGGGTCGAGCCATTTTCGATTCAGGACGTCGCCCGATGACTCGCCGGCTGATAAACAAACCGTGCCGCAGAAAGATAAAGATTTCAGGGTGGAGGGAGGCGCGGCTGTTCGCCGTATTGGGGATCGGGATCGGGATGTGCCTGTGGAGAGTACCAATACCCATCACAAGTCTGGCAAGGCGATGCTTCATCTTTTAAATCCTATGTCTCTTCTTGCGCGTCGGCGCTCGTCGCAGATCGTTAGTTCGAGGGCAGAGGAACCTAGGCTCAATAATCGGAACGTGCCTGCCATGCCGGATGATTATGATCCTCGAATTCGTGGGAATATTGTTCATGATTTCTCAGCTCCACGACCTCGCAGAAATGTCTCTGCACAGCAGGATGGGGTTATTTCCAATCTGCAGGAACCGTCTCCTTCTCATATTCCTCAGGGTGGTCGCTGGAATGACCAGACAAAACGACACAGTGATCATTCACCTGTGTTTAAAGAGCATTTTGAGGATCAGAATGTGCTGCAGGTCGAGAACAAGGGATACCTTCAGTCTTCGCTATTGACGAACCAATCTCAGCTTGGATATGAAAAGTCATTACCGGCCTTTGCTAGGAACTTGCCTTCTCATTTGCCTGAAGAAATCAATGAGCCTGTGGAACAGCCAGAACCAGAAGCCCCAGAGCCTCCTCCAAGTCCACCAAAGGCAGACCCTCCCAAGGAATCCCAATATCAAGGGACAGCCGACGAAGATACGATTCCAAATGTGCCATTCAACCCTTCCGGTCTACCAAGACATCTCAAGAGCAATGCCTCGCGGTTCAGCTTTGATATGAGCGGAGTGGAATCCTCCGTGCAAGAAAAGCTGCTGGAAGAAAAGCATAAAGCGAAAGAAGCTGCTCGCAAGGTCGAAGATGGATACTTTGATGACTTCGATGAGGACTTCGATAATGATATGCTGGACGACTTGGATGGCCTGGAAGAAAAGATCCCGGGAGTCAATGTCGATGCAGACGATGATGATTTCGATGATCTACCTCTTTCTCGCAACATCAATGGAGAGCTCAAGTCTTGGGCTATTGCGGAATTGTCGCCGGTGGTGGCAAGCCCTGTCACTTCTGCACCGCCTGGTGTTACGGACAATTCTGGTTATGTCTCTAGCCAGTATGAGGCTACACCGACTGAGACTCACTGTGCTCAACCACAGTCCCAGGAGCAACCACTTCCCGTGGCTAGCAGTATTGTTCCTGCTGCCAATCCTCAGGTTCCCGCTGCCAGTACTCAACAACCGCCGACCCTCGATGAGGATGATCTTTACTTTGATGATGGAGAATTTGGAGACCTCAACAACAATGACCAAGACCGGGGATTCGATGAATCTATATTTGATGATGAGACCAGCCATCTATATGAGAGAAAGCCGGTGGCACCTCCAGCAGCCAATCCTCAAATCCCCGCCGCCAACAATCAATTACCGCCAATCCTCGACGAGGATGATCTTTACTTCGATGATGGAGAATTTGGTGATCTTAATATTGACGACCAAGACGGAGGATTCGATGAATCAATATTCGATGATGTAACCAGTCATCTATACGAACGAAAGCCTGTGGCACCGCCGCCAGCGGAGACCACGGTACCAGGCGACGACTCGTCCCTGGACAAAGAAAGCACTGCGGCAGATACTGGGGACCAGAGTCTCAAGCACATGCCCAGCGTGGCCAGTGATTACCGGGTGACAGGCTCGGTCAAGCGTGGTCCTCTTGGAGAGCCAATACCTAATATGGGCCCTGCTCGGGCCCATGGTGGTGTGCTGACCGAACAAAACTTGGATATCCTGCATAATGCCTTGGCTTTTGCGGCCAACGAAGCCGCACACAACAGTCGTCTTGACCGGACTGTCAGCATGAGTGAAAGATCTCAAGGTCAAGACAGTATAGCCCACACAGCACAGACAGTAGACACGCAACCGGGTCTAGTATCTGACGACAGCCGTCTCAGTCAGGGTGCTGACGCCATGGCTTTTGAAGACGTCTTCGACGATGATCTAATCTACGATGACACGGACGACGCATATTTCGACGACGCATATTTCGACGATGCAATCGTAGCCGCGGCCAACGCAGAAGCCCTCGAGAATGACGACGAGGGCTTCTACGGCCAAGAATTTGGCTTCTACGCACAAGCAGATAGCACCTGCAACTCCGAACTGACGAATGGTGGATACTTTGGCCCGCGACGGGTCGAAGGCGTCAGCCGCAGTCACAGCAGCCGGGGCAAATTCCAAGAGCCTAGCCTCACCCCTATCACCGAAAGAAGTGAGTGGAGCACCCGCAACTCTATGATCTCGCTCAAGGCCCACGGAACAACATCCAACCCATCCCTAGCAAGCCCCGGATTAGCACAGCTCGTCGACATGGGCAATATCGACGACGAGCTCTCTCTAAGCGCGCTGATGAAACTGCGACGCGGCGCTTGGGGTGGAAGCAATGGTAGCCTGCGAAGCAGTGCGGGCAGCCCACCACCCCCGCATCCGATATCCTCCCCTCACCGGGGCAGTTTTACTGGTGCCTCTGAAGCAAGTCCAATCCCGTTCAGTCCTGACGAGGGTCCACCGAGTGCTGTTGGGTATTGCCATGATGATTGTCATAGTCATCCCCGAACTGCTTCCCCGCTGGCTCTAGCTGGTCGACCTGCCGATCTCCCGGTCAGTGGAATCACCGGACCGGCAGTGTTTGCAGAAGACGCGGAAGAAGTTCCGATCAGCGGTACTCAGCGGCTTAATGTTTTGTGATTGCCCATACAGCAATTTCCTGCTTAGATATACATTTACTTGTACTTCTCTTGCATATGTCCTTCCCACATGGTTATGTTCCTTCACGATATCATGAATCTCTAGCGTCTGTCACCGTCTTTTTTCGCCTTCTCCGTCTTCCTCGTGTTTTTATTTGCACTTATTTTGACTTTGCGGCATATAGCAGCGGTAGATGTTAATAATAATTGAGATATACCTAGGTAATACCAAACAGTATAAAAGAGGGGATATGGCTTCGACTCACGAGTATATACATAAACCAACGTCACTCATACTTCTTCTGCAGGGTGAGGCCTTGGCTGTCCGATTTCATAAGGGCAGTTGGAGTCAGACTGTGAATATGGACATAAGAGACACTATGCTAGCCTACACAATTTATAAGATTTTATCTTTCCTACAATAGCTAATAAATCCACCGCACACGTCGTCAAGATTTGCTTAAGAGCGACAAATCTTAGGATCTAACAGCCTATAGTTAGACTAGCTATTTTCATTCCACTGTCCCTACTACTGGATTTGATCACCTCGATAGTACATAAGGGAATAACAACGATATATTCACCATGTCATTCTATTGTAGCATCTCAGATGGATAACTAGGTATAGTACTCTGTAGTGTAATGTGTAATAGAAATGCCTCGTAGTGCAATTGGGCCGAAAACACCCGTAACCCGAGACACCTTAGCCGGGAACTGTGGCGCAGGGGCGACTCATCGGCTGGCTCGGGCTGACTAAGACGCACCAGCCTCACCCTGCCGTGAGAACCGTCATTTCTCGGCAGCTGTCTCTCTTCTCTCTGACTTTCTGCTTCTTTCGCATCGTCATTCTCCCCTCTATATTTTCCCAATTAGAGAGTTTTTGCTCTCTGATGAGTTCCGATTGCTTACAGGTGCTACGGCAATACTAGTCGACACCTGTTGTGTTAATTTGTACGTGTACTTGTTCATCCTTTCCTCCGTATTCCGGTTTCCTCGGCAGAGGTCAAACACCCTGGCAGTTATGTCGGCTGACACTATTATCTATAGCGCGTCTCACTTAGACGTCTAATTTGACTTACAGGGTCTCAATCTCCAGTCTTAATCTCCTTTCCTCTTCTCGATTCTTCCAACTTCATTGGATCCCTCGATCCACGAAAAATCCCGCAATGTTTAGAAACACTGCTTTGAAGGCCACCCACAGCGGTATGCTGCGTGGTGCGACCTCCCCAGCATGCCGGCGCTCCTTCCACCTCGCCTCGAGCGCTCGCAGCGCATCAAAAAGCTCCGGCTTCAGTATGAGCGCCCGTCGCCCTCTCGCTGTTGTCGACCGTGCTTTCAACGGTGCCAGATACTATGCCGCCCCCGCGGAAAGTACAACTCAGGGAGTGGTAAGCAACAATAACCGTGACGATCGCTCGCGATTCGACAATGGTCCCCGATTCGGGGAATTTGAGAAATGGGACATTCAACTAACGAGACGGTGCAATTTTGCTCTTACGCGGATAGGACCCCAACGATTCCTTCCTCTCTGGCAACACCGCCAACTATGTCGATGAAATGTACCTGGCATGGAAGAACGACCCTTCCAGTGTCCACATCTCGTGGCAAACCTATTTCAAGAACATGGAGGAGGGTAACATGCCTATCTCTCAGGCGTTCACTCCACCTCCCACCCTCGTCCCCACCCCTACCGGAGGCGTCCCTCAAGATATGCCCGGTGAGGGTCTCTCCGCTGGCGTTGACGTGACAAACCACTTGAAGGTTCAGTTGTTGGTGCGCGCTTACCAGGCCCGTGGTCACCACAAGGCTAAGATCGACCCTCTCGGTATCCGCGGAGAGGCAGAGGCCTTTGGCTACGACAAGCCGAAGGAGCTCGAGCTTGATCACTATGGTTTCACCGAGCGTGACCTGGACCAGGAGTTTGCTCTTGGACCCGGTATCCTACCCCGTTTCGCCACCGACGGCCGCAAGAAGATGACTCTGCGCGAGATCATTGACGCCTGCGAAAAGATCTACTGCGGTTCTTACGGTGTTGAATACATTCACATTCCTGACCGCAAACCCTGCGAGTGGATTCGTGACCGCTTCGAGATCCCTCAGCCTTACAACTACTCCGTTGACGACAAGCGCCGCATCCTTGACCGTCTGATCTGGAGTTCCAGCTTCGAGTCCTTCCTCGCCACCAAGTTCCCTAACGACAAGCGTTTCGGTCTTGAGGGTTGCGAGACCCTGGTCCCTGGTATGAAGGCGCTGATCGACCGCAGTGTCGACTACGGCATCAAGGATATTGTCATTGGTATGCCTCACCGTGGACGTCTCAACGTCCTGTCCAACGTTGTCCGCAAGCCCAACGAGTCAATCTTCAGTGAGTTCGCTGGCTCCACTGAGCCTTCCGATGAGGGTTCTGGTGATGTCAAGTACCACTTGGGTATGAACTTCGAGCGTCCCACTCCCTCCGGTAAGCGGGTGCAGCTGTCTCTGGTTGCCAACCCCTCCCATCTAGAGGCTGAGGACCCCGTTGTGCTCGGCAAGACCCGTGCCATCCAGCACTACAACAACGACGAGACCAACTACGACTCCGCCATGGGTGTTCTGCTCCACGGTGATGCTGCCTTTGCTGGTCAGGGTGTTGTCTACGAGACCATGGGATTCCACTCTCTTCCCGCTTACTCCACTGGTGGTACCATCCACCTTGTCGTGAACAACCAGATCGGTTTCACCACTGATCCTCGTTACTCTCGTTCCACCCCCTACTGTTCGGACATCGCCAAGTCCATCGATGCTCCCGTCTTCCACGTGAACGCCGATGACGTCGAGGCTGTCAACTACGTCTGCCAGGTCGCTGCTGACTGGCGTGCCGAGTTCAAGCGCGACGTTGTCATTGACATGGTCTGCTACCGTAAGCAGGGTCACAACGAGACTGACCAGCCCTCGTTCACCCAGCCTCTGATGTACAAGCGCATTGCCGAGCAGAAGGCTCAGCTTGACAAGTACATTGAGAAGCTCATTGCTGAGGGCAGCTTCACCAAGGAGGACATCGACGAGCACAAGAAGTGGGTCTGGGGCATGCTCGGCGACAGCTTCGACCGCAGCAAGGACTACCAGCCCACCAGCAAGGAGTGGCTGACTTCCGCGTGGAACAACTTCAAGACTCCCAAGGAGCTGGCTACCGAGGTCCTGCCTCACCTGCCTACCGCTGTTAACCAGAAGACTCTTGCTCATATCGCTGACAAGGTCAGCGGCAGCGGTGTCCCCGAGGGCTTCACCCTCCACCGCAACCTCAAGCGTATCTTGAGCAACCGCAAGAAGACCGTCGATGAGGGTAAGAACATCGACTGGGCTACTGCTGAGGCTCTTGCCTTCGGTTCGCTTGTCGACGAGGGCTACCACGTCCGTGTTTCCGGTCAGGATGTTGAGCGTGGTACCTTCTCTCAGCGTCACGCCGTCCTGCACAACCAGGATGCCGAGGGCACCTACACTCCCCTGCAGCACATCAGTGACAAGCAGGGTAGCTTCGTTATCTCCAACTCCTCTCTCAGCGAGTTCGGCGTGTAAGTTTGAAAATTGTACAGTACTTCTAATGGGATAGATGCTGACCCTTTGTCTAGTCTCGGCTTCGAGTACGGTTACTCTCTCACCTCCCCCAACGCCCTTGTGATGTGGGAAGCTCAGTTCGGTGACTTTGCCAACAATGCTCAGTGTATTATTGATCAGTTCATCGCCTCCGGTGAAACCAAGTGGCTGCAGCGTTCCGGCCTGGTTGTCGCCCTACCTCACGGTTACGATGGCCAGGGTCCTGAGCACTCTTCCGGTCGTATGGAGCGCTGGTTGCAGCTTTGCAACGAGGAGCCCCGCGTCTTCCCTTCGGCTGACAAGCTCGACCGCCAACACCAGGACTGCAACATGCAGATTGTCAACATGACCACTCCTGCCAACTTGTTCCACATCCTCCGTCGCCAGATCCACCGCCAGTTCCGTAAGCCTCTGGTCATCTTCTTCTCCAAGGCTCTGCTGCGTCACCCCATTGCCCGTTCCGACATTGAGGCCCTGACCGGTGACTCTCACTTCCAGTGGATCATTCCCGAAGAGGGCCACGGTACCTCCGTTGACGAGCCCGAGAAGATCGAGCGCGTTGTTCTCTGCTCTGGCCAGGTCTACGCTGCTCTTCTTAAGCACCGTGAGGCCAACGGCATCCGCAACACTGCTATCACCCGTGTTGAGCAGCTGCACCCCTTCCCCTGGGCTCAGCTGAAGGAGAACCTTGACAGCTACCCCAACGCCAAGGACATCGTCTGGTGTCAGGAGGAGCCCCTCAATGCAGGTGCCTGGTCCTACGCCCAGCCCCGTATCGAGAGCCTGCTCAACGCCACCCAGCACCACAACCGCCGCCACGTCCTGTACGCTGGCCGCACTGGTTCTGCCTCCGTCGCCACCGGTCTCAAGGCCGTTCACTTGAAGGAGGAGGAGGACTTCCTGGGGGATGCTTTCTCCATCCATCAGGAACACCTGAAGGGCGAGTAAACGCCTTTCCCTTCATTGCGATCTAGTTTGAACTCTAGAAAGTTGAAAGTGTTCGGACACTGTCACCTGTGTTGAGTTTGGTTTCCTATTTCATCGGTTCTTATAGGAGCTAGCGCCTGTTTACTTTGTACCACCTTATCTTTTCATTATTGTATCGATTTACTTCGTTTTCTCGATGGTGTATACGCATACGCCGTGTCTTGGATTTGCTGTATCGGGCCACTCTTGGTTTCTCACAAGGGATCCCGGTCTATCCCTAGGATCTAAAGTTATATGTAAAATAAAGGCACCAGTTGGTTTACGCGGAGCCCTGCTCGTTTTTCGTAGGATTGATTTCGCATTGAGACTCCCACCTTGTTCTCGAAACTACAGTATAGTGCGTAGGTAGACGTAACTTATATGTTTTGTGAAAAGAGAGAGGCTGAATGCTAGTCCTCCGAAGAACCTAGGGGCTGTGCTAGTATATAGTGCTCGGTCGTCATTATTCGCTAGCGGTAACTAGTTGGGACCGGTAACAATATAAAATCATAGCTGGCTGGCGCATATGCATAGAATCTTCCCATACGGCACGGGGACATCCCCTCGGGGTGATTATCTAAAAAATATGGAAGGTACCCTTAAGCAGTATCATTTTATTTCCGGGGTGCTTTTGATATCAGCTCCCTGCCGTGAGGTACTTTTTACTGCTCTTCGTCCAATTCAACTGATTTTTATCAACATTCAATTTTTATTCTCGTGCCATTTCCGTCAAATCTGCACCTGATCATCTCACGTCCGTAGCCTCAGGATCCAAAGGCCGAGGCGAGTCCTAGTCTTCGCGGTCCACATGACGCAGCCTCACAAAGCCCAGATCAAGAGCCAGTGCAGCCACCGCCAATGCAGCCCCAAACCACAACGCAGCACGGAACCCTGCTACTTCATTGTTCATTCTTTTAGAAACCTGGCTTTCAATTGTACCAGCAAAGCCAAGCCCTAGACTGTTACCATAGAGGTTCAAAGTCCCAATCAGACTGCCAGCCACGCCCTGCTCGTGTTTTTCAACACTGTTGCTAGCAATTATCTGCGCGGCAACATAGACAAAATCAGGACAGAGGCTGCCTAATATAGTAGCCGGAAATACCTGCACCCAATAGAGTTGCTGCTCCGGCATTGTTGCCAGTAATACACTAGCAGCAAATGAAGTCAAACATCCCAATGCGAGGATGTATTGCGCTTCTAGGAGAGTAACCAGCCATGCGGCTACGGTCACTGCAACTGAAGCGCCAATTCCATAAGGGATCCAGCCGACTGCAATGTGTAGCACTGTCCAGTCCCGGATTAACTGTTCCCATGCAACCATATACCACAATAATATTCCAACAGACATGTAAATAAAAAGAACGACGAAGATCAGGGCATTGAAGCTCTGTGCTTTGAAGGCTGTTAAAGGCATTATCGGCTCAATTGCAAACCGACTTTCCCATACAAAGAAAAAGGCAATTAGAAGCACTGATAAAATCAATATGACGATAACCGCAGGCGTTTGCCACCCAACTGAAGGTGCTTGACTAGAACCAAGGTAGTTAGCGAGAGCAAATCCCATAGATCGATGATGGGAAACTTACTTCCAGGCAACACTGAACAGCAAAAGCCCGCCAAGTCCCAACAACGCTCCTATAACATCAATTTTTCCATGTTTGTCAACCGGATCATCACGAGGAAAGGTAAAGAATAGGCTTCCAAAGGAAACTGCCCCGAGACATGACCTACAAGAAAAGAAATAAGTATCTTTCTAACAGCCAATACCGTCCTGCTGAGCCACTCACAAGATGATAAAGTGCCATTTCCACTCCGTGTGTTTCAAAACAGTACCAGCAGTCAACGCTCCGATCATTGCACCAATTGGTGGTGACGCTGCAAAGGTAGCCAAAGTGAAGTTCCGAGCCTTGCCAGGTGGTACCATGATTGTAAGAGTCGCGACGGCGTTCGGCATCAAAATGCCACCGCCAACTCCAGTCAAAGCCCGCATAGCAATAAAAGAAACATATGTGTTGCAGAAAGCATTGCAAAGTGAGAAGACGACCAGGATTGCGCCTCCCAGTATCAATAGTCTTTGGTGGCCATACACAGCTCCTAGTCGACCACTAACCAAAACGAAGGAATTTTGGGTGAGTCTAGGGAATGCAATCTCAGTTAGACCAGCTTAGGTATCAAATGCAATAAGGCTATGAAGCGATGTTGAACGGATGACCTACCCGTATGCCGCGGCCATCCAATTAGCTTGGCCTGGTCCGACTTCTACGCCGAGTCTCGCGCTGAACTCATACCCGCCGGCTACCGTTGAGAACTGAGAAGCATACTGTATATCCAGTCAGTAGTGTCCATGAATGTCACTTTACTCTATGGGAAGAAGTACCTGAATCAAGTTGCACAACAGAACTAGAAAAATGATCGAAAACTGTCTTGTTCGGCTCAGACCAGGAGGTACTTCAGTTTCGAAAGTCTCCAGCCGAAGAGACTCTGCGGTCACCACACGATTGACGACGGATGAGAGATCAGCATGGTGCAAGCCCGATGCTGTTGCAGGATCTGCGGTCGTGCTTTTGAGTGAGTGGCTCATCGCCACGGATGTTTGTGATACAAAAAGATCTCGGTCCCTAGATCCAGTGGTACTCTAGTGGGAGAAAGCAATGGCAGAGTATCACAGAGCAAAGGAGTTATTTGAGTCCATGAATGATGCCGATGTATTTCAATCTAAATGATTGTTAGGGTATGCTTATCAAACACTAAGGAAGTACATACCCGCGGCTCACCAAGCCTAAAACGGTTAGACTAAAGGCTACCTTGATGATCAACTCGGATAATGTCACACTGGTTCCATACATCGGGGGAATATAGTCTTTCATGTACATAAATGAGCATGCTATCGTAATCTTGGATATCCATGTGACTATATCAGCAGGTCCATTAGGCTAAATCATGGTTGGATTACCGATAGTTGTTCATTTTCTTGGAAAAGGTGCTCCCTGAAATCATCGTTTTGAATGCTAACGCAACCTCATTGGCTTCCTGAGGTACGGTATTTCCCCGGATATTCAGCTATCGGTCATAGATTTTGACTATTTGGCTATTTTGACCCCGCAATCGTAGGATAGCTCGGATCCGCGACTAGCATGGGTATCCAATGTCTCATTTGCTTATTCGAGTCATTCGATCAAGTGGGGTTGCAAAAGGTGATGATGAATGCTCCTATATCTGTATGCTCTTTTTATACTGAGGGACAGAATTGATGTGTTTATCTGCCTGAATCAAGATTACTGAACCCTGCATTTACAGTTCGGTATCAAATCATTGCCAGCAACAGCCATGTCGTCAAAATAGACTAGAGATAATTGTATGCATAGAGAGTTCATAGAAGTTAATTATATATCTTTCAAGTTTAAGCGACTATTTGAAAGTTAATTGACACTTTCCAGTCCCTCCCCTCAGGAAATTAAGAAGT
>ERZ1673737.2160-NODE-2160-length-16994-cov-4.404983_pt1 | contig 16994 bp, 20 predicted proteins | sample MGYA00580211_ERZ1673737 | MGnify/ENA primary metagenome ERZ1673737 (study PRJEB41218, sample SAMN15661789) | gut metagenome | host: Homo sapiens | place: Canada: London | collected 2015-08-20/2019-03-30 | study: EMG produced TPA metagenomics assembly of... | reverse complement strand
ATTCACAATGGTAGAAAAGTTGACCCAGTCCATAACGTGCGCAGTCTGGTCCTGCTCCCGAATCTCGCGGTTCACAAAGGTCGTTATGACCGGGTACTCCTCATCGAGCTCATCCAACATGACCTTGGTTGCCACATAGTACCCAATGCCAATATCCAGACGGCGGCAGTGCTGAACCTGGTCACTCCAGGCCTCGACGTACTCAGCGGCGCTGTCGTAGTCATCGCGGCGCATCTTCCACATGTTGAAGACTTCGATCGACATGCGGTCATCCTCGTTGGGCTCAAGGCGGAGGATGTGCTCCATGGTCACATCGGCAAATTCGAGAGGTGGGTTGATCTGCTGCAGGCGGAACCGAATCTTCTCTCCAACGTTGGTGAAGAGCCATCTGTCGACGCGCTGAGACCATCTCTTCCAGTTTTGGTAGCTGGGGTGGGACTCATCGGGGCGGTCGAGGTACTTGGAGATGACATCCTTGATGCCGAGGGTGTGGAGGGTGCCCTTGACGCGGCAGAGCCACAAATCCTGGTCCCATTTCTTGGACAGCTTGCGGATGTTCGGGATGAGAGTCCAGACGTAGGGGGGAAGATTGTCAGCCTGGGTGGGAGGAGGGAGAGTGGGGAGAGGGGGGACATCAAAGCCTTCAAGGGTTCCAATGACGGGTCCTTTGACGGGGTCGGGTTGGTGAATCAATGCGGAGTGGTCAATCACGGCAGATTGGACCAAGGCAGATTGGACCGGGCCAGAACGATCGTTCAAAGCAGAAGGCTCAGCCACGGTTCGAGAGTCCTGAGGCAGGACGAGGGAGTTCTCACCCAAAGCGAAACGTTCCATCTGATCCTTGGCCGACATCTTGGGATGTCAGACCAGGTGGGAGATGTCCGAAACGTGAGTGAAACGGGAGTGAAACCGGAGTGAAACGAGAGTGAAAGATGATGTAAAGGAAAGAAATGAGCCACCGAGGTGGAGGGTGTTTAACATGTTTAACGCGTTGCTCATCACAAGATCAACACAAGCTCCCACGCGATGGACGGCACGTGGCCTAAATGAAAACTGCGTTCCTTCTTCGTTGACATTTCGTTCGGCAGCTTTATAGATGCCACTTTCATACCGACCCACAATTCAAGCTTTTCCCAATACGCAAACTGGGTATCTCAACAACCACCACTCGCTTACATGCACCACTCGCTTACAGAATACGTTAAGAGGTTTCTGGCACTCCACCGCAGTATTTCACAGTATTCATTCACTATATCTCTATGCTTGTAAGAGGTTTCTGGCACTCCACCACAATATTCCACAATATTCACTATATCTCTATGAGCATCTTAAGTGATCTTAAGGACCCAAGTAGATCATTCATAAGCACCCTAAGTCATCTCCTTGGTGTAAGTAGTTATCTCCCCTAGAGTGTGTAGAAGTCAGTTCCTATGAGTCGGCAAGTTTTTATCAAAAAAGAGTCCATTCATCGAAGACACTAAGCTAAAGAGAAGAAGAGAGAGAACAGGAGAGACGCTGTGAGTCGGCAAGTCTTCATCAAAAAGAGACTAAGCTAGAGAGAAGAAGATAAAGAGAACAGGAGAGACGCTAAGATTTGGGTCATGTCATGTTGTAGCCTAGGAGACACGCTTATCAGTCAAAGCAACTAACTTTAAGCAGGACAAAGAACTTTAAGTAGGACAGGGAACTTTATCCCTGACTCTTAAGTATTCAAGCGGCGGCACGTAATGAAGTCAACAAAGTTTCTTACTGAAACTGCGCGTATACGTATATACCCTAGCTTTCCATGCTACCACCTTGAATCCGTAAATATCACCACTTTCAAATATGTTCTTACCACAAAGTCAGACATTTTGTTATAAATGTTATATTGAAAAAGTGTAAGTTAATGGCCAAAATATTATGTTTATTTATCTTAAAATCGAAAAAATTGCTGATTGAAATAGAGATGTTGGAAGTAGTGGTTCAATTCTGAAGCTGTGTAGTTTGCTATAGAAAAATTTGTAAAAAGAATTTAGTATATAAAACCTTGATTCGTTACAGTCATTATAAAGAAAACGAATTTTTAAAAAATATGGTTCTATATAAATGTACTGAGATAGAAGGAGTCGAAAACTGGCCTTTAAGCCGGTGAAAGTGGTAGTGTAGGGAAACTAATGCTAGAGTATGCATGTGCACACCCTAATGCAGCGAAGGTGCAGTTTAGTCCCATATCAAGGAGTTGATACAAGAGGCTGATCCGAACTGCTTGTGGTAGTAACCGCCAGTCTGTTGCTTGCCGTAATGGATTGCAACTTACTGTTTCAAACTAGGATGCTAAAATCTTGCCTACGACTAGTGACCACATTTTATCGTACTCGAAGTACTTCTTAGGAGAGACAGCCTGGGGCTTCATATAAGTGGACTTTATGGATCTGGTAGAGGGATAAGAATTTGATTAACTTTGAGGAGCGAAGTTAATTATTTGCTTTCGTGTGGAAAATATAAGTGGTGGTGTCCTGCACGATGTCTATTTTCTCGCTCGAACCAATCAATTGAGAGAAATCAATTCCACCCTCGACATTAAGCTTAATTCCAAGAAATGCCAAGTCTTCACTAGAGAAAGTGGCATGTCACGATCTCAACACCTAAATAACAGCCGTGATCCCTGATTCACACCTTAATTGTTGACAAAACCAATCAATGTACAGATACACACAGTCTCCTAAATACATACTAAAAACATACCTAATTATCCACATGTAACGCCCCTATCAACCCCGCATTTCAAAACTGTAAAGTTCTTGGTTGGTATGGGGCCGGCCACCCCTAGAGCCTGCACATTCCGCACTCTGATACGCCACATGTCCCGTATCGGCTATCGCACCGGCCAACCCGGTGTTTTCTCCATGTTTGCCGGAAACCGATAAAGATAAGAGGTGATAATTTATACTAAAAGAAGTACAAATTGATCTCGTGTGGTGCACACCCCCCTCATTCCACTCCCTTTTTCTTTTCGTTCTTCCATATCACTGTCACATCCCTGTTTTGGATTGTACACATTCGAGTTGTGGTTATTATGGGCGGTCTCGATATAACTTCTGCGTCGCAGACGCCTGTCTCCGAGGAGCGGGATGGGGATGCAGGCGAGGTTCTTAAAGTGCAGAATGAGGATGAGTTGCGGTTGGCACAGATGGGTGAGTGTCTATTGTTCAAGCCATGAGCCCGAATAACAGTTAACGATGGCGCAGGCCATAAACAAGAGCTGAAGCGCCATTTCTCTGTTTGGAGCTTGATCGGATTAGCGGCGAATTGTACTATTTCTTGGACAGGTTAGTTCGGTCGTGTTTTTTCGCCGAAAGCACTTCATATCTAACCCATAACAGGTCTTGGTCTTGGATTGATCACGGAAATCAACGCCGGTGGTCCCGGCGCACGTAAGAGAGACCCGATATCAAACCTCAATCAGACCCCTTTCTGATACTTCACCAGTAATCTATGGTTTTATCCTGGTTTTCATCCTACAATCATTCGTCGGCGCATCACTCGCCGAATTCGTCTCAGCCTACCCAGTCGAAGGAGGAATGTACCATTGGATCGCGGCAATTGCCCCAAAGAGATATAACAGTTTGCTCAGCTTTGCGACCGGGTGGTGTACCGTTTTTGGCTGTGGGTAGACAGATCACAAAGGAATATACCCTAGGAACTAATGGGGAATAGGGATCTTCACGACCGCCTCGACAAACTTGATTTATGCTACAACAGTCATGGCATTGATCGCGCTATACCATGACGGCTTGGTTGTTCAACCGTGGATGACCTTTGTGGCGTATCAAATTCTCAATATTTTGACCGCTGGTGTGGTTATGTTTGGGAATCGCTTTATTCCGATGATCAACAAATTTTCATGTAGGTTGTGCTTTCTTCCTGGTGCTGCCTCCTGTGGCTGACAATCTATGGTAGTGGTATACTTGCAAGTGGCTTGGTTTGTCACGATGGTCGTGGTGGCTGCTTCGGCACCCGTGCACAATGACAGCAAATTCGTGTTCCGGACTTGGATTAACAACACTGGCTGGGAGAATAACGTTATTTGCTTCATTACCGGACTAGTGAATCCAATGTATTCACTTGGTGGCCTGGATGGGATTTCGGTGGGTTACTCTCATTCGGAGGCAAAGGAAGACGTTAATCATTTCATAGCATATCACTGAGGAAATGCCCAATGTAAGTTTGGCTTAGACTGCTGGTCAACCTCTTTATTGACATCATTTTACAGCCTGGCAGAAACGCCCCATTGGGTCTAGGTTCGTTTGGTATGGAACTCTTGTATAGATCATCTCGCTGACAGCATGTATAGCAATCACACTCTCAATCGCCTTTGTAACAGGACTATCCTATCTCCTTAGCCTGATGTTCTCAGTCCAAAACTATGGCAGCTTAGCTGATACACATACCGGGTTACCTCTCGCCGAGCTCTTTTGGCAAGTAACCTCGACAAGGGGTGGAGCATTTGGGTTGGTGTTCATGGTATGGGTTGCTCTGGGTCCCTGTGTAATCGGATCACAATTGAGTGAGTTTGATGCCAGTGAACTGAAACAAAGCTCCGTTCTCTAACAACAACAGGCACGGGCCGGGTCTTTTGGGCCTTTGCACGCGATGAAGGCCTGCCTTTGTCTAAAGTCTGGGCAAAAGTTAACCCACGACTTGGCTCCCCTTTCAATGCACAGCTGTGTGTTGCAGTGATAGTTGCCCTGCTAGGCTGCATCTATCTGGGATCTAGCACAGCTTTTAATGCTATGATGAGCTCCGCTGTGTATGTCCCCTCTATACTACGTATTGTTCAACTCAGCGAGATCTAACAGCGCTGACAAAACTTCAGAACCATAAACAACTTTGCGTTCCTTGTGCCAATTCTCACGAACGTTCTCCTTCGCCGTCGCACTATGCATCGTGGTCCATTCTTTATGGGACAAACCATAGGAATGACAGTGAATATTGTTTCTGTTGCGTGGCTGATCTTTGCGATTGTATTCTTCTCGTTCCCATATCAGATGCCTGCTACCGGTATGTAATGATCTATGCATGGAAAATCCTGATCCTGTTGCAGTATGCTAATATACTTCCTCCGCAGCGTCAAATATGAACTACACTTGTGTTGTTGTAGGTGGATTTTTGATTATTGAGCTTGCTTGGTGGTTCATTGCGGGCAAGAAATATTCACTCACTGTACAGCGAGCCAAAGAGGAAGGTGTCGTCGGTGAAGCATCCGTACAGGGGAAAGACCTTGCTTGAGTTTATCTTACTAGTTTGCTTGCAGCCTCAGCTATCTATGCACGTTTTTGGCTATTTCCCTCAGTTCACTTACAATAGTGCCGATCCTGGCCTTATGCGTTGCTACTATTGCTTGACACGTGAGGCCGTATTGCCCTGCCCTCCCTTTTAGGAAATTGGTCGACACCAAATCCTTTACAGGCTACTTACCGAAATACCTTCAATCTAAGGTGAGTCGCAAGGCAAGCAGATAACTGAATAGTAATATTGTAGAAGAAGAGATACAGGTCGCCTAGGAGCTTAGGTACAGTAACTGGCTTTAAGCAGCACCCGCACGGAGGATACTTATTCCCGTTCCCCCAATACGAATGCGAGGCGGTTTCACATACAGTAAAATGAGCCGCGGCATAACAGTATACAGTACCTGATCTCCACAACGTACCCCACTAAAGCATCTGCAGGGCCCTCCGTTTGAAACAAGCATTGACCAAGACCCTCGGTCTGACACTCGATCTCATAGGCTATCAAACATGCATGGCCCCAAGTTCCACTTGCCCCAGTTCCCATTTTGACCTCTCTTACCTAAAACGTGACATGGTATTCAGTAGCGTGATGCATGGCGTCTGGAGCATTCAAAACTGGCAACTGACAGGGGGATGCATCAAACACGCCCTGCTAGTCGATGCAACAGTGTGCAGATCATTGCCATTTTTGTCGCTTACATTGTGCCTTTAATCATGATATCCATACCCTTGATCAGGTATGGCTTTGCGAGGCAGCTGTTATAAAGAACAGTCAAATTCCGGAGCAATATGTGTATCAACTATTTGAGGTATATCTAAACAGAATATATACACAATGCATTATATCACTGCCACGACCCTCCTCTCACTAGGCCTTGCCTCAGCCTACAACATCCCCGATAACTTGAAGAAAATCTACAACAGCCACAAGGTAAGGCAACCCCCAATATACCAACCACACATTTCTCCAACTAATAACCCCCAGTCCGGAAATTGCAACAACAAACTCGCAGACGGCTTCACAGACGGAATCAGCGGCGCATCGACCTTCGCCTACTGCGGCGACATCCATGGGGCAATCTACCTCCACAGCTCCGGTAACGGCGGCCAATATGACAACATGGACGTAGACTGCGACGGTCTGAATGATAAGGGCGGAGACTGTGGCTCCGACCCGACTGGGCAGGGCGAAACCGCTTTCAAGGACCAGTTGAGCCAGTTTGGCATTGAGGATCTCGATGCTAATCTGCACCCCTATGTCGTGTTTGGAAATACCAATTTCGATCCGCAGCAATATGGTATGGAGCCGTTGAGTGTTATGGCTGTTGTTTGTAACAATCAAGTGGTGAGATGCAATTCCCTTTTGAATAAGACTGAGGCGTGTGAGGTGTGCTAACATTGCGGTCTTTAGCTGTACGGTATCTGGGGTGATACCAATGGCGCGGACTCAACTGGTGAAGCGTCGATTTCGTTGGCTCAGATGTGCTACCCCAATGATGGTATCAATGGTGATAATGGACATACAGATGATGATGTGCTGTACATTGGGTTCACTGGTCAAAGTGCTGTTCCTGGTAGCAGTGCCAACTGGAAGGATGGAGATCGCAATGCCTTTGAGGATAGCATCAAGGGTCTTGGTGACAAGCTGGTTTCTGGTCTCCAGGGGTAGATTTTGACTTAGGACTGTTATAAGTGAGATATCTGTTGTTAAGTAGGTCTTTTGCGCACATTACTCGCACCGCCTTCTAAATGAACTGAAAATTGGCTCTTTACATCGACTTGTTGTCTAGTCCGTGGCAGTACTCGAAAGCAGGTTCACCACTCCGAGCTCTTCCTCAACTAGTGAGTAGCTTCACATACTACATATCTGAGCTAAAGCTAAGGCTCAAATAGCCGCCGTGATGGCTCTCCATTCATGAACCTCCTCCAATGTGCACCTCTCTGCGACAGCCGTGGAAAGGTCCGCTACTTCATCGGTGCCCAGATCGATGTCTCAGGACTAGCGATGGAAGGCGCTCAGATGGAATCCCTACAAAATATCCAAGCGCAAAAGGAAAATCCCTCAACGAACGGCTCCATGACCAAAGAGTCAAAGAGCGAGTTCCAAGAACTAGGCGAGCTTTTCAGTCCCCGTGAACTCCAGAACGTGCGCGAACACGGAGGTAACCTATTCCAACCGATCGTCAACGAAGATCCGAATCATCGACTCTTCCTGCAAGATTCCGATACCGAGACCGAGGGCGGCACCCAAGATCAACCGCCATCCCAGTCAAATCCCACACCAACCCCAGCTCCTAGTCTTTCCCTGGCCGGTGTCTACAAACACGTACGTTCCAATCCCACCACGTCGCCTGGTATCCCGATAACCAACAATGATACAGTACCTCCTCGTCCGCCCATACCCCTCCCTCCGCATCCTCTTCACATCCCCCTCCCTCCAAATCCCAGGGATGCTCCAATCCAAACCGCATCGGCGACTCAGGCGCCAAACGCGATAATATACTGAACGCCATGATGGCCGGGCGGAGTGTCACGGCGCGCATCAAGTGGGTGACCAAATTTAATTATCAAGGCCGCAATCGTTGGATTCATTGTACGCCTTTGTTGGCGAATAATGGGCAGGTTGGTGTTTGGATGGTTGTTGTTATTGATGATGAAGATGAACATTCTGTTAGGTGGACTGGTAATTGGCCTTCTAATTATTAAGGTATAAAAAGAAAGGTACTGGGGAGGGAAGGGGTGAAAACCACTTGTATCTACATGGTATTTCATTATGGATTTAGTGGGGGTTTCCGGTAAACGTTTTCGGGCTGTTCAAGGGTCTCCTTTGGATTAGTGCATGATTCAGTCATTTCAGGTTTGCAGAATGAAATGTTTCGCCTGATAACTTAGTTCTAGGCTTATATATACAAGACCCTAAGATGGAGATAAAACATCTCCTTAGATAACATTCAGCTACTTTGCCACTGACCAAATACCTCCGTTTCGAGCTAGAGTGGATATCTTAGCATGTCACGCGATCCCCGCTCCAAATAAAGTTATCCTTCAACCCCGGGCCCCCCGACTAAGTAAAAAGTGATATGCTGATGTCATGACCCGAGTAATGTCGACCTTCATAAAGTGACCTCCACTCTACACATACGGAATCCGATCTTCACATATGGAAACGATCACTCAATGAAACCCATCATGAACACCCGGCATTCCCTCACACGTCTCATCCAACAACTCCATTCCCCCGTCGAATCCCACATCCTCAGACCCGGTGTATCAACCACCCTAAAACAGCACCACGCCCCATTTACGCAAATCAGACGACTGAGTCTATTGGAACATCACTCACACAAATTGCTCAAGGATGTATGGTCTATACCCGTCCTGCCAAACTACAATACTCACATTGGGTAGTTCCAACTCCCAGTACCGAACGGGTTCGTAGTTACGAGTGCGGCGGAAGCTAAGAATGTCGTTATCGATATCAGTGAGTCCATCTCCCCTCCAAGTCTACTCGCCTATATAGAAACTAACCTTGAACCAAATCAGATGCACCGTCGGTAATAAAAGCCCAAATCCTAGCGGGCGGCCGCGGAAAAGGAACATACGACAGTGATGGCAAAGGTGGCGTCCGGATCGTCAAGACGTGAGTTCTAAGAATCAACTACACACAAGAGACCAGCCCTGACCCAATCAAATTTCGCAGACCAGGCGAAGCCTTCGAAAACGCAACGAAAATGCTCGGTCACAACCTAAAAACAGACCAGACCCCACCACCAGGCCTCCCCGTCTCAAAATTATACATCTACAAAGCGGTAACCATATCGCACGAATACTACCTAGCAATGACCTTCGATCGACAACACTCATCCCCAGTTCTCCTGATATCAGATGAAGGCGGAATAAACATAGAATCGAACATCGACAGTCTACACCGATTATGGTTTAACCTCGGAACCGGTATGACCGATGAAATCGACGCTTATATACAAGCCGAGCTCGGGTTCTCGGATTCAGAAATGGGGAGGGTGAGACACATCCTGCAACAAATGGTGAAATTATTCAGGGAGACAGATGCAACGCTGTTAGAATTGAATCCGCTTGTGCGAACCGAGGAAGGGGACTTTGTTTGTTTGGATGCGAAGTTGCATTTTGATAATTCGGCGCGATACCGACAGGCGGAGATTTTTGGGTTGGAGGAGCGGTCCGCTGAGGAGCAGGAGGAGTTTGAGGCGGCGCAGTTGGGGCTTTCCTATGTGCGGCTTGATGGGGATATTGGGAATATTGTTAATGGGGCGGGACTTGCGATGGCAACGAATGATTTGATTGGACTTTTTGGGGGGAGGTGTGCTAATTTCTTGGATGTTGGGGGTGGGGCTACGAAGGAGACTTTGGCTATGGCTTTTCGTATTTTGGGGAGAGATCCGAGGGTTAAAGGGGTTTTGATTAATATCTATGGTGGTGAGTATATGCTTTCTTCAGGCATCGGGAAGGTGGTTGGCTGATATGTTTCTAGGCATTGTGCGTTGTGATATGATCGCCGAGTCGATTGTTGCTGCTGCGAAGGAGATTGGAGGTTTCAAGGTTCCTGTTGTTGTCCGGCTGCAGGGTACGAATAGTGACAAAGGATTGAAATTGGTGAGTCAATGTTGCAGGTTGGAGTATATTGCTTTCATGGCTGACTCGGATCATAGATTGAGGAATCGGGATTGGACAATTTATTTGTAGAGGCGGATTTTGAAGAAGCGGCGCGAAGTATTGTTCGACTCACGCCTAAAAGCGGTTGAATGTTTGACTATTGAGAATTTGGATGTCTGAGATATGAATTATTTTGGGGGGTTGAGAGTGCTAAGCACTACCGGTTAATCAATATGGCCGTTGTGAATACAACTGATAATTGGAGAAAAACACGGAATCAACGAACTATTGGCCAAAACGCTGACGCATTCCACAAATGTCGACGCTTCTCGAGAAGCCGAGATCCCAAAATATAGATCGTGCAATGCTATACCTGAATAGGGATCGCATTCCCCGTTGATATCACCTTTCCACCGGTGAAAATATTAAAAGATCTGACATTTTTGTCCTCCAAAATTTGCCCCAACACTAGCCAACGCTAGGAGATCTGGCGTCGCTAACAGAACCACAACAATGCAACCTTATCGCTGATATCGCTCCTGCACGTCAAGGGTTGACCGAGCTAGTCTCATGGCACAGAACATACTCGCGGCAAAGTCACCAACAGCATATCAAAGGCTACACCACAAGATAGAACAAACGACAATGCATGAGAGGACATGCACATTACTATGTATCAAATATCTAGACCCGAATCATTCACCCCGTTAATCCCGAAATATACCAGACGTGCGAGGGGAGATAGCAGGACAGCCAAACGGGATAGATCCCGATCAACTTCGAGATATGACCGCAAACACCGTTTTGCGATAATCCCAATTCATGCCATTTATGACTTATTTAGTGTTATTTTGAGTTCTTTGATTTAAGTATGCTCAATGTCCATATGTAATGGTTAAAATCGCCAGTCTAGACTTGCATACTTCCGAATTCCGAGGCCCAAGCTCCAAGCCCAGTTCCAGATCAATGACGTCACCCTTACCACTTTGAATTTCCTCAAGCTACAAATTCCTCTCTTTCCAGCAATTACAGAAAGAAAACAACACTCATAAAATCACCAATTTCTCAATACCAACCAATATGTCTGACTCACTCGCTATCTTCCGCCAAAACCGCTCAGACGAGCTAGCAAAGCTCGCCGACGAACACATGCAAAACGACCTCCAACCGAACGACCGCGAAAAACTAAAAGCAGCCGCGTCCTCAGTCTCTCTTTGGACAACCGTTGGATCAGCCGTTGGTGTGAGTCTGGGGTTACTCGCTGCGATTCGGCTGCGCAGCACTCGCAAGGCGATTTTCTCAGCTATGCGTGCGCAGGAGAAGCCTATTAAGGTTATTTTTGAGGATGGGAGAACTGGTATGTTGGAATAGATTTTGTTCGATTTTGATTTTGGTTTGGATGACGGGATGGGATGGGATGGGAACAATGTTGGCTGATGTGCGTTGCAGAGTCCGTTCCTGATCTTACGCCGTTGTTGAAACCTACTACTTTGGGTGACTTTGCGACTTATTTCTTTGCTTCCGCTGGTGGGTTGCTTTTGGGTGGTGAACTTGGTTGGTATTCCATTCCATATTTTTCAGAGTTGAAGGCATTTTGACGGTTGTCTCGGGTACGTAGGGTTTGCTGGTGGTGCGGCTAGTGGAAGCCGGGGTATCTCGGCTGATCCGGAGAGCAAGAAGAGGATTGAGACTGCGTTCCGGAGATTCCGGTCTGATGTTCTGCGGAAGCAGGCTGATGCGTTGGATAAGGGGGGTGAGGGGTCTGAGCTGCTTTGAGGATTACGCATATGTATAGGCTAGACGCATCACTTCGTGAAAGCTCATAGGGTAACACATTGGGGAAGCTGTAAGATATGATATTGTTGATTTCATTCATATGTCACAGTAATCGTATGTATAGGTTTAGACCTCGAGGGCCTTCAAGAACGCAGGGCTTTCATGGCCCTGGGAGACCTTGGAGATAGGTTTGAGGTATGCCTCGGAAGATTGCACGCTCTCTTGAATCTTGCGGACATAGAACTGAGCAACCTTGAGCCACATAGCCTTCTCGCTCGCACTAGCTTCAGATCCCTGCCAAACCCAGAGTGTGGTGCCAGTATCGTAGAGGAAGACATCCTTTCCATCGAAATCGGACCGGTTGACACGCTGTCCATCCTTGACAAGATCAAAGGACAAGTCGCCCGATGCATCACTGAGTCTGAACAGCTTGCGCGGCGGAGAATCAGCACTGGTCTCACTCGACCTCTTCCCGAAACCACCGGGTCTCGGCGCCTCCAAAGTAGACGGAGCCTGGTCTTTCCCACCGAGCAAATCTACAATGAGCTTCGACCTCGACTCCAATTGCGAGAGGACCTCAACATCAACATGCTTCGCAAGAGTCATATCATTGACCACCTGCGCAGCCTTCGCCTTCTCCATCGGGCTACACTTCTTCCCCTGCCAAACCCAGATCTTGTCACCCTTGTCCAAAACAAAGACGTCATTCTCATCAAGGCTCTGCCAGGTCGGCTCGACCTCATGCACGATGAGCGAATCAATCCGGCCAGCACCAGGGTGCTTGAAGATCCGCAGAAGCGTCAGGATATCCTCCTTAGCCTCAGGCTCGACATGTGTAAAGCCAGACCGGACACCACCAGACCGGATAGAGATGTGACGGAACAGCGCCAAGAACTCATCCGAGGGGGACTGCTGCACCTCACGATGCTGGGTCGCAGCACCGTGAAGGAACTCATCCAACTCGACGGTCTTGTAAGCGGCGGTACCGGCTTCATCCTGGGTAGTCTTGTTGCCGAGCCAGAAAAAGATGTCATGGCCTAGTTTGTCGTCGCCGACTTTGTACGAGTGCAGCACGATGAAGCTGTCTCCGTCGTAGAATTGGCCAAATCTTTCCCTGGGCCAGGGAATGACTTCGAAGTTTTCAATGCGCCAGATGTAGAGCCCGGCTTCTTGGCCGATCTTGCCGTTGTTCCAGGCTGGCTCGCTGGCGGCGGAGTTGTACTTGACGCGGTGATCGAGGTCGGATCCGATTAGCTCCACATTACTGTCTTTGACGTCGTATTCCTTGGGGTGAACTAGTCCTTCGTGGGGAGACATGATTGATGATTGAGGTGTGTTGATGTTGATGTTCATAAATGGACCGATGTGGCGGTGGGTGGCTTAGCGGGGCATTGGCCAATGACGTCGTCAATATCGTGGTTCTTTTTTTAGCACAACCACATCACTGTATGTACACAAGGGTGGGAAAATAGAAACATGTCCATGACCTCAGCCATGGAAATCAGCAATTGCCAAGGAAGAGCATGATAGCCTTGGGTGGTGATGAAAGATATGCAGACACATATAATTAACGGCCTTGACGTGAGAAGAAATCCCCCGTACTGAACCATGTGTGCAACTGACGACTTTTCCCCAACTTGAGAAAGGGAAAATTTAGAGGTCACATGTGAGACACGTCTTTACATCTTCTGTCGCGTTGAGGAGAGTTCAAGTTGTTTAAAGAGTTTGGCTTGTTTGCTTACCCCGGATTTCCTTTTTAGGCTGGCGTGGCAATTTGGCGACATTTTCCAATCTTTGGGAGGGAGAAATACGATGAGCTGACATAAAAACGCGTCTGGCCAATTTTAAGGTTTTTTAACCTTTTTGGAGTGTTTGCTCCTGAGGCTGCAAGTCGCGTTCTCGTTCCTAATTGGGAAGACGTGGCTATTTGGTGATGAACTCCCAACTTTGGGAGGGGGAAATTTAGCTGATGAGATAATCAGGACGCGTCGATTAGAGCTTAGCTTGTCAATTATTTGACTTGTTTGCTGCTGACCCCATGACCTGTGGTTGGACATGGCCATCTCGCAATATTGCCCATCCCATCTGGGCAACTACGGCTTGATTGGAGTCAGATTCCAAGTACCTGGTATTATTAAGAGCCTTACGGTCCTTGTCTCAGCTTTCCTAACAATGCATCCATCTACTATCGGCCGCCACACTCCCCAACATGAAAGTTCCTAACCAAACACCCCCAAGGACCGACATGAAATAACCCACGTTCATCGTCATCACCGCAAGCATTCTGTCACACCGTCAGCTGCCGCATTCCAGGCTGGTTAACTCGAATGATAGCCGGGTGATAGAACTCACAATAGATAAGCGACACCAGCAAGAACAACCTCATATGTCGCCCGACCAGCAGCAGGGTTCACACGCCACGATGCCCACCGGCTCCCGATCTCCTGCGCACTCATCCGGACCCCGGAGGGAGCCCGAGGTGACTTGCCAGCTTCAAGGTTCGAATGATCATGAAGCATGTGATCGTGAATGCTATCCGTCCACAAGCGACCCTCGAGGATCGGCTTGACGGCCAGAAGAACGCGCATGATAACGGCTAGCGCAATGATGAAGATGCATGTACCGGCATACTGGCCCTGCGTGCCCGGTGTCCACTCGGTGGAGAAGAGAGGTGTTTTGAAGGAGACGAAGAAGGTCATTGCCATGTCGGCCATTGACATGGACATGTCGGACATGCCTGACATGCCGGGCATGGATGAAGAGGTTGATGTTGCCATGGACATGCCCGTTGTTGTCGCCATGGACATTGTCGTTGACATGTCTGACATGTCCATTTTGGCTATTCAATTGGTGAACCGAGGCGAAGAGAAATTATGTTATAAGAAAGAAACAGAGAAACGGCTATTTTGACCCATATGAGTCAAAGAGGGGAGTACATGTACTAAAAAGGTGATCGGGAACAAGCGAAAAGAACCTTGGGAGTCAACCCACGGACCGTGACACCCAAGTTCCCACGCGGACAACGTGGTCCACGCGGGTCAAAGATTTCAAAGATTAAGGGGAAAACCTCGCAAAGTTGAGGGAATTGACGTATATCGGTGGGTCCGCTAATGCGCTTATAACAAAACCTTCTCATACTCCCTCACTCATTTCGGCGAATCACAACGGCCCCATTGAGGTCCATGGCTCGGACCTTTCCGAAGCCCCTACACATTACTGCATACGCACAGCGCGGGCAATTTGAGCATGTTCTAATCCAATTATTTCAGATATCATTTGATCCTCTTGGTCTTACACAGGGGAGGGTACCCGCAGATGATCGAGCGGGACAGGTATTAGTAAAGCGAATGATATCCGCCCAGACAGGTTTCACCTTTTTTGGTTATAACACTGTCGCAGAACGATTGTTGGTCTCCAACGGATGTGGTAGCAGAATTTCAGCAATACCGCAATGATGAAGATGGAATCAAGCATGGGTATGGTCCCATGGCTGGACCAGCCTGTCATGCTACACTCTAGTCGCGATGCGGGTGAATGCACGATGACTCCAGAGCAGTGCGCACTCAAGACCAGCTACTGGGTGTTCTGGTATGAAGCCGATCATCGATATGCCCTGCCCACGGTTGCGTTCTTTCTGGTTGCGATTATCCTTTTCACAGTTTCACGTATCGTATCCAAAGCTGCACCACAAGGCCTAAGGAAAAGGCCGATATGGTCGCGTCTCGTGGCGGCGTTTCGCTTCCTTTCTTATAAGAGCTGGAGATTTGGTGACTGGAACACACATTCTCTCGGTGTTTGCTTGCTTGGGGCTGCCGGTGCGGTTTTCTTCTTTGGTGAGTGACCTATCCGCCCTAACCCTTCTGGAGGACAATTGTTGCTAATCAGAGCTGCATATACAGCCATGACCCTTGGCCCTCGTCCATACTATTGGCCTAACACGAAGGAAATCAGCTTCGGAAATTCTCCTCCCATTGCTACCCGTGCTGGATTCTTAGCTCTTGCTTGCATGCCGTTCCTAATGTGAGAACCATACCTTCAACCTGGTGACATTGAGAAAGCTAACCAGTTGACAGTGTCCTAGGTGCCAAGGCAAACCCTATCACAGCATTAACAGGTATCTCCCACGAAAAGTTAAATGTATGGCACAATTGGGTCGCATGGGCAATGTTCGTCCTGGCATTAATCCACACCTTCCCTTTCATTGTCTTCCACGCCTGGAAAGGCGATCTTGTTGCATCGTGGAGCGAAGGCGGAGTCTGGGTGACAGGTGTGGTCGCACTTATAGCACAAGCTTGGCTGACATTCATGTCTATTCCTTGGATCCGGTACGTTCTCCTTCAACAGAGATCTAACAGTTGCTAACAGCTGTCCCTGATTAGAAACCGGTACTACGAATTCTTCAAAGCAACACACTACTTCATGGCACTCGTCTTCGTGATCTTCTTCTTCTTCCACTGTGACTTCCGCATGTCATCCTGGGACTACTTCATCGCAACAGCAGTTATTTACAGCCTCTGCTGGCTATACTCCCAGTGCAAAACATATATCGAGCACGGCTTCAGACACAAGGCTAGCCTTGTACCGGAAACGGATGACACACTCCGCGTTACTATCGATACAAAGATGCATTGGGCGCCCGGTCAACATATCTTCCTTCGATTCTTGACGTGTGGTGTTCACGCATTCACCGCTCATCCCTTTACCATCTGCTCGTTACCGCAGAAAAACAAGAAAAACCAACTGGTGTTCTATGTTAAGCGGCGTGGTGGGTTAACCGGCCGACTGATGAGCATGGCGCAAAAGAATCCGGGTGTGCAAGTTCCTGTCTTGCTAGATGGTCCGTACGGAGGAATTCCCGAGCACAAGCTAGTAGACTCTGACAAAAGCCTCATTATCGGTGGTGGTGCCGGTGCCGGCTTTACACTCTCCATGCTGGAGGACTTTGTCCGACTTTCTTCCTTCCATGAGGGCAAGGCTGAAATGAAGATGGTAGTTGCTACCAGAGATCCTGGGATGCGCGCATGGTTTATTCAGGCATTGGAAGACATGGCACTACGAAATTCCCACGAAGGCGTTATCCCTGGTCTTTCTGTTCACATCCACGAGACGCATGCCAATCATCAGGTTATGGAGACAAAGATGGAGACAGAAACGGTGCTTCCTGATCTGAAATTGAAAGAGGATGAAAAGACCACCAATGGGGCTGTTAGGGAGACATCTACCATTGAGGTGTTTGGTGTCAAGTTCTTCTCTGGTCGTCCAGATCTGCCGGCGTTAATTCGGGATTTTGCTGGCCAGGATGGTGCCTCTGTC
>ERZ1673737.2158-NODE-2158-length-16997-cov-4.396234_pt1 | contig 16997 bp, 20 predicted proteins | sample MGYA00580211_ERZ1673737 | MGnify/ENA primary metagenome ERZ1673737 (study PRJEB41218, sample SAMN15661789) | gut metagenome | host: Homo sapiens | place: Canada: London | collected 2015-08-20/2019-03-30 | study: EMG produced TPA metagenomics assembly of... | reverse complement strand
AGCTTTGACCTGTACTCGGCCTCTTTCTCTTCTATGTTCCGCTGGTGCGTGACTCCGAGCTGGATCTTGGTTTCCTTATGCCCCATGTCCCAGTATTGAGTTTAATGGCGCATTTCTATCTGCTATCTTGCATCCTGCTGTTACATTACTTCCAACGCGATACGTCTTTCTCTTTCTCGCCTTCTCTTGTTCTAGCTCTATGGTCCAGGTCGGAGGTTCCAATTCGATTCTTGTATGATACATACTTAGACCGGCAGTTTGTGTCTCCTGTCGGTTGTTGGTTGCTTGTATGGATATGGAGTTATGACATTGATCTTGCGCGCACGTGTTGAGTAGCACGTAGGCTGTAGCTTGTAGATCCCACCACGACAATTGCGATGATGTCTCTAGCAGGTAGGAAGCTGGCGCACCATACGCAGAATTTCAGACTCGTTATCACCAATGACAGCACGGCCATTGACCCAGTCAACAGTCTACATCACAAGCAAATTAGCAACCCAATCACCACCTCGAGCAGAGAAGAAATGAGGGAACATACCAGAGGCCGAGTGAAGCTATCATTATCCTCCTTAAATTTCTTAAGTGCATCCTCCGCATCACGAGCCCCCTTCACCAACTCAGCAACACCATACGTAGCCTTCTCACCCTGTCCTCCAACACCACTAAGGGGCGAGATGTAATCCAGGATACTGCGCAGCTGGTCGGTTGTGGGAGGGGAGGTGGTCACCTCCAGCTCGAACTCGCCGCGCTGCTGCTTGGCATGGCTGGAGTGATCACTTGCTTGGTCCTCTGTGGCGGTTTCGCCGGCGGCCGAGGAGGCTTGTTTTAGGATGTTGAGGGCTCGCGTCGACGATGCCAGGCTGGGGGAGTGGAAGAGGGTGATTGGGTCGAGGGTTTTGCTCTGGATTGTTATTAGTTTTGTCTGGATTGGCTTGGTGGGGTTTAGGGGGTTAAAGCTGTTGCGGTTTGGAGCTGAACGTACGAAGCGGAACATCTTTGCGGTTGGGGGTTGTAATTGGGGTTGTGTAGGTGGAATGGAGGTTGAGGTGATGTGGACGTAGCTCAGTTCCTGGATGATGTCATGTGCTCGTCGGGTCGTGTCGGGCCGACTATAGGAAGTTGCGCTCCTCCGAGAATGAGTCCATGTCTATGGGCAATGGCATTGGCATTGGCATTGGCATTCGCATTGGCATTGGCATTGACATTGCTAATTTATGGCTACTGGGCCATCCATGGATAATATACTGCCTGTTGGTGCCTTTCATTACCGTTGCCTTCAAACCCCATGGAAGGGCGCATCTTAACGTCTTTCTATCAAAGCTAACTATAGACGACAGCTGTGCAGATGCATTGTAGCGACTTATGGTATATAGCTGCTTGATCACAGGTGAGGCGAAGATTCGCACCGCCTTCTGCCTCTTCTACATAACTGTCCACGTCTATCCGTGCTTAAGCAAGGCATGATTTATCTTTGTCTCTCTGTGACCACGTACCGCCTCCGTGACATTGACTTAGTAAATCACTCTATTGCCTGCCAGTGTTGGTTTTACATAACAACAAAACTTGTCACAAACTTGTCACTCTCAGATCCCTCATTTCGTCAAGTTTGCAGACTCTCTACACATGACTATGGGTGATGTGATCTGCGCGAGCAACGATGAACTCGATCGTCTGCTCCGCGAGAGCCTAACGAAATGGTCATTTTATGTAGACCGTGCGGATAAATCTACATTATTTCCATGCGAAAGCCTTGATCTGAAGAATATGCTCGGTATCCCCGCATTTTCCCTGAATAACTTTCGATCAAAGTTTACCAGCAACCATGGCAAGCTCCATGGTGGCAATTGGTAATCCTGCCGCGTCCATGATATTTCTACCTTTTTCCTCTGGTATAACATGTAGGACCGTCATGTAAAGGCCCTCTGCAGAGTGCGAGCGTGTCTGTGTCATGAGACGCAGAAACCAGTGCCATGCCAGAAACCTCCTTCGTGACCGAGGGTCCGGAAGGGCTGGTTGGAGGCTATCAAGGAGACAACGTTGCTATCAAAGTGGCCATGGGTATTCTGGTGGCAATAGTTCTCTATAATGCCGTCGAACTCAGCGTGCTTATCTTCCTGACTTTTCGTCGCTATCACGGACTCTACTTTTGGTCTCTCACGTTATCTACGACCTTGGGGCTTATTCCCAGTGGCCTGGGCAACCTGTTGCATTTCTTCAATATCGGTCCTCTATGGCTGTCGCTGAGCCTCTCAAATTTCGGATTCTACTTTATGATCCCTGGACAGTCCTTTGTGCTCTACTCCCGACTCCACTTGGTCCTTTACAACCAACAAGTCCTACGATTCATCCTTTGTGTGATTGTTGTTAACACCCTGCTCATCGCCGTTCCCACCACTGTCACCACTTTCGGAGCTGCATTCGTGCGAACACCCACCTGGAACAATGCTTATAGGGTCGTGGAGCGGTTGCAGGTGATCTGGTTTTGCGTTCAAGAATTCCTGATATCTTTTCTCTACATTCATGAGACCATCAAACTATTGCGGCTAAACCCAAACGACACTCGCCGGAAGACCATCATGTACGAACTGATTGCAATAAACATCCTCATTATCCTCATGGACGTTGCGATTGTGACGGTCGAGTTCCTTGGTCTCTACTACCTACAGGTCCTTTTAAAATCCGCTATCTACAGCATCAAGCTCAAGCTCGAATTTGCTGTCCTTGGAAGATTGACGGCGATCGTGGATACGTCTCGCCCGAACTTTTCAGGGAGCGGTAGTGACCACTTTTTAGGCCAGGCCTACCCAGCTCCACAATATGCAATTGAATCGTCCACAGAAACCTCACAGCGAAACAGAGCAACTCTTTCGCCGACCCGCACCCGCAGGTAAGTGGAAGTTCCGTCAAGCACCTGAGCTTCTATTAAGCTGAGAAATCTAGGAAAATCAAGCAGCCCATGTCCAACATCAATGCGTGAATATCAGAGCCCTTTTTCCTGGATTAACAGCTCTACGGCGCTTGCGGTCTTTGTTTCAGGCTGTGTTTTTAGGTTACGGTGGGGAAGCAAAGTTTGGAGGCGTTCCTGTCGGGCGTGGGCAATAGATGACAACTCGACACATATCATCCACAGACTATCACTCAACGAGATTCCTTCCCTGGGATTTAGATCATGGCACAAGATCCCAATTCTCCTCTTGGTCCGAGAAGAAAACACTTTCCGCCTACTAGAGAGAATACGGCGACGTAGTTTCCTCTCTAGTGCCTATACTCCCTTCTATAAACACGGCACATAAAACCGCCTACGACGAGGATCATATCAGTCTTGCGGGTTTCAATATAGAAATATGGGACGAGGTAGCTGCATAATAACTGGCGTTTCCGTAGCTAGCCATTGTTTTGTGTTATTATTTTCTTGATTTTTTCTCTCCGTGTATTCCGTCAATTTGAGTCGTGTTACATATACAAGAGGATCACATTGGTAAAATAACTTCTTTGAGAGAGATATGATAGACAAAGAAAGAACGGAATCACTGGACGCCCACTTAAATCAATATGCTTGACGCATTGGTTTTGATAGTAGGTGTGAGACATCAGCACCTGCATATGTATACCTTTATCACAGAAGCAATGTTGTTTCAAGCAACTTCTGCCGAAACTGCGAAGAACTTATATCATGAGCCGCGGCATTGAGATTTCAGCGGATTACCACTTGAACTGATTGAATAGCGGTGATTGTCGATAATAACGGAGAGAGACAATCATTACGTGAAGGAATCCGGGGTTTAGGTCCTTTATGATTTAGTATCGTGCATAATCTAGATTTTCAAAGATAGTAGCATTAAGTAAATTTGGTTGTTGTTAGAAGTCGTCGACCTTCAAGCATCAATGCGAATGAATGTCTTGTATTCTCCCTCCTTCAAAACCTCGCCAGTCTCCTGGTCCACGCTGCTAGGGCCTAACAGGCGGAGCTGCCACATCGGACCCCCACTAGTACCGGGTATATTTTTCTGCTGCTGGACACCCCAGCTGGTAACATTGTGGGCACCAAGGAAAATACCATCCTGCTTGGTGCCGTCAATATAATGATAATACGCATCAATCACCTCACTCTCATCCTCAGCTAGACCCCACTGGAGTAGAGCATCCGCAGGGTTGTTGGTGATATTGATAGGCAAATATTCACTCGCGTTATCGTAGAAAACCATGGCTTCAAATCCAATTTCAATGTTACAGATGAGATAGGACATTGCATCATATTGCTGATTGACGATACTGACCTGGAAGGCTTCTGTTAGCATTTTCAGAAGTCCCATCGGTTTGTATTGAGTCACGGGGAACCCTACAAAACCTCTCTTTGCCTCGGGCTGACCATCCACAGTGATAGTTCGAGCCACATTACGAAATCCCTCGATAGTGCATGCATTGTCGGCAGCGGTCATGTTCACGCATTGATCCACGACGATATTCCAGGGGCCCGCAAATCCAGAGTTGGGACCGGTCTGTTGGACATTTGGGAGGCTGGCACATCCGTACGGAACGGGGACAGGGGTGACCTCCGCGGCGTGAGCAGTCGCTAGAAGGGAGAGGCCAGCGAAAAGAAACGCCATTATGGATGCTCAAATAAGGAAGGAAACGATCTATGGGCAAACCGCTATGAGGTTGTGTTGTATTGAATAATAATATTCAAAGCGCCCCATCTCCCTATTTATACGTGCACAAAAACCTAGCCCACGGCAGGAGGGAGGGGGTAGGCTTCTAAACCAAGATCGCTGGAGACTCCATCTAGATACGACCCCAAATTCTTCGCCCCCAAAGTCGCCGCAAACTAATCGCGCTGGGTTACATACGCTAAAGTTCGCTTGAGCTATGCCTAAAACCGAGGCCTATTACAACGAAGAGTAACCCCACATGATACTCCACACTCAGTCAAAACAATATTGCACGAGTCAGACACCGAGGGATGAGGCTGATTTGATTAAAAGGCAAGGTATTGGGTAGAACACTAACAATGAAGTTGATACTTTACCGTACGGCCACTGCTACCAAGTACTGACTTTGCTTTTGATGGAACCCTGTGATCCTCCCTGGTGTGGCAGTTTCTTAGCTCATAATTAACCCCAAAGAGGACAGGGCATTGTGAACTGCCCTGTCAACCTACCCCACAACCGCCTCATGAGTCTTACGTCGGGTATATTCCTCTACTCCAGACTGTATGTTTTTTTAAATCAGCAATGACAAATTTTATTGATATAATACTTCGACCAGATTAAGCGTCCCATAGATGACATTGACAGTTTGGTCTATAAGTTACCTAGTGAGATGCCAGCGAGTTCACAAGAAAGCCATTTCAGGCACGGTCCAATCTCCTTGTCCCTAGGGTGGTTCTAAACCGTGTCGTTCGCAGGTCAGGTATACTTTCACCCTATACTACAAAATACTCAGTGAGCAGGACCCTAAGCACCCTTACAAAGCAGTAGCAACCCAATCGGGTAAGTTGCGGCCGCGGCCTAAATTCCGGTTTCTCTCGCTGCCTTATTGATACCTTCTGCTACCGTTAACTTCGAACCTTATAGAGGTTGATTTCTACCGCTCAAGGCGTATTACTATTTTTCCCTACTAAATCCAACCAAAGATAGCAGCTATATAAACAAAGTCGGCGATATGTGATACAAGGTTTCTTGGTCATAGGCGAGGGCCGACTATCACGGAGCCTCACAACCTTAGGTGCGGTATTCTCGCCGTGATTCTTCTCCCAGGGGCAAATTGCATTTTTCCTGGGAATCAAGTTCTAAATCCAGGGGAATATACTTTCCTTTTATATCTTCGAGAAATGCCGCTCTTTCACGGCCATTTTTAAAGTGTAACTGACGCAAAGTTTCTATAGTCACAGGGTCGTGTATAGTACGATAACTTTTGCTATAAGAAGACACAGCACATCAAGCATTATCTTAATTCTCCCGTTGATTGGAATGTTCTCTCGCCACCGCATGAGATCAAGGAGTATAAAATCGAATCTGATGCCGTTATGAAAGCGTTTTGGACTACACCAGAGAACATGACTTGCTCATCCCATGCTGTGCTATTCCTCCTTTCTCGTGAAGTACATTTCTTGGCTTATCAAGGAAAACTCGATCTGGCTTGTTTACACGGCTGGATGCCATCGATGGGCGAATTCGCTTTCCTGGAAAGGTCAAGTTGAGTTTTCAGCGAAGTCACTGCAGCCTTGGATTTCGAAGGTGGATGGTCGTGATGAAGTGGTCGGCACGACTAAAGAAGTCCGGGTACAATTTGATGGTCACTTTCAAAAGTCGCATCACGGTTTGCTTTGGTGACAGTTGACGGGGCGGGTCATCTAGTAAGTGTTTGCTCAATATGCGTGGAACTGGTTAGGTGCTAATTGACATTTCGTGGCAGCTGCCCCAAGATCGCCCGGATGTCGCGTTGGATATACTAACACGGTGGATTACGGGTGCTCCTTTCGTTGGCTCTTACGACCCTTTCGAAGGTGCTACTGTGTAAATACCTTTTGTCTGAAGCAAATAGTAATTCCCAATGAACAAAAGCCATCTACAAAAACATGTCCAAAACGACGTCCTTCCTTTTTGATATCAGGATCAGATATCCGAGGTGGCTGTCCAGAAACCATTAAAGCGTTGAGCATGTCCATCAAAAGCAAGATTGTCCCACCCAACCACGACTACTCGAAACAACATGCAACTTCTTAGTCTGATACTCATAACTCTCCAACAACCGTTTAATCTCAGGGAACCGATACCCAGCCTCAGAAGCATAATCCAACGGCGCCCTGCGCTGATAAACCCTCCCATTAACATCCGCCCCGCAAACAAGCAACAACGCAACAATTTCCACATGCCCATTAATCGTCGCTGGTACAAGTGGCGTTGTGTATCGAGTAGCAGAAGAACAAGGCCCAAAAGGCGGTTCAATAGGTGACCCATACCGAATCAGGGAACGGGCAAGTTGAGTAATACCAGCCTGCGCAACTTCATAGATAGGCACGTATTTTGTCTTTTCGTGTAGGTTGCGGGTCTTGGCGCCACTTGCAAGTAGCAGTTCTGCTATAGCAATGTAGTTGTTTGATGAGGGGTGCGGCCATGCTTCGCACGCTGCATGTACCGCGTCCACTAGGAATACGCCTAGGTGTTCCCTTCGCGATCTGTAGATTCCGTCGGTAGTTGCTTCGATTGCTTTGCGGGCTACTTTTATGTTCCCGTGCTGCATGGCCCAGTCTAGTGCGTCGCCCCAGTTGTAGCGGGCGTTGTATTTGTAGAGATTTTTGTCCAGGAGGGCGTGGAGGGTTTTGTTTACTTGGGTGAATGCTGATAGCGTTGTTTGGTTCATATTTTTTGATATCAGTATGAGGAGTTCATTGGGGAGCGCTGTTAGGTTTGGTTGTGGGGGCGTTGTGGTGGATAGGAATTGTTGCGTGAGTTTTAATAGCTTTGCGTTTGAATCTGCTTGTCTAGGGCATTGGTGTGGAGTGATATTGTACTTTCCAAGGATGGGAGGGCGCTTCATAGCTTCGGATGATAGTATGAGAAGATCTTGATGACCAGTCAGCGAGTATTGGAAGAGGCTTGATGGGCACTGTTCCTCACGCTGGGGGAGCAGACGTTCAAAGAATTTTCCTGGTTGATTGTAAGGTGGCTGTCAGATGAAAGATCGATATCAATAATGATGGCTGGAATGTAGTCAGGGAGGTGGAAAGTGAGGTATAGAAAGAACCAAGTGGAGGGAGCAACGACCTGCTGGAGATATGCTTTTCTTTTAAGTGAGTCATTATAACGTTATATATGCCGCGTGGTCATTCCAGGGAACGACGCCGATATTCTATACATGGCAGATGCAGGATAAGAGTTCAAAACCAACCTTGGTAGGCTCCGCTTTTTATCATAGTTTGCTTGTCTGCGTTACAAGGCCTCATTTCAACCTTCAACCAAACAGAAATGTGTCAAGTACAAATGAATATCAGTTGAATTAGCTACCATTAGACTCCACGCCATGCAAATAACAAAGGATCGTAAAACCCAGGGTATAATACATCCCTCACAAACCAAAGTTCTCAACATGCAAGTAGATCCCCTGCGCACCAGTTCCCTTATGAACAGCCCGCTCATCGCTAAGAGAGACGACACTGCGGCGCACATCATCCGCCAGTCCTCGGGGTCCGCACACAACGACGGCACTTTCGCCTTCGGCCTTTTCCAAGACCTTTCGGATGATAGTACGTGGCGTGGGACGGCCGGAGACAATTGTCGGACGGATGATTATCTTCATAGGGTCATCAGATGTAATGGACTGCGTATCTGCTGTTTTGGGATCTGAGGTGACGTTCTCGGATTGAACAGGGGCTGGTCCAGCGCATGTACAGCTACAGTTGGTGATCTCGTCTTCGTTTTCGATTTGGGTGGTGCAGCAGCATCCTCCGCCGGGGAGACAACCGGTTCCTGTGGGTTTGGGATTTTGATTTGACGCTGACTGGCTGGAGACGGAGTGGATGGAGACATGATCCACTCCAGAGCCCTTCTTTTCGTCGAAGATTGATATATCTTGAGCGACACTCTGCGCTGGAAGCGAAGAAGCTGCCGAAGCAATGGTAGGTGGATCCAGCTTCTCATCACAGGTAATGTAAATACTCACTTCGAGCTCTTTCTCAAAGTGTGGCTGTGTCCGCCGACACTCTTCCACATCCGCTAACAGAGACTGTAGCTGGGAGTCAAAGTAAGACAGCTGAGCACGCGATTTGATTACCCAGATAAACCGTAATCGCTTGGTGGCAGCCAGTCGCGGAGTAGCATTTGAAGTCTGTTCAATGTTCTCGTTTTTCCAGGCAGAGACAACGTCCCGTAGTAGCGGCATCGTGAATGTCGCGCCCATTCCACCCGCTAGCAGGATGACGCTGTCAAATTGACGCAAGGGGCGCATGCTTCCGTAAGGTCCTTCAACGAAAATTGTTCGTCCGCGCGGAGCTACCTCACCACTTCCCAGCACGCTACCATTCTTTGATGCAAATCGGAAGAATCGCCTTGTTCCTCCGTTCTCTGCGCGGATGAAGAACTCCATCTTGTTGTCTTCCGGTATGGAAGCGATGGTAAACGGGTGGCATTGCAATGGAACGATGGAGTGACAGGTGAGAAAAACGTGCTGACCAGGTTGCCATCCGATACCAGGATTCTCAATAGTCACTCGAGTGACATTTCCTGGCAGCGGAGTGAAAGACGCAGAGTGCGCCCAGAGAGCATTTGCATTTTCCTTCCGGTGGAAAATGGCCAGATTGGCATACGCGCCCCAGGTATAGCGGGCGACGCGATCAAAAACCACCAGGCCGATCGGCACCCACACCCAGGTCTTGACCTCGGAAGGTGCATGCATCCATACAGCAACAATAAACCCGACAAAGTTTACCAAATGTTGGATAACGAAGAATTCGTGACTGAGGCGACGAACCGGGGCGAAAGAACTGATGACGATGAAGGTGAGAATGATCCAAGCGGCGAACCCACGCTTTGTCAAAGGATCATTCTTAAGCTGGTACAGGATATAATGCCAGCGATCCCAGTTACGGAACCAGAATCCCATATGGATAGTAGCCGTCAGCCATAGCGTCCGTGAGATCCAGCGGTGGTACCAGTTGAGACTGGCGTAACTCATTCCAACCAAAAAGCCAATGATGTTCTGTCTACCCGCCAGCAGGAAGATCAATGGCAATTGGCAAATGGCAATGAAGCCTGTGCGATAGCCGACATTTTCCCATTTCCAGGGATCAAGCGTGTCCAGTTTGTAGAAGCACAAGACCATGACTGTAATCAGGTTGGCCAGCATGATGAGTACCGGGCCCAGTGGGGGGAAATGGAGAGTGAATCCTCCCATTTTGAGAGGGTGTGGAGTTGCATAGCTGACCTCACGCACTGTTGCTGTGATAGTAGCATAGAGGTTGAAGAAAAGTGATTTTGGTTTGGCGGGGGTGAGCGAGGAATCTCGCAAACTGCTGTATGTTAGATTGGATCATGGACTTGGTGTGGCTGTACAAACCGATGCCGAGCAACGATACGGTTTAGCACGTTGTCTAGGGTTGCTGCGCCGATAGCACTCCCCACGACAGCCCAGTACATCTTCTGTAGCGTGAATAGACTGGGGACTCCATCTCCCATAGACATGGAGCCCGCGGGCATGTCACCCATTGACATCGACATAATCACTATCAGAGAGGGTCATGGATGTAGAGAGGAAGATCTCGGAATCAAAAGTAGATACACAACCCAACAGTAATTGTCCGATTAGCAATAACTTGCTCATCTCAACGAGGGTATGGGTGGCTCCACTGTGGGTCCGACCCACAGTGGAGCTTGCTCTAGCGTCCCAAAGCGTCACATTCTTGACATTGGCGACTTCATGTTTTCTCTGTTCCGCTATCTCAACTTCCTCAACTACCTCTCAATTCACCATGGACGGAATGGACATGGGTAGCAGCACCAGCTCAAGCCACGGCAGCATGAGCACTTCAATGACCATGACCTTCAAAAACTCCCACAACACACCACTCTTCTCTAATGCCTGGACACCGTCATCTTCCGGAGCCTTTGCAGGAACATGTATCTTCCTGATTGTCCTCGCCGTCATTGATCGCTGTCTCATCGCGTTCAAGGCTGTCATGGAACGACACTGGCTCGCCGCTCACCTCAACCGTCGCTATGTGACTGTGGCCGGCAAGAGCACTGAGGCTGGCAAATTCGATGCTGATCCAGATGCGAAGATCGCATCGCTTGTTACTGCGCAGGGTGTCGAGGAGTCTGTGAGAGTCGTGCACAACCTCCCTCGTGGTCCGATTCCCTGGCGCTTCAGCGTTGACCTGCCGCGGGCGTTGCTCTTCATGTGCATTGCGGGTGTATCCTATCTACTGTACGTGTTCCGTTCTGCTCTACTTTGTGAATTGATGCTAATATCCTCTCTAGCATGTTGGCGGTCATGACCTTGAACATCGGCTACTTCTGCTCGGTAATTGCGGGTGCTTTCCTCGGAGAACTGGCGGTCGGACGCTTCATTCACTGGCCTGAGCACGGGCACTGATTACCTTGACGATTTATTTGGTTTGGTTTAATTAGCATCTTTATTGTTTTCTACGCATAAAATGGTGCATCTGTTTGGCGTTGGGGGGTAATTTCTTGGGATATCTTATAATTTGACTCTACTCGCTTCTCAACTACCACTCTTTTTCACTTTGCATTCGGTTATATTCGCTCAATGCTTGATTCTGGTTATGATCGCATATATTGCGCTTGAGAATATTTGAGCGAATATCTAACCGGGTTGGGACTAGTGTCTCGGGTGTGACCCACTTCCCGCGCTAGTTATCCGCGCTATCCGTATTGGGCAACTCTTCAATCTCTACGCCAAAAGGGTAGGTACATGCCGTGCCACATGGATAATCTTCTAGAATGTCCAGTGACACCAGCTGTACTGTCGCAACTTTGCAATGATAGGTATAAGGCAATAAAGGCAAATAGAGAAATAAAGCAGAGAAGAGACCGAAAGCGGGAGTGCAGCGAAATGTGCTCAATAAGCCTCTGACCAAGGGCTGACAGGGTCTGGATAGCCGATGTCATTTCCATCCTTTAAGCAGTGGACCCTGTCTAGATCCGGCATCTTATACAAAAGCATCTGAGTTCTCATTTCTCTACTTTCTACCTCTACGTTTCCCTCTCCGTCTTCAACTCCTTCTCTCATCTTCCTCCAACTCCCATCAAAATGAAGTTCTCACTCCTCACTCTCGCTTCCGTCGTGCCAATGGCCGCGGCACACTTCAAGCTGATGTACCCCACTTCCCGTGGCTTCGACGAGGACACCATGCCCAACTTCCCCTGCGGTGGCATGAGCCAATCCTCCAATCGCACCAAGCTCCCATTGAGCGGCGGCTCATTCCCCGTTGCGTTGGAGATGCACCACGCTCAGACTGCCGTCGAGGTCCTCCTGTCTCTCGGCAGCGACCCCGGTGACAACTACAATATTGTCCTCGCGCCTACTTTCCAGGTCACCGGATTGGGCGAGTTCTGTCTGCCTCACGTTGCTATCACTGAGAAGCTCATTGGCCGCAATCTTACCGATGGCATGAATGCTACCCTTCAAGTTCAGAGTAGTGGTGATCCTTCTGGTGGTCTTTATGCTGTATGTTCTCTTTTCTTGTTTCACAACTCCAGTAGATACTAATTCGTTTCTGTATAGTGCGCCGATATCCAATTCTCCGCCGATGTCACTTACGAGAAGCCCTCTGCTTGCAGCAACAACACCAACCTTGTCGCCATTGCCTTCCCTGCTTCTTCTGCTGCCCGCAATGCCAATGAGTCTACTGCTGAGGGTCAGGCGCAGAGTGGTTCTTCTTCTACTACTACTACTACCTCTACCTCCAAGGGTGCTGCTGTACCTATGCAGACTGCTGCTTGGGGTGTGCTCGGTGCCGCTCTGATCGGGGGTATGGCAGTGCTGTAAAAATTGCATTTTTCTGATTTTTCTTGTCTCTTTGCTTTGTTGGAGTTAAGCGATGGATGCATAAGCATGATTAATGATATCTTGCATTTACTAGCTTTCTACTCAATCCTATCACTTTTGCTTCTCTGAATGAATCATCTTAATTGCTCACTTTCCGTTTCTTTTATCTGCAATAAAATGACTATTAAACTGTTGTGCTTTAGCTCGGCCGGCTCTACCGGTATATATAACGTCACGTGTGCGGGTAGCTTCGCAGGCAACTGAGAAAATAAATTAGGCGTGTTTATTTGTCGACAGGACCTACGAGGGATTGTTTCAGACGTTTTTGTTTCACAGTCATGGATGAATTTGAAAGATTGCGTCCAGTCGGTAAGTCGGAAATGGTTCCGAAGATACATAGCTGAACCTTGTCCACTAACACGAGTCAGGTCGATTGGAGCAATATTCAACTGCCCGTCATCAAGTCGGGTTCTATTTGAATGTTGCAGTATCAGCAACATACAACCTCCCAGACTCATTCACATCCCCTATCAAGGACTATGTATACCAAGCATGCGAAGCCGCAATTGCGGAGCACCCGTCATTGTCCGCCATCGTGGCTGACGATCACACCCAAGACCCGTACTTTGTACGACTACCCCAGATTGACTTAGACCAAGTTGTATTTTTTCAAGACCGCCAGCCTGGTCTGCTAGGCACAGAAGCTAATGGCGAACCAACCCCGGATCTGGACCTACAAACCCTTCTAGCAACGCAGCACAACTTGCCTTTCAAGGCGCCGGATCCGTTGTGGAGATTGTGTATTCTCCAAGATACAGAGAATAAACAGCAATTCACTGCTGCTTTTGTATACCACCATGCCATTGGTGATGGGACTTCCGGAAAGGCATTCCACCAAACCTTCCTGCGAGCACTAAGCACTGCTCCAGTAGATGAACCTAAATCGGTTATCTTGCCGCCGCAGATTCCTATGCTGCCTAATATCGAAACCATCCATTCAATGGCTCTCTCCCTCTGGTATCTTGCCAAGGAAATCTTCCAGGCGAAGATTTACTCGCGAAGAGATCAGGGATTATGGACAGGTGCTAAGATCCGCAAACCAACCCAGACACGGCTGCGACTCGTTCCATTCTCGGAATCTATAGTAATGGCTTTGAGAGATCTCTGCCGTCAGGAAAATACAACCATCACGGCATTCCTGCAGACACTGGTTGCCCGCTCGCTCTTCACACAACTCCCAGTCGAATTCTCTAAGCTGAACTGCAGCGGCGCATTATCTTGTCGCCGCTGGCTGCCGGATATCATCACAGATGATTGCATGGGCGTCTGGGTCCAAGATTATGAGGAACAATATACCCGCGACGCAACGATCCCTTCATCTGACGATACATTCCCGTGGGCCGAAGCCCGACGATCTCGACAGACGATACAGTCAGTCTTAAATATGAAAGGCAAAGATGCTAGTATCAGTCTCCTGCAATTCGTCGATGATTACCAGCAGGAATTATGTTTGTCCAAGATTGGCTTGGAGCGCGATAAGAGTTTCGAGGTTTCTAATGTTGGGGTTGTTCCTCCGCAGACGGATCCTGATATGCCTGCTATCAAGGGAATGGTGCTTTCTCAATGTGCCAGTGTGATGGGTAATGCTCTTCAGGTGTCTGTTGTTACTGGTGGTGACGGATGTTTGGTGCTTGCTGTTTCTTGGCAGGAGGGTGTTGTTGAGGTGGATCTTGTTAATGCTTTTATTGAGTCTGCGAGAGATGAGGTATATCGTCTGGCAGGGCGGGGCTGATTTAGCTCCATTATAAGAGTTATAATGTTTAATGTTGGCTATAGAAGCGTGCATATGTCGATGCTGCTCCTCTGGCGGTGTGAACTAAGCGGTGAACTGGCGATAACACCATCGGCAGAATTGTGGGGGAATAACAGGTTCATCTTCTCGTTTACTTTGAGGTTCTTGTTTCACATTCTATCCAAGATGGCTCCTCGTGCACCCTTCGTTGTTCCCGCGCTTAAGAAGCACACCTCCACGGTGATCATGGCCCACGGGTTGGGAGACAGGTACCTAAGGCGGTCCTCCCGCGAGATGATAGTGTTGACTGACTGTGTTTGAACATAGTGGTGCCGGATGGTATGTCTAAGAGTCAATGCAACAAATTGAAACAACCGCGATCAATCCTGACTCCGATTCTCGAACAGGATGGCTCTCGCCCAGAACTGGCGCCGCCGCGGCAAGTTCGACGAGACTGCTTTCATCTTCCCCAATGCCCCCGATATCCCAATCTCAGTGGTATGGCTGAGTCGCCACCTTGACGGACCCAATGGCTAATACTACGAAACTAGAACTTCGGCATGAGCATGCCCGGCTGGTACGACATCGTCAAGCTCGGCCGCGACGTAAGCCACCCACGACCCTCCCACGTTACACCCACTGATATACTCTGTTTTTTTGCAGTTGGACTTTGAGGAATCCGTCCGCAGCCAGGACGAGCCAGGCATCCTCCGTTCCCGCGACTACTTCAACACCCTGATTAAGGAAGAGATGGACAAGGGCATCAAGGCGTCGCGCATTATCCTGGGTGGATTCTCTCAGGGTGGTGCCATGTCTGTATTCACCGGTCTGACCAGCCCGGAGAAGCTGGGCGGTGTCTTTGGTCTGTCTTGCTACCTGCTTCTCAGCGACCGGATCAAGAACTACCTGCCTGAAGAGTGGGCCAACAACAAGACGCCTTTCTTCCTTGGTCATGGTCTTGACGATGACATTGTTCCTTTCCAGTTTGGAAAGAAGTCTGCCGATATCCTGAAGGAGATTGGGGTTGAGGATGTTTCTTTCAACCCCTACGGGTATGTTGGTTCTGGGTTTTGTTTGGGCTGCTTTGCTAATTTGATTTTAGTGGTCTTGGTCACTCGGCTGATCCTTCGGAAATTGATGACTTGGAGAAGTTCCTTGAGAAGCATATTCCCGCTGAGGCTGCTGCTGGTTTATGACTTGATCAACCAGGGACCCGGCATGGGGCCAGTGGAAGTGGTCAATGGGGATCTGCCTTGATTATCGGGTTTGCATTGCTACTTGCTGTAATCGCGTGGTGTAGATATCAGTCGAGACAGCAGAAGTACACAGAGAAGCAGCATTGAATGATACCAGTCTGATTTCGGCTTTTGATTTCCTATCGATGCATTTGAAGTATATCACTGTACCATGAAAGCCACTGACAATGAATAGCCCACCTTCCATCGTCCCAGAACACATCTCGCAATCAGTCACCCTCTACCCCCTCATAGCCTTCTTAATAGTCTCCTCAATAACCCGAACCATCTCCTCGGTATTTCGCATATCGAATGGAACCATATGCTTCGACCGATGATCATAGAAAGCCGCCTGGGCAGGCTCACACAATTCAAACAACCGCACGCTCTCCCCATACAACGAATCCAACTTGCCAACAATATTCGCCGTGGGAATCTTAATCGGATACGTATCCGGCCGCGGCAGGATACGCTCCATCCCGGCACTATCCCACGGCGCCGCACCGCAAATGAACACCGCGGCGCGAAACAGCGGCGCGCTTCCTGGGTTCGTTTTGCTATGGTTGATTATCAGTGATGCGGCTAGCGCTGCGCCTTGGCTGAACCCCATTACAGCGTCGAAGGGGCCTTGTTCTGCCATGAATTGCAGCGTGTGTTCGTATGCTTCTTGGATTGATGAGCCTGGCGCTGTGTCGCCTCTATGGTAGTGGTTGTAGAAGGGGCCGTCGACTACACCTTCGAGTTCTGGAAGGTTGTTAGGCTGGGTTGGTCTTGGTTTGGATGGGTCTCTGGATGGGTGTTTTACCTTCTTCCACTTGGGCATCTTGTTTGCCGTTCATGAATTTGAAGCGGTGGCCATTCTTCTCGAGTTGTTGGCGTAGGCCTCCGGTTTGGATTTCGAAGATCTGTTGGTGGTTAGTTTGGATATCCGGGTGACTTGTATAGAGGGGTATGTACCTCGCTATTGGTGCTACCGCCGTGTAGACAGAGAAAGCGCATTTTGTGTTTTGTAGATGTGATGGGTGAAGTGAAGTTGGTGTCACATCCAGGGAAACGGCGACTTTGGAGTGGCTTTGCTTATATTGCAAGCACAACGGGGTCGGAGAGGAAAGGCAAAAGAGAAAGAGGAATTGTCTCAGGACAGGTGGCTGGCTCTTTTATCGAGTAAATGCAGGGAGTCGGGCGCTACTCATGTATTTAGGCGGGGCAGGGCTGAATGACTCGGCAAGTTATATACAGAGGTAGGATGTGCAGACCTTCTATTTTTATATCTACACTTCTATCGAGTGGCGTGACCTTGACCAGTCCAATATAAAATGTTGATAAGATGGCATTCTCCAGAACTTCTTCACTTCACCTTTAGGGCGGTACGCATCACATGTGACGGAATGATCCAACGATCTCGGCAGCTTAACCCTCGCATTCACCATGGGAACCTCAATCCCTCTCCTTCTTCCACCCCTTAA
>ERZ1673737.2154-NODE-2154-length-17016-cov-3.979188_pt1 | contig 17016 bp, 19 predicted proteins | sample MGYA00580211_ERZ1673737 | MGnify/ENA primary metagenome ERZ1673737 (study PRJEB41218, sample SAMN15661789) | gut metagenome | host: Homo sapiens | place: Canada: London | collected 2015-08-20/2019-03-30 | study: EMG produced TPA metagenomics assembly of... | reverse complement strand
CATACAATGGAGTGACAGAGTCGGAACTTTGGTGTTTGGACAACGTTCTCTTGGAAGAATGCCGGAATCCTAGCGAGCCAGTGTCCAATCAGTCGGTCATCCAACTCGATAAGCTCATTTGCTGATGGAAATGGCGATGATATGATCCTGGAGTAGATCTGACTCGAGGCCATATGGAACGTTGCCTGCGCTCGTAGATGGGTGTAAACAGTAGTTTCGTTGGCTGGCTGTGGTATTTCCTTCGTTCCAGACGTGACGTCCTGGGTACGAAAGTCAGAGACACCAGCATCAGCCACATGGAGGAGTAACTCACACTGTCATGTACATTCAAAGGAAGTTCAACATCAATTCCATCGTCGGGGAAATCAAGAGGTCGGGAGAAGGTGATGATGGCGCCAACGTCGAATATATACAGACAATGCCATACCCGCCGCCTCATTTCAATGGTAAGCAAATTGGTCTCCCAGGTCGGAAATTCCTTATGCAGACCGATTCCCATTGCAATGCGGCGTGCTAGTCCCATATAATTATAGCCAGAGTTTGGCTTATTTCTCTTCTGCATATAATTTGAGATGAGAGTCAAGGCTTGTACAAGTAGCAGGTTTCCCGTCTCCAGCATATCGATAGAAAGTCGTGCCTTGGCAGCTTCAAACAGACCAAAGTCTACATCAGTAGGTTGGGTTGACGCAGTGAATGCACCCACTGCGGCCAAAACAAACAGTAGGACCTGCCAGGCATTACCTGTGGGTCGAGGAATGACTTCCATGAACTGAGCCCGGAATTTAGCCTCGTGTACTATAGGATAGGATTGGTGGTACAATGAAAAGTATGCATCCACAAATGGTTCTAGTTGGGAGAGAGATGTCAGGGAGAACGGAATGCTACAAGGCTGCCGGCTTGATCCTTCAGGGTACAGCCTTGAATTATAGTCTTCGCTGTTCGATTGGGTGTCTGTTATCCGCAGTAATGCGGCTCCAGATGCGACGCCTACCTCGATGTTAGAAAAAATAGCTCATAAATATGTTCTGGGCCATACCTAGATAGCCGCTTTCATTTGAACTACTTGTCAGACTAGCCATACCGTCGACAAACTTATCGCCTGTGGCCTTCCCCGTTCGTTCATCCCATTCAAAATTACTGGATGACGGGGGAGATTCCAAGGATAAGCCTGATGGCCCGACGGGGCGAGGCTCGGAGGGCCCTAGTGACTGCCTTTCTGGTGCTCGCCCTGAAGGGCCCGTGAAAGGCAGTATGGGCGCATTTGGTGGCCTGGTCGGAGTGTAGTTTTGAGATGCGATATTGGGAGTAGTGACCGCGGCAGACCCAGTCCGACCGCTAGATACTAGCCCAGCATTCCGAAAATGCCGTGCATCAGAGCCTCTGGGGGAATGCAGCACTGCTCTTTCAGGTCCTCCTGGCTCTGATGCGAGAGCATGATCCAAGTTTTGCTCATCCGGAACAAATCGCTGCAGCAATGCTTTTGTTCGCGCCAGCTCGCTTTCCACCTCGGTCAGGTAGCGTCGAGTCAGAGGCGTTTTGGATTGCCTTTCATAGACACATCTCCGACCAAATTTGTGACATAGGGCACACACTGGGACAATTCGGTCACACTGCAAGTCGGTCAGCTTCTATAGGGAGAGCTTCAAGTTCTTGGCGGCTTACCTTAGACTTCCTCCGGCGGCATTCCTTGCATGCTTGCTCTGCTATGGGGCGCTGGCGGCTTTGTACATCAGCCCTTGGGCTCTGTGTGGGCGATTTAGTAGCAGACATGAGAGCTTGCAAACACTCTGTACATCGTACAAGTACATCATACAGTGCGTCTCCAGGTTGCGGGGAGCTGAGTGGATACGGAGAAGGTCCGACGGAACGGACACCTCAATTTAAAGGCATAAACTGTCATAGTTAACGTTAATAAGTATCCATCTTACAAGCATTGCTCTTCGATTTCAGTCAATTTATATGAATTTGCGCGTGAAACAGCTCGTTCTATACAGCTAGGGAGGCGGTAGAATAAAGAGAGTCTAATTAATTGACGCGGTTTTGGGTAGGGTGGCGGCTCGGTAGTGAAATACGTTATAACTTAGCTATTTCGGATTCTTGTGGTCAAATGTTTATAAAAAGAGGATTCAGAATAGAAGTTTAAATACGAATGCCTAACTCGAATGCGATCAGGCTTTGTAGATTATATATAGTGAAGAATAATCTCGAACTGCCATCCCGGACATCCGGCGTGTGAGCAATCAAAAATGCATCCCTGGATATGGCTTTTTATCCCTTCCCCCAAAATCCAGAGCGAAATTGAGAGAGGGGAGAACGCTGCCTGGTTTTCAATCCGCAACGACCTTACTCGTATTTGCTGATACTCGGAGGAAGGTCCTCAATGTGAGTTCCCCAGTCACTCTCCTTGGGCCCAAGCTCGAGCTCAAGAACACCACCCTCAGCAAAAAAGTCATGAGTGAGCCAGTTGTTGGTCCATGGCTTGTCATTCCATTTTGCGCTTTGGATGTAAATGGACTCGTAACTGGGGTCAAAGTTGACGTTGCGGATAGTGGCAACCTTGTTGGTGACAGGATTGCGAATGCTGACTTCCTTGAAATACGGCGGAGTGATCAGGTAAACATCCTGACCAGGGACTGGCCACAGACCCATCATGCTCAGAACCACGAATGAACCCATTGCACCACTGTCGTCGTTGCCAGCGATTCCGGCCACGGTCGCGTTGAATTGAGACGGAATGTAGGAGTGACTCTGGTACGCAGAGAGACCGGGTCGTCCAGCGTAGTGGTATTGATAGACAGGCAAGAATGCCTGTTCGTCACCTATGTAGAGCAATCCGGAGTCGTGGAGATAACGCAGGCGAGATGTGAAGGACTCGGCACCACCGAGGGTCTTGATTAGAGAGCCCATGTCGTGGGGTGCATAGAAAGTGTACATCCATGCACTGCCTTCATATGTCTCGTGGCCATCGGGGTTAAGATAACAAGACGTGAAGTTCAACAAAGGACTGCAGAATATCGGATCTTGGTAAGCCCATGTCCCGTTCGGATACCGAGGCTGGAGGAAACCGGTGAAGCCCGTGTCCACGCCCTTGATGCTTGACTTTTGATCGCGCTTGAATACGTGAATCCAGTTTCCGGCTCGCATCGTGTATTTCTCATAATCAGCATGGTGACCCATACCCTTCGCCATCTCAGCAATACAAAAGTCGTTGTACGCATATTCCACTGTCCGCGAGATACTGCGAGTGTGCGTGCCCCGGCCATATGGATCAATATCCTGGAATGGAATATAGCCGAGGTTCTTCCAGCTGTGAAGACCACCACGCCCTTCGACGTCCCAGTTCGCAGGCTCCACCTCCGCATCCTTGACCACAGCCTGGTAGGCAGTATCCCAGTCGATGCCTTCGACCTTTTTCAAATACGCATCTGCCACCAACACATCTGCGTTGGACCCACCCTGTGTAAAGCCCTTGCAAAGGGACATGCGACAGTCGGGCAGATAGCCCTCGTGTCGATATATGTCAATTAAGCTGCGCATCATTAGAGATTGCGATAGCGGGTCAACCAGCGTCAGGAGTGGGTGAATGCTGCGGAACGAGTCCCAAATACTAAGCGATTATCTTGTGAGCGTTCTGTTCATGCGCCTGCAATCAGATCGTCTTACCAGTAGTAGCTGTCATAGTATGGCTCGTCACTCTTCCACAGGGGGTTCTCTCCTGTGTAGTCTTGAGGGCTAATCAATGAGCGGTATGCTCCGCTCCAAAAGACTTCTTGCAGCTCAGATGAAACTCCTTGGGCATCTATGGAAATGACCCCTAGCTTCTTCCGCCAAGCAGCCTCGGCTGCGGAGACAGTGCCCTCAAAGTCGAATTCAGGTTGCTCTCGCTCTGCGTTGGAGCATGCCTGGTCGGCACTTATGAAGCTGACACCCACTCGGGCAAGAATGGTGTCGTCTTTGGGGCTGCGAAATCTGGCAAATGTGCCAGCGGACACTGTCGAAGATGAGTTGGCCCCGAGCGACAAACTCGGTTTGCTGAAGTTGACTCCATTACGAGACCAGGATCCTGTGTCACGAAGTTCCGCTCCCTTGAAATCAACGCAGAAATAGGAGTTATAGCTGCCAATTCCAAAGCTTGGGCTGAAAGTACCACTTCCAGAAAGCCGACCAGTTGAGCGGTCGACGTGAGCAGTTCCGTTTCTTCGTGACTGAGGTAAATCCATCAAATCGACAAGAATAACCGGGCTGAGCGGCTGGCTGGAAGTATTGTTGAACTTGAACCGGTACAAGGCAGATCGATTTGTTGTTGTCATCTCTGCGTAAACACCGTTGGCCAATGAAATACCAAAATAGCCAGGGCGAGCCTCAGGGGATTCCCTGTTCCAGGCCACCGCTCGATCCGCCTGCTGCCATTTGCACTGATGGATATCATCGCTGGGACAATTCGGTTGCGGAAAGATCGGGAAATTGCCCATCGATGGAGACTAATAGGGCGGATTAATAAACAAAGACAAAATCTAAACATTTTCAGATAAAACTTACGCCGCCGGTTCCAGAGTCGTGCATGTGTGAAAATCCGGTGACAACCTTGGTATCATAAGCGAAGCCAGCCTGGTTCTCACCCGACGTGTCTGCAACGGCCTTAGCCATACCTAGGATTGTTAGTCTTGCGACAGAAGTTTCAATGTATTGTGGATAAACATACCAAATGGCAACGTCGCACCTGCAAATACATGGCCTAAGAAAGGTTGTAAGGCTTATTTCCCAAGCAAAAGATCTGTGTAGTTCTAAAACGAACCTCCATTGGCAGTTCCGATCAAAGGATCGACATATTTCAACATGTCAAAGTCATCTGTCGCAGCTAGAGCACAAGAGGCATAAAGAGCTGTCGTGAATGCACCAAGAACCCCCATACGGAGGGGATGTTCTGATGGCATGATCAACTCAAAACTATTCACAAAATTGATTCGCCGACAGCTTCGAAATCCAGTATTCAAGAAGACGCGTTGGGAATTCAAGCTACTTATTTACCGATCGGTAATGAGTCGCGGGGGAAGCAGTCCCCGATCGGCATGCGGCCTGCCTTTCGAGGAGCTCAAGGAAAACGCCATCCAGTCGCATCGGGGGCTAAATGAGAATTCCTCACTTCCAACCGAGTCACGTAGCATCGGTCGCGGCCAAAGCTGTGGTGTCACATCTGCACTGCCCTGCAAATACACCTTGTAACGCTTATTTGCTTTCCACCACATGGAAAGGGGCCACGGAGCGGAAAGAACCGCAAAGATGTGCAAGAAAGATGCCTAAACAGTCTTCCAATATAGTATTAAACGAGTCGGGTCCCTGGCCGACTGTCGATCGTTGAGATCAGGGCGCGGGGGCGAGTCAATTACCGCGAGCTGCGGGGAACGTGATGTCCAGGGGGAATCCGTGAGTTCCGAGCGCTGGCCCAGTGATGGGATTGAAGCCGATTGATTCTCTTCAAGATTCAATGTAACCCTTTCTGCGCTGCTCCGAATTGGACGTGGGACGGTGTATGAGGGGTGACAGTAGCAGTTTGCGATCGGCCGGTCGGAGTGCTGGCTAAATGTCGGAGGCCCATTTCTTCCATATATTTGGATTTTGATGGATTGTTGTGAAATTGAATGTGTTCAAAGAAGATCCATGGTTAAGAGAGTAGTTTCACGCTGCTCAAGGCTTTCTTGGTTGCAGCTTTTCATTAATCGCAGCTTCAGGTCTTCGTTTTGATGATCCTCTTGCCATTGTATGGTCGACATATCAAGTCTTTTAAAAGGGACCATCTAGCGAACCATCAAATCAGGTCAAGGGCAATGCTATCCCATGATTTCCCTCTCGTTTCTGTTGGTGGTCTCGGGATGCTGTGTGAGAATGTCGAAGGGCTTGCAAGTGCAGGCTCTCGTGGCGCAAGACTGGAATTGAGATATGCTCTGATCTTTGTGTTCTCGGTCTGTAATCTCAGATGGTCCTCTCTGAGATTCGCCTGATCCTGGAGCAGCGATCGATATGATTCGATCTCTTTCATCATTAGTCCCAGTTGGTTCTTGAATTGCAGTTGGGCAAACTGGTCAGTCTGAGCCCCTGGGCGATTAAGATATTCCAGAACCTGGGGATACATTTCTGCAACTGGGGGCAGCTTGTCCGGTGCAAGACCAGAATCGTAGTCGTCGATCCGGTTCAAGCCGGGAGGCGCCATTCGAGAAAAGCTGAAGGTAGGTCGAGGGGGCGCCGGCGAGCCTTCAGCTCTAATTGAGGTGGATCCGAACGGTGAGTCTTGCTTCTGTGGTGACTGGACACCCGAATTGGTGCCACGAGGGCTACCTGAAGCTGAAGGCGGCAAGGAAAACTGAGGCGGTGCATGATCCCAAGCCCTCTCCCGGCAGGATGGGCAATAAAATGCATTGGCGGAGCGTACAACATCTGCAAGACATGCTGTATGATAGGATCTGCAGCATGTCTGACATCCGATAAGGCTATCAGGAAGACGGCACTCCGAACAAACTATATTGTGAGGCCGTCCAGCACCTGAAAAAGTTAGCAATAGCAGGATCATCTCGGGATTATGGTAACATACGAATCCATTCTTGATAGACGCGGCCTTGTTCTGGTCTCGATAACACAGGCTGTGTGGAAGATATCGAGCTCCATCGTATCTGGAAGTTAGCCGGAGCTTCATCTTCAACGGATCGAACCAGTGGCGAGGACATATCCCCTTGACTCAGAGATTGAGGCGTCCGTAACATGATTAGCAGTAGGTGAAGGAGTGAATGACGACATGAAGATGTACAGAAAACGGCCATGATATTCTGCCGGGCGGTGAGACACGATCCCGAGTCTCGGTCGAAAAAATGCCGCGAGAAGACGTCACCGCCTTTGGATCTTGATATCAACTCTTATCTTAGTCAAGTTAGTTGTTTGCTCTGGGATGAGTTTCGATATGTGAATGCGAATGACGTTATTGTGCTATTACAAAAGGGCACATTCCAATGACCACAACACTTGAGCACTCATATCGCGAATCTATCACGCAACTCAACAATGCCTGGCGTACCCTCCAACAAGGCTTGTGAGCGTTGCAAGAAGAGACATATAAAGGTCAGTCCAAGAGTGTTTCATGGTTTTACTGTGAGTGGGTGAATGGGCTCTAACTATTCACAGTGTGATGAGACTCGCCCTCACTGTCAGCGGTGCACCACTGCTGGAGTAGAGTGCCCGGGATATGTTCAAACCCGCAAATTTATTGATCAAGGAGCAACTGTAAGGCGTCGCTATGCTCCATACCAAGAGACTCATCCCAAATCGAGCTCCGGGGCTCAGTCCTACAAAGTATGTGAAAGGCCACCTCTCCCCTCTCTTTTGATGTGAGTCCTTATCTTTCGTCATAGGCGCCCGCAGAGCATACTTTGGACTCGACGCAGCAAAGTCATTCACAAACAAGTAATGAACAAATCCCACTTAACCATCCACAAGAACATGATGGCCCTTCCCTTCACCATAAAATGGGAGAGACGAGCCTGGACTCGAGTGATGACCCAATGAACATAGAGATGTCTGGTCCTTCTAGCCGATCAGAAAATCTCCCAGGAACCACTCAGCAAGAAGCCATCAATGTATCAGGAAACCCGACTGTTTCTGTTCCTGCTAACTCCTTTGGGAATGAACAGAACACTGGATCTGCAAAAACGATCCACAGCCCAATTTCACCAACGTCTGGCACGAGGGGGCTGTCGTCTTTTGAGATGGCTTACCTCGGACTATCCACTGACATGCCAGATGCTCAAAGGGGGATACCCTCCCAAACCTCATCACATCGAAGTGAGAAAGAGGATTTCCAGGATATCTTCTCGGAACTCATGACCGGAACTGAACATGAGATCGCTTTTCTCACCCGTCATTACTCTGAAGTGCTGGGTCCCTGGTGTGTATATATATTTCCCTCTTATTTCACACAGCATCCTGATTTACAATTAGGTTGGACTTGACGGATGCTCAAAAATGGTTCACAGTCTATGTTCCCATACGTGCCATCAACAATCTATCCGTCAAATATGCTATTTCCGCATTATCGGCCAAACATCTAGGTCGTGTCAAGGGCATCAAATCTCCCATCGGGGGAATGTATACAAGCCCTGCCACAACTGAAGTCTATCCAAATGGCACGCAGGTCGATTGGTATCTAAAAGCTGCCAATTATTACTACCTTGCAGCATCTGATCTGAATAATATCACTTCGGATGGCTATACCGCCGTATCCAGCTCTGCTGTCTTGGAATCACCGTTTGAGATCGTTGGTCGGTGGTTGAACTCGCGTCAGACTCAGACAAATTTAAAACCTGCCAGTGATGATCCAAATGATGTGCAACTTGTTCGAAAAACAGAAGATCTGTTGGCTACTGCCATGCTTCTGACCATGTATCGGCTTCTGGATGCGAATGGAGATGATTGGCATAAGTAAGTTCACCCGGCAGCTTGTTACTTTTCTTATACTCACATCAGAGATAGACAACTTTCGGGAATTCGCCCTATGTTCCAATCTCTTCTCAATGTTCATTCAAAAGCATCGGCTTCTTTCTCCCATGGAATCCGGGCTGCATTCTGGAACTTCGCTCGTCAGGACTACCTCGGTTCTTACTTCACCCGATCACCTACACACTTCAACCCAGAGAATCATTCCCTCTGGTGTACTGCCGGGATTTCGATTAATGAGAAAAACGAACTTAACGTTGTCCCGAGCGGATCCACCTCTTTCACACAGGAAGACCAGGCAACGAACGGCTTGATCTGGCTTGTGTCAAAAGTAATCAACTTCCTCGCCAAATCGAAGGAGTCCCAAATCGCACAATGGACAGGCTCCCCACCAGCAAACTCACCTGAAGCTCAAGGCACATCAAGCAGCAGCCAATCATCATATCCCGATACAAGCACCTGGCTCAAGCTTTCTTTTGAATTTCAAACGTGGTTTGATGGCGTCCCTGAGACGTTCCGTCCCTCCGTGAGAATCGAGCACCCGAAGGATTTATCAAGACCCGAAGGGAGCCAGCTTCCATTCCCTGAGATTTTCCACGGCTTAACCACTTGTGCTGCCGCTATGCAGCATTATCACTTCGGGCGGATCGCGCTGCTTCTCAATCGACCACCTGGTATAATGAGTGCACCATCTACGGCTTTTGATCGCTTACAGGGGTATCGAGAGGTTACCAAGGAAGTGGAGTTCCGCTCTCGTGAAGTTTGTGGTCTTGCCTTGGGCCGCCCACACGGTGGCGTGCGGATATTCATGATACCGATTCTCTACGCTGTTGGACAGTGCCTAGAAAGCCCTGAAGAACATCAGATTATTATTGATTTACTACGAGGCGTGGAGGCTGATCTGGGTTGGGCTACTGAGTATGCCGTTCAGAAACTTCAGGCCTCTTGGAATCAATAAATTGATCAGATAATGGGCCTCATCGAGTACATCTATACAGACAATGGATCGGATTTCACTGCCGAACACATTATAATGTTTTTAGGCTATTAATGCCCTCCTGGTGGTTTGAGGAACAATGACGGGCTGAGGCAAACTCAGTGGTGGCAACCACAAAAGACCGGGATCATTGCTTGGAATACGCCTTGATTCTCTTGTCACATAGTGAGGCTCATGAAACTATCGTGTCCATCGGAAATCAGCCCCGAGGAAGTGTGTGCCTTGGCTGTGCATGATGATGGCATACTGCCACCACGCAACCAAGGATGCTTGTGATAGCACATTTCCCGAAGAGAAACTTCACATCAATACAAATGGATTCATTGTTCTATAAAATAAGGAAACACGGTTCTGTTGAGTTATAAAAATCTCCAACGGTGACTGTGACGGACCAAAAGACAAAAGGTAAGAATAAGCACGACGAATGTCTAACAAAAAATGGAAATCTTTTCATGCGCAAAACCTTTTCCACCCATTGTATGCAATTATGCAACAATTCTATAAGCTCCTGTGCCAATTGATCATGGACACAACTCTAATCTTGAAGTCTAATTACTCCCATGATGAGAATGAGTGGAAGATCTCTCCGGCAGGTCAGATCGCGATGACAGATATCGCTCGACAGGGTCTGGGTCGCCGGAACCACAAGACGACACCCTGCGACCAGCCGCCTTCCTGTCGGAAGCCAGGGTCTGCGCGAAGGGCGACAATTCTCGGATCCAGGGGCCTTTCCAGTAGAAAACGTAGATCGGAATGGTGAAAAGGATAGCCATAAAGCCCAAAAATGTGGATGGCCATTCCAGTTTGTGTTCTGTGCCCATATGCTGATACACTGTATATCATTAGTCGATATTCTGCTGGAGACCTCTGCAAACCTACTGGGAAGGGAATACATGGCTGCGATACCAGCAAGAAAGTCGCGCGCAAAGCCGTTGCCTCCTGTTGCCGAAGCGGCGTATGGGCCATATGATGCAATCATGTAATCGACTGTTGCCATATAGATCGCATACTTCAAAAGACAAAGATAGTCAGTAATGGACCTCAAAGAGAAGACTGTTGCGGGTTCATTACATTTGCAGTGGCAATCAAACTTGAGAAGATCATGGGTGCAATCCAATGGACGTGGGGTGGTCCAAGACTCGTCCACGCAAATCCAAACAGACCAATCGACAACAGTGGTGCCACTATGATATTGTAAGTAATGGAAGCAGACTAGCATTGGGCAAAGACTGACCCCATAGCAACCAGTAAAGACGAGCCTCCGGTTGAAGCCCATCTGGATCACTTTCTTGGATTCTGCAATGTCGACGAATCCATGGCAAGAACGAGAAATAGGCGATTAAGTATCCCACCATAAGTCTATAGAACTGTTAGTATGATCATCGCTCGGGGGTCTTTTGCACTCACGGAAGGAAAGCCAGCCCGGTTGTAATCGTAGTGAAGTGCCATTGCTTGTAGACCGGGGTATAAGACTGCAAGAATGTAAAGATCAGGGCGTCACTGAAGCCACTAAGAAGTGAGAGACACAGGACAATAGGCTCTCGCAGGAACATGATGAAGGGCCGTACCCAAACCATGAATACCCAGCGGAAAGACATGCGCGTCTTCTTGAGCTCATCACCGCTCCACACCATTTCCCCATTCTTGCGTCTCCGCCTCGCCTCTCTTGTGACGAGAATGCTGCATCTCGTCTCCGGAATGAAAAAGTGCATTATTTGCACAGAGCCTCCGAGAATCAGCTGGATCCAAAAGTTCCAGTGCCAGTCTAAGAAGGTCGCCACGAAACCACCGACAACCGGGGCAATAACTGAGCCTGTCACGGAAGATAGCACAATGAAAGCGACGGCATATTGCTGGTTCTCTGGCTCCCACATATCCGCAACCATGCCCAGGGTCACAGAGCCACCGGCAGATGATAGACCACCGAGAATACGGCAAACGACTATAGTCCCAAAGTTGGGAGCCAGCGCACAGGGGATTTGCCAAATATTGACGAAGAACAAGCTCAATTGCATGATGGGCCATCGACCAAACTCCTCGCTGAACGGGGCCCAGAACTCGCAGCCGAATGCATAAGCAATGAGAAAGGCCATTTGGCCAACGCGCGCGGCTTGCTCAGAGATGTTGAAATGCTTTGAAAATGGAGTGATGCTGCTCGCATAGATACTGGCATTGAAATTCATTGAGGTCTGGACCATGAAGATGACCGAAATGATGGTCCATTTCTTCCACCAGGGGAAGCTGTAACCCAACCTGTCGTAGCAGTTCACCTCGCTCAGTTCTATCTTAGGGTGGCCGTCGACCGTTCCATTCTCAATCCCGTTCGAACTTCCGCTTCCATTGGCTCCGCTCCTGCGCTCTTTCCTTTCATGGCTTGGCCTGGGAGTTCCTCCGGGGGAGCGAACGTGGCCGCTGGAACTATCTTGCTTCTCCAGATCTCCATTGGCGTTGGAGGGATGGTCGTCCTCGGAAGCCATGGTGAATAGATTGACGGGAATCAGGCAATGTCTTCCAGAAAAGCGAGGCCCAAGAAAAGAGCCATCCTAGAACGCAGAAAGAGTGGGGGCATATACCAAGTTAAATGCTTTTCTTCTGTCTGGAAACTACTGAAGATTCTCATGGTAAGTGACGAAGATCGAGCCCACTGCTATAGATCGAGGTTTTCTAGTCATCTCCGATTGGTCCGGGGAGCTGCACCCCAGCCCAACCAAGCTTTTACCAAGCTTCTCTCTCGCATGTTTTCTTGTGTGGAGGAGACATCCGGGGGGATCATGACTGGGTGTATCGTCATAATTTATGCTTCCTCCCTCCGTAGTCTGGAGATCTGGGACACAAGGGTGGCGATAGGTCGCAAATCAACTCCGATAACCCGGAGAGAGGCATGAAGCCAGTTCAACGATCTCGCTGGACTTCAAATAGAAACCGAGACGAGATCGGAGCGTCCGGGGATTGGTCCGCAATGGAGTCCCCAGACTACTTCGTATGGGGCGCGAGTGGCAATGATCGTGACGATTGCGCGTGAAAAGAAGAATCAAGGGGCAATCGTAGAAAGGAATGCCGCTTCATTGCGAGTTGGCAAGCCCTCAATTGACCTGCTCATCGGTGTGTCTGTCAATATGTTAACTAGAATTGTTTATAGTCGAACCAGTAACTTTAGTCAATATATCAAGCAATAACTTAACGTTACTCCACAACTTAGTTAAACAGTGATCGACGCTCTCCACGCGATCGGCATATCACCCACATCAACTCCCGAGTCAACCCCTTTGTCTTTTATCAAGCCCATTCAGTCCGAGGTAGTCCAGAGCGACCGAGGCAAAATAAAAATAAATGACGACTCCATATGTCAGAGACAGATCAGCCGGCAGAGAATCCACGACTACAAACATGTCCAAGAAACGCCTCTTTGGCAGGGAATGCCTCAAACCCCCTCAAACGCGGCAGTCTATCGTTGAGGGATTGCCGAGGAGGGTTTTGTGCCAAGGATAGGCGAGTTAATTATACTTTTTCAGGAGAGTTGAGAGGTTTGAAGCCAAGGAAATGGAGCGAGTCATGTGGGGGAATCCGGGGTTGAGGTGGGTCGACTATCTATATGTCCGCGTAGTATAGACCCCGTCATGGAGCAATATTTCCCCTATCTGTTGACTAGTGCTCTGCTAGTGGTTGCTTTGATTGAATTGGCCTAAAATCAATGACGCGCCGCGCTAGATATGCGGGGATGTCGTCTCTCCTTAAACTTCTGTGGCTATTCCATTAGCTTTCGGTAATTGTTCTATTGTCTTTCCCGGGTCAATTCCGCACTGTAAAGACTGTATCGAAGCTTCATTTGTTGGACATAAAAACTGTCAGAGCCCCGACTGGAGCTAGGTGACATGTCTTCGAGCTGGAACACGTTCTGAGTCGTCTCAAACCCGTTTCTTAGGCCGTTCTCTCTCCTCCCGCAGACTTCCAGAGCCATTGTTCGTATCAAACAACCCCCCCTGGGGTTATATTTATTCAAGATGGAGATGAATTACAATGAAGGGGTAAGTCTGTCCTCAAGTCTGTCGCTTATGTTGTTTCATGGGCTAACAATTCCCGCTCCCAGGCCCTTCATCAGTATGTTCATATACCCATGATAGTCGCGCCTGCTAACCAGAACCAGGATCGAGGAAGAACTGGGGACGGTGATATACCCTGGCACGGAGATCATGGCAGATGTGGGTACTCATCATTTCGTGAAATCATCATCCACTTCCGATCGGGTGTTGGTGCCTCAGCCTTCGCAAGATCCCCATGATCCTCTGGTGAGTGATTCTTCTCTGGACATTGACTGGCACGATGAATAACAATAGACACACATAGAATTGGAACCGATTCTGGAAGATGAGCGCCATGACGGTATCAACGTTGACATCGTTCAGTCAAGGCTTCGGTCCGTTGGCGCTGGCTCCTATGTTTCCGCAGTTGATGGAGGCGTTCAAGTCCGACTTAGCCTCCGTCGTGCAGTTCACCGGAGTTTGTATCCTGGTTCTGGGCTTCAGCAATTTCTTCTGGTGAGGATTGTATGCATGGTCTCCAAAAACACTCGCTGAAACTGGTGATCCAGGATTCCAATTCAAACGTCCTATGGACGGCGACCGGTCTTGATTTTTTCAACGCTGATTTGTCTCATCAGCAATATCTGGCGAGCTACAGCAACTAGCTATGGCAGCTATATGGGCGCTTGTGTGCTCAACGGCATTGGTGCTGGTCCTGCAGAGGTATGGGGTTGATCATTCCACTCTGATGGGCGACACTGACTGCCCACTCTAGACTTCTCAGCCTGAGATCATCACCGATATCATGTTCCTTCATGAGCGTGGTGCTTATAACACAATGTACTTCACGGCCTATTTCGGGGCTCTCATGGTAAGATACTCCCAGAATAAGGTATTGACTGTTGCTAAAATTTGCAGGTCGGTCCTATTATCGCTGGACCCATGGCTGAGCATAGTGGCTGGCGCAGCTTCTTCTGGCTGAATGTCGGCCTCTTGGGACTGACGCTCCTCCTTCAAATCTTCCTATTCCCCGAGACGAAGTGGCATCGCACTCACCCAGATGAAGGAACTCAAGGGCAACCCTCCTCTGCGCTCGCAACTGAAGAGTCCGAGACAGAGAAGCCAGTGAAGATTACACAGCATGAGAATGTGAATGCGGAAGCTGGCGATCGTGACCCATATCTGCACAAGGGTACCCCGTCAAAGAAGCAGTTCAAGCTCTGGCAGCTGAATGGGAACAACATCAAGACAGTGCTGATTAGCTTCATTACCCCATGGAAGCTGCTGACCTTCCCCATTGTGGAGTTGGCTGCATTCGTCGTGTCGTGGTCAGCTAGTTGTTTCCTCACGCTCAATCTTACTCAGAGTCAAGTATTTGCACAGCCGCCGTATAACTTCAACAGTCAATCGATTGGTTTCTTCAACTTCGCGATCTTGATCGGAAGCTTCATTGGGTTGGCAACCAATGGTCTCCTCTCGGATTGGATCTCCATGAAAGCCACTCGAAAGAACAGAGGTATTCGAGAACCAGAGATGCGTTTGCCAGCAATGATTCCGTATGTTATCATCTCGATCATTGGCAACTTCATCGTTGCCTTTGGATATCAATATAAATGGGACTGGAAGGTAAGATTTCTCCCCTCTTAACGGTTTCTCAACTAACCTCAAATAGGTGATTGTGATCATCGGATATACCGCGGCAGGTATTCAAGTCGCAGCCTTGCCAGCCATCACCAGCACATATGCAGTTGACAGCTACAAGCCTGTGGCAGGCTCGATCTTCGTGTCCATCACTGTGAATAAGAATCTCTGGGGCTACGGCTTCAGTAAGTTCATCACCCCCTGGATAGAAAAGAGCGGCTTTGTCAAGCCCATCATGTTGAACATGTCACTGGCAACATTGTGGTGTCTCTGTGCCATCCCCTTCTACTTCTATGGAAAGAGATTCAGGGGATGGACTGCCAAATCTTCGGTGCACAAGATGTAGACTCTTCGATAGCCCATTAAGCAAACAATAAATTGAAATGCAAGTCTTGATGGTTGCCAAAAGGATAAATGAAATTTTCGTGCTGTCATAACTGGTATCATAAGAAATTTAAATGCAACGCTGCTGTTCAAAATTCAATCATCGTCATCATCGGGGTCATAGAGATCGAGATCCAGGGTCGCCTTAGGTTTGGGCGCTGGCGCTGGCACAGAAGCCGGTGCAGGCGCCCGCGGCATCCCAGCTGATGATCCAGCATGAGCTGCAGCCTTTGCGGCCTCGTCTGCCTGCTTTGTGCTTTCCGCAGGTTCCACCGGTGCTGGTGGTTTTGCGGCACCCCGACCGTCGGCTTCGGCGAGCAACCTTTCCATCTCTTTTTCAGGGTCACCACCTGGAGCAAGTTGAATTTGCGCCATCAGTCCCATCCGTATCCGCTCCTCCATCGGGTATGGCAGCATGTAAACCTCGCGCGTGACGTTCGCTGAGTCGTCCAGCCACTGCGTGGCGTTTTTGGTGACCGATGCCACTGGCTGTGCGCCATCCTCTGCCGATTGTTCCCCGTTGGCCCCCGACATATTCACATCCTTGTCGCCAGTCTGAGGCCCTGCTTCCTGTCGTTTCACAGCTGCGCTCGTTGCAACGTCGGCTGCTGCTTCGTGGTTGTATTTGCTGATCCGGCGCGCGAAGTCGAGGATGAGTTTGTAGTCGATCTCTTTGATTCCTCGTAGAACTGCCTGTCTTCCTCCAAGTTCTTCATCAGAATCAGAGTCGAAATCGCTATCGCTATCACCGTTGTCGGCACAAGCTGTGCGAATGGCTTTGTCGAAGCCTTCAATGTCGCTCACGATGCCCTTCACTTGATCTTCTAGCTGCTGTGCTTCGGTACGTAATTGGAGGATCTTGGCATGGTTTAGTTGGTGCTGGCGGAGGGTTTCAATGGCGGAGGTCAACGCGTCGTCCGCTTCAAGGAGGGCGATGGCCGCCGCGGGAGCTCCCGCGGCGGTAGGAGAGGTTGTGAGGCTTGTCAGAAGAGCATTGAGCTTTGATTCAACGTCTGCCAAAGAGGACTGAACGAGGGCATTCATTGTGGATGTGTTGGAGCGCACCGTTGAAGAGAAGATGAGCTCGCGGCAAGCTTCAAGAACAGGTCACGTGCAGGCATATGGGACCAGCGAGTTCGAAAGAAGCAGCAATACTGATAGTTTCGTTGCAAGTTTGAAGTTATTTGAATGCCACTGCATTGATTTGCTCTGTTTCATCTTTGCTATGGTTGGAGCGGGGGATATAGCATCGTTTATCTCGAACCCCGACCTAGTTCCTCTTTCAACTCTCTGAATATTCACAATGAGTTCTTCAAACCTGCCGTCCCAAGCGGAATTGAGTCGGTGTATGATTCTCCAGTCTCCTCTCTCCCGCTGTGGAAAAGGACCTGGATTGATCCTCGTTCGGCCGCTTTCTCATGCCAAATGCCAAGAGCAGAACAAGACTCTCGACCCAGAGCCTCTGAAGAAGTGGGCTGAGGAGAGCTTTACAGTGGT
>ERZ1673737.2153-NODE-2153-length-17021-cov-32.668513_pt1 | contig 17021 bp, 12 predicted proteins | sample MGYA00580211_ERZ1673737 | MGnify/ENA primary metagenome ERZ1673737 (study PRJEB41218, sample SAMN15661789) | gut metagenome | host: Homo sapiens | place: Canada: London | collected 2015-08-20/2019-03-30 | study: EMG produced TPA metagenomics assembly of... | reverse complement strand
CCTGTTCTTCTGGTTCCGCATTAGCCTGTTGCTGTTCCAGCTTGCGCGCTTTGGCGCGGGCGATAGCTGCTTCAACGGCAGTTTTACGTGGATCAGCAACGGTTGCTGCGTCGTTAGTTTGCTGCAGTTCTGCCTGTTTCGCTCTGGCTTGCGCTTTACGGGCTTCCCGTGCTGCAATAATTGCACTGTTATCCGGGCGTTCGCCCGCTTTAATCACAATAGGCTGTGTAGCTTGGGCCTGTTTCTCTTTCACCCGCGCCAGAGCGGCAGCAATCGCATCTTTATCTTTGGCTGCAGGTTGAACGGCTGCGCTCTTATGTCGTTCAAGGCGAGCCGCTTTTTCGCGCTCCAGACGAGCCTGGCGCGCTTCGAAACGCGCTTTGGCTTCTGCGGCGCGCTTTTCTTCCTGACGAATAGCCGCAATTTCAGCTTTTTCCTGACGGAAATATTGCACCAGGGGAATATTGCTCGGGCAAACCCACGCGCAAGCCCCACATTCAATGCAATCAGCAATGTTATGCGTGGTAGCTTTATCGTGTTGCTGACCTTTGCTGAACCAGTACAACTGTTGCGGCAAAAGATCCGCAGGGCAGGCGTCAGCACAGGCGCTACACCGGATGCAGCTTTGTTCTTCCTGTGGTTCGCCAAGTTCATTGGCAGAGGGAGCCAACAGACAGTTGGTAATCTTTACGACCGGGACATCCAGCCATGGCAAGGTAAAGCCCATTAGCGGGCCACCCATAATCACCATTTGATCGGCAGAGGGGCAGAATCCGGCATCATTCAATAAATGACGCACTGGCGTCCCCAGCCGTGCCCAGACGTTGCCCGGGCGAGCGATTGCTTCGCCAGTCAGGGTTACAACACGCTCGGTAATCGGCTCGCCATCAATAACGGCACGTTTCACTGCATAAGCAGTGCCGACGTTTTGCATTAATACGCCGATATCGGATGAACGCCCGCCATGTGGAACCTGCTTCCCGGTCAGAATGTAGGTTAATTGTTTAGCACCGCCAGAAGGATATTTGGTTGGAATCACCCGCAGAGAAATATCGTTAGAGTCCGCCAGCACCGCGCGCAGCATGGAAATCGCCTGCGGTTTGTTATCTTCAATGCCGATAAGAATTTCGCGTGGCTGCAGAATATGCGCAAGAATGCGAATACCCTCTACGACCTGAGCCGCGCAATCCTGCATCAAACGGTCATCGGCGGTAATGTACGGCTCGCACTCAGCCGCGTTGATAATCAACGTTTCAATCTTATCTCCGCCACCCTGCAATTTAACGCCTGTCGGGAATCCTGCACCGCCCAGCCCGGCAACACCAAACTGATGTATGCGCTCGATTAACTCTTCGCGACTGCGAGTGCGATAATCGGCCCAGCCGTCGCGCGGGATCCAGCAGTCTTCACCATCGGCATCAATAATCACGCTTAATTCAGCTAAAGCTGAAGGATGAGCCGTAGAGTGGGGCGCAATAGCCGTAACGGTACCCGAGGTGGGCGCGTGAACAGGCAGCATTTTGCCGCGACCACGGGTAAGCGGCTGGCCGCGCAATACTTTATCGCCGACGCTAACGCACAACTCACCTTCAGCGCCAATATGCTGTTTCAGTGGAATAACAAAACGCTGCGCCAGTGGTACCTGGCGCAGTGGTGTACCGTTGGACTGGGTTTTCATCTCCGGTGGATGGATGCCGCCGTTGAAATCCCAGATTTTATTTTTTCTGAATGCAGAGAATAACTTAAGCATGGTGTTCCACGGGAATGATACGCACGGGAATGGTGTTCAGATCCCATTTCCAGGAGTCAGGTGTTTCTGCGACCGGTTGCAACGAGATGCAGTGCGTCGGGCACGGATCAACACATAAATTGCAGCCCGTACAGAGATCACTCATTACCGTATGCATGGCACGGGTAGCGCCAACGATGGCGTCTACCGGACAAGCCTGAATACATTTAGTGCAGCCAATACAGTTATTTTCATCAATAACCGCCACCATCCGCGCAGGCGTTAGCTCTTGCGCTTCGCCATCCAGCGGCTGCGGCTCGACATTAAGCAACTCGGCAATTTTTAGCATCACAGCTTCGCCACCTGGGGCGCAACGGTTGATTTTTTCACCGTTACAGCTGATGGCTTCCGCGTAGGGGCGACAGCCGGGATAACCGCACTGACCACACTGGCTCTGCGGTAAGATTTCGTCAATTTTCTCAACGACCGGATCGTCTTCCACCGCAAAACGGCGGGAGGCATAACCCAGAATGGCGCCAAACGCCAGGCCCAGCAGGCTCACGGCGGCAACGGCAATCCAGATAGCATTCATTACAACTTCACCAAACCACTAAAGCCCATAAAGGCCAGAGACATAAGACCTGTGGTAATTAACGCAATGGCATTACCGCGAAAAGGTGCCGGGACATCAGCCACAGCAAGGCGTTCGCGGATGGCGGCGAAGAGCACCATCACCAGCGAGAAACCGACAGCGGCGGAAAAACCGTACAGCGCCGACTGCAAGAAATTGTGCCCGAGATTGATATTCAGCAACGCCACGCCGAGCACTGCACAGTTGGTGGTGATAAGCGGCAAAAAAATCCCCAGCAGACGGTAAAGCACCGGGCTGGTTTTGCGCACCACCATCTCGGTGAACTGCACGACCACAGCAATCACCAGAATAAATGCCAGGGTGCGCAGGTAAATCAGATTAAGTGGGATCAAAATCCACGTATCGATAAGCCAGGCGCAAATAGACGCCAGCGTCATCACAAACGTTGTTGCCAGCCCCATGCCCATCGCGGTTTCCAGTTTTTTGGAAACCCCCATAAACGGACAGAGACCGAGAAACTTGACCAGTACAAAGTTATTGACCAGTACAGTTCCGACAAACAGTAACAGGTAGTCAGTCATTTTTCGGCCTGAAATAAAAAAGCCGCCTATTATCCGTTAATCCAGAGCAGGCGACAACAGGTTAACTGTAAGGTTATTACGGATTCACAAACGTCGCTTTTACCCGCGACGAGCGTTTGAAATAGGGGACGATCAATGCGGTTGCCAACAAAGTAAACAGCAACTGGCGAACGGCTATGCCATCTTCCACGGGTGAAAAAGCGAATGCTTTTACTGCCAGCAATACGGAAATAAGCAGCCAGATAATATAGTGTTTAGGAACACAACGCCGACGTTTAAAGAAAGCGATGGTCAACCACAGTGTGTAATACCACATGGCGATAGCGGTAATAAAAGAAACGCCCCATAAGATTTGTGTCGTCAGTGCTTGTGCGCCGAGCGTTTGAAATGTTTGCGGAGAAGATAACGCAGCGGTATACAGCAACAACGCCAGCGTCGTACTCAACAGAGCGACTAAAAGCCAGGCCAACGGGCCAAGCAACCAGCCTCCAATACGTTGTGGCGTTGTGGTGGTCATAGGTTCTCCAGAATAGCGACGCAAACAGGCAAATCTAATTTTAGGGGCGTTATTATAAGGCTTTTATAACCGATCGCTACTTTCTTTATTGGACATAGTGCCAGACGGACTTCGGTACCTGGCCGAGGTCAAACAAACGCCCGCCAGAAACCAGCTCTGCGCGACGGTGATCGGCAGCACGATACATATTGATCAGTTCCTGATCGTCCGTCAGGGTGTAATTAAGATGGTCGTAGAGTTTTTCCAGACTTTCGAGTGAACTGATTTTGCGAAATTTTAATAAGTAGTCCTGAACAGTCATAAAAGGTCCATAAAATAATTAATACCAAAGGGGTAGGTATTATTAGTGATGATAAAATTTCACCAAAAGTGAACGCTTGTGTTATTACAATAATAAGAATGCGCTGATGGCAAATATTCAGGGATGAAAAACTGCTCTGAAAAGAGTAACGCGCTTTACTATCCCTGACAATCACCAACAACATCGAACAAGATAATAAATTCCTGGTTTAATATCCGACAAGTGAAAACATGCACCCGGACGGGCAGCATGTCGCTCCACAAGTGCAGAGCTTACTTGTGTTGTACCGAAGCACTCTGTTCAGGTGGCTGATAGTTGTCAATGTGACTCGCCACGCCAAGAAGAATGACTGAAACGACAAGAACGATCCAACCTGTTAATTCAATAAGACGATTCATTACAGCCCACATCTCTCTTGATTGATCCATTAACTTCAGGGGGTAAATGTTACTTAGCAATAATAGCTCCAGCAAGATTTTTACTGAGGTTTTTGCGATATTTAGCTTTTGTCGTTGGAAAATTCGCTATTTTTTTGACTTAAGTTAAACAACATCCCTTATTGCTGGCAGGTTATTAAACTGTTGAGCGTGGGTAAAGGATAGTGTCAAATAGCCATCATACTTCAATGAGAGGCAATGACATGAGCGACAACATCCGTGTTGGGTTGATTGGGTATGGTTATGCGAGCAAAACCTTCCATGCGCCCCTGATTGCGGGCACGCCCGGGCTGGAACTGGCGGTAATCTCCAGCAGTGATGAAACAAAAGTAAAAGCCGACTGGCCAACGGTTACGGTTGTCTCTGAGCCGAAGCATCTGTTTAACGATCCCAACATAGACCTGATTGTCATTCCTACACCCAACGATACCCATTTCCCGTTAGCCAAAGCGGCGCTTGAGGCGGGTAAACATGTGGTCGTTGATAAACCCTTTACCGTGACACTGTCACAAGCGCGAGAGCTGGATGCGCTGGCAAAAAGCCTGGGGCGTGTGCTGTCTGTATTCCATAACCGTCGCTGGGATAGCGATTTCTTGACGCTAAAAGGTTTACTCGCGGAAGGCGTGCTGGGTGAAGTTGCTTACTTTGAGTCTCATTTTGACCGCTTCCGTCCGCAGGTGCGCGATCGTTGGCGTGAACAGGGCGGCCCAGGCAGCGGTATCTGGTACGATTTAGCACCGCATCTTCTTGATCAGGCCATTACGCTATTTGGTTTACCGGTCAGCATGACGGTAGATTTGGCACAGTTACGGCCCGGAGCGCAGTCGACCGATTATTTCCACGCCATCTTGTCCTATCCACAGCGGCGAGTCATTTTACACGGTACCATGCTGGCAGCCGCTGAGTCAGCACGGTATATCGTGCATGGATCCCGAGGCAGTTATGTGAAATATGGCCTCGATCCACAGGAAGAACGTCTGAAAAATGGCGAGCGTCTACCGCAGGAAGACTGGGGCTACGATATGCGTGATGGCGTACTTACCCGCGTGGAAGGTGAGGAACGTGTCGAAGAAACGCTGTTGACGGTGCCTGGGAATTATCCGGCTTACTATGCGGCTATTCGTGATGCGTTAAATGGCGATGGTGAAAATCCGGTTCCGGCAAGCCAGGCAATCCAGGTAATGGAGTTGATTGAGCTGGGCATCGAATCCGCCAAACATCGCGCGACTTTGTGCCTTGCATGAAAAATGGATGGTGCATTTGCACCATCCATTTTGTTACTTCGCGGCGACTTTTTCTCGCAGTGCGCGTTTTTCCTCAGCGCTGAGGAAAGCCATTTCCAGACCATTAATCTGTGCCTGGCGGATTTGCTCGCGGGATAACCCAGCAGCTGGCGCGGCAACGGTATATTCGTGAATGATATCCACTCCCTGTACGCCGGGATCGTCAGTGTTAATGCTGGCACGAATGCCATGCTCAAGGAACGTTTTCAGCGGATGTGCAGCCAGCTCTGCTACGGTGCTGGTCTGAATATTGGAGGTCAGACAGGATTCAATACCAATTTGTTGCTCGGCGAGAAAATCCATCAGCGCCCGATCTTCAATGGCTTTTACGCCATGTCCAATACGCTCCGCACCCAGTTCACGAATCGCCTGCCAGATGCTTTCCGGCCCGGCAGCTTCGCCTGCATGGACGGTAATATGCCAGCCCGCATCACGCGCGCGGTTGAAGTGAGAAAGGAACAGACTTCCCGGGAAACCAAGTTCATCACCGGCTAAATCAAGTGCGGTAATCTGGTCACGGTGGGCTAAAAAGGCCTCCAGCTCTTGCTGACAGGCGGCTTCGCCGAAGGTCCGGCTCATAATGCCGATAAGCTTCGCCTGCACACCAAAGGTGCGGCAACCTTCACGTACGCCATCGATCACCGCTTCGACAACACCCGCTACAGGCAGCTGATGTGCCATTGCCATGTAGCCTGGTGAAAAACGCAGCTCGACATAGTGCAGGCCGTGACGGGCTGCATCTTCAATGTTTTCAAATGCCACGCGGCGACAGGCATCAAGAGAGGCGAGAACTTTAACGCCCCAGTCAAGTTTGGTCAGAAAGCTCACCAGATCGGGTTCGTTGGCAATGACCTGAACGTGGGGAATCAGTGTTTCCAGGGATTGTGCAGGAAGCGAGATATTATACTGGCGGCCAAGTTCAAGAATGGTCTGGGGACGAATGTTGCCATCAAGGTGGCGATGGATATCAGTTAATGGCAGGGTGGTATCAATCATGGTCGCACTCTTTTTCTGGATATAAAAGTGCGCACCATTATAAAAACAAAGCAGGGTAAAAATCCACGATTGCGCAACGATTTTTTACGTTGCGCAATTGGGGTTAACGAACAGCGCGGATGGCGTTAATTAATCCAGCCACACCTTTTTCCAGTTTCGAACGTGGGCAGCCGGCATTGAGACGGACAAAACCACGACCTTCTTCACCGTAGGTATACCCCGGCATGATCGCGACTTTTTCTTGTTCGATAAGTGCTTTTTGCAACGCGTTGTCGTCAATATTCAACGGACGTAAATCAAGCCATGCCAGATAAGTGGATTGTGGGATCTGCCAGTTGAGTTCAGGAAACGCGGCGTTCATTTTATCTGCGATATACGTCAGGTTATCTTTCAGATAGATGCGTAAGGCATCCAGCCACGGCGCGCCTTGCTGATAGGCGGCGATATGGGCAGTTAACGCCAGTACCGAAGGGGAAGAAAGCCCATCACGGCCTTTCAGTGCCGATAAATAGGCATCGCGGCTACTGCTATTTTCTATAATCCCGTAAGCACCGGTCAGGGCGGGAATATTGAAACTTTTCGAGCCCGACGTTAGCAACGCCCAGTCTCCGCGAGCCACATTACTCCAGGGAATATGCGGCTGCTCGCCCCAAACCATATCCATATGGATTTCATCGGAAATAACCCGCACACCATGACGCTCGCACAGGTCAGCCATGATCTCCAGCTCATCGCACGTCCACACTTTCCCGGTAGGATTCTGTGGGCTACACAGGAGCATAATTTTACATTCTGGTTTCGCCAACACGGCTTCCAGCTTGCCCATATCGCAAAACCAGCCGTCAGCCTGCTTCTCTAAAGCAACGGGCATTACTGTGCGCTGGTTACCTTCAATGGCCTTGTAAAATGCGTCATAGGCGGGCGTGTGGATCACCACGCCTTCACCTGTTTCAGACCACTGACGAATCAGTTCTGAAACCATATAGATAACAGAAGGGCCATACACCACCGACTGAGGATCGATGGCGGTGTAATGCTGGGTGGAAAACCAGTGGGCAATAGCCGCGAGAAACTCATCGTTTTTCCAGCGGCTGTAGCCAAATACGCCGTGCATCAGGCGCTGATTCAGCGCCTCGATAATGCAGGGGGCAGTGGCAAAATCCATGTCTGAAATCGTGAACGGTAACAGGTCAGCAGTGCCGAAACGGTCAGCGACATAATCCCACTGCGTGCACCATGTGCCATGACGATCCACGACCTTTGAAAAATCGAACATATCTTATCCTTATGCCTGGACAGTATGCATCAGACCGGCCATTTCATCTTTTACTGACTGAACTTGTGGCCCGATAACAACCTGCAGGTTATGTTGATTAAGTTGTACTACGCCAATTGCCCGATTGTCCTTCAGTGCCTGCACATTAACAAGCGACATATCTTTCACAGACAAACGCAGACGGGTAATGCAGTTATCGAGGCTGACAATATTGTCGGCACCGCCTAATGCTTCGAGGATTGCCGGAACGTTGTAGCCTGATTTACCCGGCGCACCGGCAACGGCTTTTTCGATTGAACTGGCCACTTCGCTATCGCGCCCCGGGGTTTTCAGATTGAAGCGGGTGATAGCGAAACGGAAGATGATGTAGTAAACGACAAACCAGATTGCCGCCACCACTGGCACCATGTACCACTTGGTTGACAGACCATGCAAAATACCGAACACCACGAAGTCGATGATATTACCGTCGGTATTACCGATGGTGACGCCGAGCACAGACATGACGGTGAAGCCGAGGCCGGTTAACAGCGCGTGGATGACATACAGAACTGGCGCTACGAACAGGAACAGGAATTCCAGCGGTTCGGTAGTGCCGCCAACGACGCAGGCGATCAGGCCAGAAATCAGCAGACCTTTAATTTTATGGCGATTTTCCGGGCGCGCGCAGTGATACATAGCTAACGCTGCACCTGGCAGACCGCCGAGAAACGCAGGCATTTTGCCTTGCGAAAGGAAACGCGTGGCGCTTTCAGAAAAACCGTGAGTGGTCGGGCAACTCAATTGCGCCTGGAAGATGGTCAGTGCGCCGCTGACGGTTTGACCGCAGACTTCCTGCGTGCCACCTGCGTCGGTAAAGCGAATTAATGCCACCAGAATGTGATGCAGACCAAACGGCAACAGCAGACGTTCACCGGTACCAAACAGCATCGGTCCGAGATCACCCGCGCTATTGATCATATGGCCTAAGCCGCTAATACCCATGGCGAAAATCGGCCAGACTAATGGAATCACCAGGCCGACAAGGCCCATCACCAGCGAGGAGATAATTGGTACAAAGCGCGTACCGCCGAAGAATGCCAGCGCATCCGGCAGGCGGATATTATGGAATCGCTCATGCAGCATCCAGACGATAATACCGGCGATCACCGCACCGAGGATCCCGGTATCGATCGACTGGATCCCAAGAATGCTCTGTATGTTATTGGCTTTCAGAACGGCGGTGTCTGTGGTTGGAAGAATGCCTTTATTGGTTAACCAGAAGTTTACCGCGAGGTTCATTACCGCATAACCGACGAAGCCAGCGAATGCCGCTACGCCTTTGTTTTCGCGTGCCAGACCCAGCGGGATGGCGATACAGAACATGACTGGCAGGAAACTAAAAGCAAACGAGCCAATCTTACTCATCCAGGTAAAGATAGCCTGCAACACGGGGTTGCCCAGGACCGGGATCAGGGTTATGACATCATGGCTGCTAAGAGAACTACCAATGCCGAGCATAATGCCGCAGAACGACAATAATGCCACGGGTAACATGAAGGTTTTGCCTAACTGCTGGAAGAACTCCCACAGCGTGACTTTCGGTGCTGTTTTCGCCGTCATAAAACGACTCCTCGTAGAGAACAATCTGGATTCAGTAAATTGCGCGAGAAGATAAAACGTTTTATCAAATTTTAGTGAGGCATAAATCACATTACGCAACGATAATAGCGGGTATAAGATAAATAAAAGGTAAAACGTTTTATCTGTCACATAATCAGGGAGTAGGTCATCTGCATGGCTACCGCCAAAAAAATAACCATTCATGATGTTGCGCTGGCTGCGGGCGTGTCGGTAAGTACCGTTTCGCTGGTGCTTAGTGGCAAAGGGCGAATCTCTACCGCCACAGGAGAACGCGTTAACGCCGCCATTGAAGAGCTGGGATTTGTGCGCAATCGCCAGGCGTCGGCGCTGCGCGGCGGGCAAAGCGGCGTCATTGGTTTGATCGTCCGTGATTTATCTGCGCCGTTTTACGCCGAATTGACGGCCGGATTGACGGAAGCTCTGGAAGCGCAGGGACGGATGGTTTTTTTGCTTCACGGCGGTAAAGACGGCGAGCAGCTGGCACAGCGGTTTTCACTGTTACTGAATCAGGGTGTCGATGGTGTGGTAATTGCCGGGGCTGCAGGAAGCAGCGATGACCTGCGACGGATGGCAGAAGAAAAAGCTATCCCGGTGATTTTCGCTTCCCGTGCCAGTTATCTTGATGATGTTGATACGGTTCGCCCGGACAACATGCAGGCTGCACAGTTGTTGACGGAGCATCTCATTCGCAATGGGCATCAGCGGATCGCCTGGCTGGGAGGGCTAAGTTCCTCATTAACCCGTGCAGAACGGGTGGGGGGCTATTGTGCAACTCTACTAAAATTTGGCCTGCCGTTTCACAGCGATTGGGTGTTGGAGTGCACTTCCAGCCAGAAGCAAGCCGCGGAAGCTATCACGGCGCTTTTACGCCATAACCCGACCATCAGTGCCGTGGTTTGCTATAACGAAACTATTGCGATGGGGGCATGGTTTGGTTTGCTGAAAGCAGGGCGGCAAAGCGGGGAAAGCGGAGTCGATCGTTACTTTGAGCAACAGGTTTCGCTGGCGGCATTTACCGATGCGACACCAACCACCCTTGATGATATACCTGTTACCTGGGCCAGCACGCCAGCGCGGGAACTTGGTATCACACTTGCGGATCGCATGATGCAAAAAATCACCCATGAAGAGACGCATTCACGCAATCTTATTATTCCCGCCCGGCTCATTGCGGCGAAATAATCCTCTCTTTATCTGCTATACCTGGTAGTGTCCTTTCCTCAAGGTTAATGATAAAAATGTGGCACACAGGCGGTGCCTTTTATTTTTACTGAAGTTCACAGGAGGTTTATGTGTTTAATTCTGACAACCTGAGACTCGACGGAAAATGCGCCATCATCACAGGTGCGGGTGCAGGTATTGGTAAAGAAATCGCCATTACATTCGCGACAGCTGGCGCATCTGTGGTGGTCAGTGATATTAACGCCGACGCAGCTAACCATGTTGTAGACGAAATTCAACAACTGGGTGGTCAGGCATTTGCCTGCCGTTGTGATATTACTTCCGAACAGGAACTCTCTGCACTGGCAGACTTTGCTATCAGTAAGCTGGGTAAAGTTGATATTCTGGTTAACAACGCCGGTGGCGGTGGACCTAAACCGTTTGATATGCCAATGGCGGATTTTCGCCGTGCTTATGAACTGAATGTGTTTTCTTTTTTCCATCTGTCACAACTTGTTGCGCCAGAAATGGAAAAAAATGGCGGTGGCGTTATTCTGACCATCACTTCTATGGCGGCAGAAAATAAAAATATAAACATGACTTCCTATGCATCATCTAAAGCTGCGGCCAGTCATCTGGTCAGAAATATGGCGTTTGACCTAGGTGAAAAAAATATTCGGGTAAATGGCATTGCGCCGGGGGCAATATTAACCGATGCCCTGAAATCCGTTATTACACCAGAAATTGAACAAAAAATGTTACAGCACACGCCGATCAGACGTCTGGGCCAACCGCAAGATATTGCTAACGCAGCGCTGTTCCTTTGCTCGCCTGCTGCGAGCTGGGTAAGCGGACAAATTCTCACCGTCTCCGGTGGTGGGGTACAGGAGCTCAATTAATACACTAACGGACCGGTAAACAGCCGTACGTGTTGTTTACCGGGATAGCGTGAGCAACTCATCAACGTCTCTGCTAAACAACTGGCAGCCAAATCACGGCTATTGGTTAACCAATTGCTGGGTGAAAAGTATACGAATAGAGTGTGCCTTCGCACTATTCAACAGCAATGATAGGCGCTCACCTGACAACGCGGTAAACTAGTTATTCACGCTAACTATAATGGTTTAATGATGGATAACATGCAGACTGAAGCACAACCGACACGGACCCGGATCCTCAATGCTGCCAGAGAGATTTTTTCAGAAAATGGATTTCACAGTGCCTCGATGAAAGCCATCTGTAAATCTTGCGCCATTAGTCCCGGGACGCTCTATCACCATTTCATCTCCAAAGAAGCCTTGATTCAGGCGATTATCTTACAGGACCAGGAGAGGGCGCTGGCCCGTTTCCGGGAACCGATTGAAGGGATTCATTTCGTTGACTATATGGTCGAGTCCATTGTCTCTCTCACCCATGAAGCCTTTGGACAACGGGCGCTGGTGGTTGAAATTATGGCGGAAGGGATGCGTAACCCACAGGTCGCCGCCATGCTTAAAAATAAGCATATGACGATCACGGAATTTGTTGCCCAGCGGATGCGTGATGCCCAGCAAAAAGGCGAGATAAGCCCAGACATCAACACGGCAATGACTTCACGTTTACTGCTGGATCTGACCTACGGTGTACTGGCCGATATCGAAGCGGAAGACCTGGCGCGTGAAGCGTCGTTTGCTCAGGGATTACGCGCGATGATTGGCGGTATCTTAACCGCATCCTGATTCTCTCTCTCTTTCCGCGGGCTGGTGACAACTGAGCCCGCGTTTCATACTTTAATTTCCCTGTACAAAATACAATCTCGCCGGAGCGGGGAATTCCTCCCTAAAATATTCACCGTAGCCATATATCATGAGAGTTTATCGTTCCCAATATACTCGAACGAGCGTTCGGTTGCTTATTTTATGGCTTCTGTCAACGCCGTTTTAAAGATTAATGCGATCTATATCACGCTGTGGGTATTGCAGTTTTTGGTTTTTTGATCGCGGTGTCAGTTCTTTTTATTTCCATTTCTCTTCCATGGGTTTCTCACAGATAACTGTGTGCAACACAGAATTGGTTAACTAATCAGATTAAAGGTTGACCAGTATTTTTATTTGAATGAGGAGTCCCTTATGTTACGTCCTGTAGAAACCCCAACCCGTGAAATCAAAAAACTCGACGGCCTGTGGGCATTCAGTCTGGATCGCGAAAACTGTGGAATTGATCAGCGTTGGTGGGAAAGCGCGTTACAAGAAAGCCGGGCAATTGCTGTGCCAGGCAGTTTTAACGATCAGTTCGCCGATGCAGATATTCGTAATTATGTGGGCAACGTCTGGTATCAGCGCGAAGTCTTTATACCGAAAGGTTGGGCAGGCCAGCGTATCGTGCTGCGTTTCGATGCGGTCACTCATTACGGCAAAGTGTGGGTCAATAATCAGGAAGTGATGGAGCATCAGGGCGGCTATACGCCATTTGAAGCCGATGTCACGCCGTATGTTATTGCCGGGAAAAGTGTACGTATCACCGTTTGTGTGAACAACGAACTGAACTGGCAGACTATCCCGCCGGGAATGGTGATTACCGACGAAAACGGCAAGAAAAAGCAGTCTTACTTCCATGATTTCTTTAACTACGCCGGGATCCATCGCAGCGTAATGCTCTACACCACGCCGAACACCTGGGTGGACGATATCACCGTGGTGACGCATGTCGCGCAAGCCTGTAACCACGCGTCTGTTGACTGGCAGGTGGTGGCCAATGGTGATGTCAGCGTTGAACTGCGTGATGCGGATCAACAGGTGGTTGCAACTGGACAAGGCACCAGCGGGACTTTGCAAGTGGTGAATCCGCACCTCTGGCAACCGGGTGAAGGTTATCTCTATGAACTGTGCGTCACAGCCAAAAGCCAGACAGAGTGTGATATCTACCCGCTGCGCGTCGGCATCCGGTCAGTGGCAGTGAAGGGCGAACAGTTCCTGATCAACCACAAACCGTTCTACTTTACTGGCTTTGGCCGTCATGAAGATGCGGATTTGCGCGGCAAAGGATTCGATAACGTGCTGATGGTGCACGATCACGCATTAATGGACTGGATTGGGGCCAACTCCTACCGTACCTCGCATTACCCTTATGCCGAAGAGATGCTCGACTGGGCAGATGAACATGGCATCGTGGTGATTGATGAAACTGCAGCTGTCGGCTTTAACCTCTCTTTAGGCATTGGTTTCGAAGCGGGCAACAAGCCGAAAGAACTGTACAGCGAAGAGGCAGTCAACGGGGAAACTCAGCAGGCGCACTTACAGGCGATTAAAGAGCTGATAGCGCGTGACAAAAACCACCCAAGCGTGGTGATGTGGAGTATTGCCAACGAACCGGATACCCGTCCGTAAGGTGCACGGGAATATTTCGCGCCACTGGCGGAAGCAACGCGTAAACTCGACCCGACGCGACCGATCACCTGCGTCAATGTAATGTTCTGCGACGCTCACACCGATACCATCAGCGATCTCTTTGATGTGCTGTGCCTGAACCGTTATTACGGATGGTATGTCCAAAGCGGCGATTTGGAAACGGCAGAGAAGGTACTGGAAAAAGAACTTCTGGCCTGGCAGGAGAAACTGCATCAGCCGATTATCATCACCGAATACGGCGTGGATACGTTAGCCGGGCTGCACTCAATGTACACCGACATGTGGAGTGAAGAGTATCAGTGTGCATGGCTGGATATGTATCACCGCGTCTTTGATCGCGTCAGCGCCGTCGTCGGTGAACAGGTATGGAATTTCGCCGATTTTGCGACCTCGCAAGGCATATTGCGCGTTGGCGGTAACAAGAAGGGCATCTTCACCCGCGACCGCAAACCGAAGTCGGCGGCTTTTCTGCTGCAAAAACGCTGGACTGGCATGAACTTCGGTGAAAAACCGCAGCAGGGAGGCAAACAATGAATCAACAACTCTCCTGGCGCACCATCGTCGGCTACAGCCTCGGTGACGTCGCCAATAACTTCGCCTTCGCAATGGGGGCGCTCTTCCTGTTGAGTTACTACACCGACGTCGCTGGCGTCGGTGCCGCTGCGGCAGGCACCATACTGTTACTGGTGCGGGTATTCGATGCCTTCGCCGACGTCTTTGCCGGACGAGTGGTGGACAGTGTGAATACCCGCTGGGGAAAATTCCGCCCGTTTTTACTCTTCGGTACTGCGCCGTTAATGATCTTCAGCGTGCTGGTATTCTGGGTACCGACCGACTGGAGCCATAGCAGCAAAGTAGTGTATGCATATTTGACCTACATGGGCCTCGGGCTTTGCTACAGCCTGGTGAATATTCCTTATGGTTCACTTGCTACCGCGATGACCCAACAACCACAATCCCGCGCCCGTCTGGGCGCGGCTCGTGGGATTGCCGCTTCATTGACCTTTGTCTGCCTGGCATTTCTGATAGGACCGAGCATTAAGAACTCCAGCCCGGAAGAGATGGTGTCGGTATACCATTTCTGGACAATTGTGCTGGCGATTGCCGGAATGGTGCTTTACTTCATCTGCTTCAAATCGACGCGTGAGAATGTGGTACGTATCGTTGCGCAGCCGTCATTGAATATCAGTCTGCAAACCCTGAAACGGAATCGCCCGCTGTTTATGTTGTGCATCGGTGCGCTGTGTGTGCTGATTTCGACCTTTGCGGTCAGCGCCTCGTCGTTGTTCTACGTGCGCTATGTGTTAAATGATACCGGGCTGTTCACTGTGCTGGTACTGGTGCAAAACCTGGTTGGTACTGTGGCATCGGCACCGCTGGTGCCGGGGATGGTCGCGAGGATCGGTAAAAAGAATACCTTCCTGATTGGCGCTTTGCTGGGAACCTGCGGTTATCTGCTGTTCTTCTGGGTTTCCGTCTGGTCACTGCCGGTGGCGTTGGTTGCGTTGGCCATCGCTTCAATTGGTCAGGGCGTTACCATGACCGTGATGTGGGCGCTGGAAGCTGATACCGTAGAATACGGTGAATACCTGACCGGCGTGCGAATTGAAGGGCTCACCTATTCACTATTCTCATTTACCCGTAAATGCGGTCAGGCAATCGGAGGTTCAATTCCTGCCTTTATTTTGGGGTTAAGCGGATATATCGCCAATCAGGTGCAAACGCCGGAAGTTATTATGGGCATCCGCACATCAATTGCCTTAGTACCTTGCGGATTTATGCTACTGGCATTCGTTATTATCTGGTTTTATCCGCTCACGGATAAAAAATTCAAAGAAATCGTGGTTGAAATTGATAATCGTAAAAAAGTGCAGCAGCAATTAATCAGCGATATCACTAATTAATATTCAATAAAAATAATCAGAACATCAAAGGTGCAACTATGAGAAAAATAGTGGCCATGGCCGTTATTTGCCTGACGGCTGCCTCTGGCCTTACCTCTGCTTATGCGGCGCAACTGGCTGACGATGAAGCGGGACTACGCATCAGACTGAAAAACGAATTGCGCAGGGCGGATAAGCCCAGTGCTGGCGCGGGAAGAGATATTTACGCATGGGTACAGGGAGGATTGCTCGATTTCAATAGTGGTTATTATTCCAATATTATTGGCGTTGAAGGCGGGGCGTATTATGTTTATAAATTAGGTGCTCGTGCTGATATGAGTACCCGGTGGTATCTTGATGGTGATAAAAGTTTTGGCTTTGCCCTGGGGGCAGTAAAAATAAAACCCAGTGAAAATAGCCTGCTTAAATTAGGTCGCTTCGGGACGGATTATAGTTATGGTAGCTTACCTTATCGTATTCCGTTAATGGCTGGCAGTTCGCAACGTACATTACCGACAGTTTCTGAAGGAGCATTAGGTTATTGGGCTTTAACACCAAATATTGATCTGTGGGGAATGTGGCGTTCACGAGTATTTTTATGGACTGATTCAACAACCGGTATTCGTGATGAAGGGGTGTATAACAGCCAGACGGGAAAATACGATAAACATCGCGCACGTTCTTTTTTAGCCGCCAGTTGGCATGATGATACCAGTCGCTATTCTCTGGGGGCATCGGTACAGAAAGATGTTTCCAATCAGATACAAAGTATTCTCGAGAAAAGCATACCGCTCGACCCGAATTATACGTTGAAAGGGGAGTTGCTCGGCTTTTACGCGCAGCTCGAAGGTTTAAGTCGTAATACCAGCCAGCCCAATGAAACGGCGTTGGTTAGTGGACAATTGACCTGGAATGCGCCGTGGGGAAGCGTATTTGGCAGTGGTGGTTATTTGCGCCATGCAATGAATGGTGCCGTGGTGGATACCGACATTGGCTATCCCTTTTCATTAAGTCTTGATCGTAACCGTGAAGGAATGCAGTCCTGGCAATTGGGCGTCAACTATCGTTTAACGCCGCAATTTACACTGACATTTGCACCGATTGTGACTCGCGGCTATGAATCCAGTAAACGAGATGTGCGGATTGAAGGCGCGGGTATCTTAGGTGGTATGAACTATCGGGTCAGCGAAGGGCCGTTACAAGGGATGAATTTCTTTCTTGCTGCCGATAAAGGGCGGGAAAAGCGCGATGGCAGT
>ERZ1673737.2149-NODE-2149-length-17047-cov-4.150306_pt1 | contig 17047 bp, 13 predicted proteins | sample MGYA00580211_ERZ1673737 | MGnify/ENA primary metagenome ERZ1673737 (study PRJEB41218, sample SAMN15661789) | gut metagenome | host: Homo sapiens | place: Canada: London | collected 2015-08-20/2019-03-30 | study: EMG produced TPA metagenomics assembly of... | reverse complement strand
AATGGATTGTAGGAAGGGGAGGAGGAGCTGGGTGGTGAGGTTAGTGTGTATTCTTCAATGGGACGCGGGTGTAGGTATGTGACATACGATGAGAATTGCAGCATCATCATTTCGAATCTGCCTTGCATTGGGAAGAAGAATCCCTCAGCAAGCACTTTGTGTAGATCCTTTACTGTGGCATTTTGGCGTTTGGCATCACGCTGCTGGCGTTTCTTCTCGACTTCCATGCGCGATGAGAAGGTGCGCACTTTGAGAGCGTTTGGGCCGGTCATTGCGTCTGCCGCATTGGCTGCGAGTGGCTCCAAGGATGTGCGAGACATTTCTCGGGTGAGCGTTGCGATGGGAGAATCATTTTGGCCCAGATACAAGGCTTCCAGGGCAGGCGGCAGCCTCTTGGATGGAAATGAGGTATCGCCAGTACTTGGTAGGTTAAGCGCCTTGGCGTCATCTTCTCCATTACCCGCTAGCTCACGGGCACTCAGACCCAAGGCTGTAAGAACAGCCGATCTCTGGACTTGGGAGATGTCTCCATCGAAGTAGATCGCAGTGAACCAGCGGCCCATTTTGAGTGGCTGGGACACGATTAATGCAATCATGCTTTGTAGGCGGGATTCATGGAATTGCGGGTGGTTATTGTCGTTTTGGAGACCCACCATAGTGAGTGCTAGTTCCACGATGTGCTCCTCAAGTTCAGTCCCGAATCCTATCTTGCGTCGGATTAGTGACGGGGCTGTGGTTATGGCGAGGTGATGACGCTCGATATGCTCCGTGTCTCGTAGGCCAGTAATCAAATCACGGATGTACCTGACTTTGTTAGCACGGTCGGTCGAAGGATGGAGTGAGTACTTACACAGGAGCTGTTGGTTTGTTACGTTGAATCAACGTAGGGTCGTCGTCGGAATCGTATGCATCATCGTCCGGCTTCTCATATGGAAGGAGATCTTCATCTTCGTCCTCGTCTCCATTTTTATCCTCATCGCTGTCTGCAATTTCCTCGATGGCAACAATTTTGCTTGTTTGCGGACGGGAAGATGGTGCCTTCGGCTTTGGTGCAGGCCTGGGGCGAGTTGGTTCTGACTTTGCTGGAATCGCTTCTTGCAACGACTTGATGGATTCGAGCGAGCCGCTCTCATCCTTGATTTTGGACAAGTTCAGATACAACTTGACTTCCTCGCTCTGCATTTCCTCAAGGTCGAATTTGAGAACCTTACCTGGTTCTTCGATGAGCTCAGATATGCCCGTTCCAACAATCATGCCCAAAAGCCGCGATCTGTTCGAGGAAGCAGCAAGTCGATTGGAGACTGCGTTGAGATATGCTCCTGAGCGCCCTACCTCCACCACTTGTGCTGGATCTAATCGATGAAGGTGCCCGACGGCAAGAAGGATCACCTGTGCAATGGCTAGATGGCGTTAGAATACAACTGGTAAACGAATCACGAGTTCCAACCTACCATTTTGAACAACGATAGGGATATGCTTGATAGAGAACTTGTCGCCAAATTCCCCCAGGCTGCGCAGGACTAGTTGCTTCAACGTATCTACTAGGATGTTAGTGTCTGACCTCTCCAACAACACGACAAACTTACCAGCACGGCTACTGAATGAAGCCAATAGCGCACGACGTAAGCCTAACGTGCTAATTGAACCGCCTTGCGATTTTGAGAGCCATTCCATAACATGGCTTTCCAGGTCGGGTCGATTAGAAATGAGAAGGGAGCACAAAGCTGCCACTCCCTTGATGGTCTCCGAAGAGGTAGTTGACTGATCCATCGAGCCGGACAGATCGTCGGAAAAGTGCTTCCGCTGAACATCACGGAAGATTGCTTCTGAAAGTGAAAGCTGCTCTGCCTGTTTGAGATGGTCGAGGAGGAGGCCAAAAGACTGCGGCGAGCATTGCTCAAAAAGCAGACCCGAATAAATCTCTTTGATCAATTGATCTGTCCGGTGTCAGTTTGAGTCCACATCGAGATCATCATTCCAAGCTTACCCGTGTATCCGAGGCTCAGAGCTCGCCCGGTCAACAAAGCCACCGAGGCCCAGTCGCTTTCGTTATCGGGAGCGAGCTTCAACGTCATATGAGAGATATTGCGGCCAAGCCATGACGCATACTGAGATCCGGTCCCCACCCAGGATATCGACGATAAAGAACTCGATTCATGAACAACAGTGAGAGCTTCAGCTGCTGTGGATAGAATTTTGCTGGCGGCGACAAGCGAGACAAGCTCTCTCCACGTAATTTGCTGCCGAACCTTGTTACCAGAGACTGCCGAGATATCCGTCGAGAGACGCAGCAAAAACTCCTTTGGTTCTAATAAAGCAGCGAGGACAGCCAACAGGTCTTTGATGACGAGTGGGGTGCTCGAGCCCTGAGCTTCTTGGGCGGAAGCGCGGGCAATGTTAATCAGGTGTCGTACTTGAGCCACCAAGGCACCAAGTCCTGTGATGTTACTCAGACATCTCAACAGCGCTGCTCGAGCTTTGGCATCTTTCCCTTTGCTGTCTTTGGCATCCAGCAATCTCCAATGATGTGGAATCGTGGTGCTGACTAACACTTGGAGAATCTGAGCTGTGACAGGACTGGCAATTCGGAGGTCGAAGTCCTTTGTGGCTTTGGATTTGCTGAAAGGATCAAGAGCTGTCAAAGCGGCAAATACCTGGTCATGATCAGGATTGGACTTCAGTAGATCTATGATGTGACGTGCTGATAGATTGTCGAGGTCAAAGTTGTGTTTTGATGAGACATCCTCGCTCTGGACTGTGGTAACGGGTGTCAGGGAGAACTCAGGATCCCGCCTGACAGTTTTCACTGCCGTCAAAAGATCGTCCATTTTCGAGAAGAAGGCCTGAGGAGATGAAGGGTGGAGGTGAAGATTCCAGTATGCGGGCGGCGCACGTGACGCCAATCGGTCTTCCTGCCCACCGGCGTTGTCACTTGCAGCCAGTTTGTTGTAAGTGACCTGCATGCTTTTTGTCGTTTGGAAGAGTCAAAGAGCGTTTGTAACTGAGAAGATTACTCACAAGAGGTTTGCCTTTATTTGTTCCTCCTTGCAGTCTTGTGTTGATCATCGACACTCGGAACGACGCTTGATACTGCCTGGAATCATCTACTCTCATCCAATCACCCAACAAGAATATTCTCAAAATGAACCCAGAACCTACATTAGCTACGAACGAGCAGAGCCGATGGTGAGTTGAACGAGTCAGACGGTCCTTGATCAGACACTCTCTAATGCCCCACAGGAAGTCCCTCTATAGCGTCCTGAGCAAGCCTGGCCCTTTTGCCGATGAGGACTGGGCCCCTGGCCAGGATACCATTGATGCTCTGGAGTCATCAAAAATCCTGTGAGTTGTTGTATTTTCCAACACAAGAATTCCGCTAACGTTGACCACAGGGTGATGTTCGTCCATATCGCATGATTGGTATTTTATTGACAGACATCTGACTTCAATACAGTGGAGCTGGTGGACTAGGATGCGAAATCTTGAAGAACCTGGCTCTGTCAGGATTCAAAGACATCCATGTCATCGATATGGGTATGTGCTTCCAATCTAAGCCATTTGAGCCAAGACTAGATGCTCATACCGACAGATACCATCGACATCTCGAATCTGAACCGGCAGTTCCTCTTCCGCCAGGCAGATATCGGTAAGCCCAAAGCTGAGGTTGCCGCCGCTTTTGTCCAAAAGCGAGTCAAGGGTGTCACCATCACACCTTACGTCGGCAAGATCCAAGATAAAGATGAAGATTATTACATGCAGTTTAAGATTATCATTTGTGGTTTGGACAGCATCGAAGCTCGGCGCTGGATTAACTCTACGCTGATCTCGATGGTCGATATGGAGGATCCTGAGAGCTTGAAGCCCCTGATCGATGGCGGAACAGAAGGTATGGCCCCATTACCAAACTCGAGTCAAAAAACATGTTTCTAAACTGCCAAAAAGGATTCAAGGGCCAAGCCCGTGTCATCCTACCCACACTCTCGTCGTGCATTGAGTGCCAACTTGATATGCATGCTCCTCGTCCAGCAGTTCCTCTCTGCACCATTGCCACCATTCCGCGCCAGCCTCAACACTGCATCGAATGGGCGCACCAAATCGCATGGCAAGAGAAGCGAAAAGATGATACCTTTGACAGTGATGACATGGAGCACATCTCATGGGTATACAATGCTGCTCATGAACGAGCGCAACAGTTCCACATCCACGGTGTCACCTTCCAAATGACCCAGGGTGTAGTCAAGAACATCATCCCAGCGATCGCTTCAACCAATGCCGTAATTGCCGCGTCTACCACGTCAGAGGTGCTTAAGATTGCTACCTCTTGCAATCCTTATCTGAATAACTACATGATGTACGCCGGCGAGGAAGGAGTCTATACTTATACTTTCGAGGCGGAGAAGAAGGCCGACTGTCCTGTCTGCGGAAATCTTGCTCGGAAGATGGATGTGGATCCTAACATGACATTGGGCGATTTCATTGAAAGCCTCGGCGAGAAGGCTGAGTCTCAACTGAAGACGCCTAGCATGCGGACTGAAGAGAAGACCCTGTATCAGCGCTTCCCACCTCAGCTCGAGGAACGGACTAGACCTAACCTGTCACTCAAGCTGAAAGAGCTGATCGAGGATGGCCAGGAGATCGCTGTCAGTGACCCGGCCTATACCATCGACTTCCGTTTCCGCCTTAACTTCAATTAAGTTCATTTGCCTTATGCAAGATTACGAAAATCATATAACCCATGACCAGAATCATGTTTAGCCTTAGTTAAATGTGTGGAATTCCAAGATGGTTATCGGTCTTCTCTTTTCCAAGACAGTTACCATATCAAGACTCCAGCCTCGTGAAGCGAAGCCCTGACCGAACTTTTCGTAAATGTACAGCGCAAACGCAGTAGATATATCCAACGCCAGATAATGCATAAAATAGGGTGCAGCAGACAGGAAGACCGATTGCTTAAGCCATCAAATCGGTCAGACCCCTTTTCCAACGGGCACACTTGAACTTCAGCACCTTGACGGCCTCCAAGAAGAGTACATCGCTCTCGAACTGACCGGTGCTCTCCACATTGAAGATAAACTGATCCCGCACCCGTCCCAGCTTCACCTTGCCCTGGAACTCATCGTAGCGCAAGCACTCTCGGCTGACGGTATCCTTGAACGCATCCTTCACAACGGCCTTCTGCTCTCCTGCATGGCCCTCGTATCCGCTTCCACTGCGCGCAGCCTCAGCGGCGGTAACAGGCTCAAGGCCAATCACTCCCTTAGGGAAGCACTTGGCAAACTTCTTGGCATCTTCGCCGATAATGGGACGCTCGATCTTGATATCGGGGAGGAGGCGGTACGACGCGGTAGCGACAGGAGAGAACTTGGCGTGATCAGCACCAATACCCTTGACACAGTGCAGTTCCATCTCGATCTTCTGGCCGGGCCGGAGCTTGGCGATCAAGATATCCGGGTTGACAGGTGCGATGGCACCGTCGCCGACGAAGAAGTCCTCCTGACGACCGACTGGGTGGAACATGAGGTCCTTGGCGTAGACGTGGGCGTTGGTATAGAGTTTGCGGGGGTCCTGTTCGTCCTTGTCCGCGTACTCGTTCTTATAGCACTCAACGTCAAGGCGGAGCACAATGGTGTTGAAATCACAAGCACCGCTGCCGGGCTCATCGTCTGATTCCTTCTTGACCCAGTGCATCCAGTTGATTCCCTCCACGGAACCCTTGAGCGGGACCAGGCCCAGTCGTGATGCGAGGACTTCGTCTTGAATAACCGAAGTGTTGTTGTGAATGAAGCAGTCTTCGATGGCGATGGTCGGGATCTCGGCCATGAGGATACGGCGGAAAGCATTGGCGACGGCGGCGTCGAGTCCGATTAGCGAGAAGGAAGACTCGAACCGGTCATTGCGGTGGAACTCGACCTGGAAGCCCTGTTCGTTATAATCGTTAGATGGGCTCAATCCAGGAATTGTAGCTTGCTTGTGAAAATCCAGCACTTACATTCTTGAATGTATCGAGCGCCCACTCATGCGACTCACCTGGCCAATGACCGGGAAAATCTGTGGAGGGGATGTTGGTAACGGTTTCCGGGTTGATGCCGATGATCTGAGACCATTAGTATTGAGAATTGAGTAGAATGGTAGTTGAAGCTTACACGGCGACGCTGCAGCTCCTCCTGCGAAGGGACAAGAGGCGCCATGGTGGGCAGTATGTGAGTCTGGTGAAGGTTGAAGGTAAAGTCCGCGATCACCGATAAGAGGAATTTCTCGAAGCAATTTTCTGTGTGGCCTGAGGCAGCAGGTGGTCTTTATTCCGTGTGCTGCAGGAGGTGGTTACATAATCATTTATGTGAAAATGCCAGACACTAAGCCACATTCAGCCTAGCCCAACACTAACACCAACACAGTATAGTGGCCCTCATAGGCCAACCAGCGCACGGCTGATGACCCAAGCAGCTCGGCACGTGACGGCCCAAAATGCGCGACTCCCAACTTCGTTCACCAGGTTTCCTACCCGCAGCGAGCCATCTCCACCCATTGAATGCGGCTGGATTGAGGATCATCTCCCCTCTTTTCCCTCTAGGACCCCCTACTCTCTATCCTCCATGGCCGCTTCTTTCGCTCGCCTGGCGGGCAATGCGCCCAAAAGGCTCTGCCTCCGCCCCTCCTCGCTCAACACATCCATTCCTCGTTCCCGCTCGATAGCCACCTCGGTTCCTCGTCGTCAAGCCGAGCCTACCAGCTACCAAGCCACCAAGCTTGTTCAAACCGACCCGACCTTCACCCATTTCGCCAACAAGGGTGCGCCCGAGGACCCCGAAGCTGCCGCTCTGGAATCTGAGGCCGAAGGGATTGACCGCAAGATCCGTCACTACACTGTCAACTTCGGTCCCCAGCATCCAGCTGCTCACGGCGTGCTCCGATTGATTCTGGAGCTCAATGGTGAAGAGATTGTTCGATCCGATCCCCACGTCGGTCTGCTTCACCGTGGTACCGAGAAGTTGATCGAGTACAAGACCTACATGCAGGCCCTACCTTACTTTGACCGATTGGACTATGTCTCTATGATGACAAACGAGCAGTGCTTCTCCTTGGCTGTCGAGAAGCTGCTGAACGTTGAAATTCCGGAGCGTGCGAAGTGGATCCGTACTTTGTTCGGCGAGATGACTCGTGTCCTGAACCATCTCATGTCCGTCCTGTCCCACGCTATGGATGTTGGTGCATTGACTCCTTTCCTGTGGGGTTTCGAGGAGCGTGAGAAGCTCATGGTGAGTACCCGGGCCTTGCCAATTGTGTCCGCCAAGACATGATGTGCTGACGTTTCGGATGCTTTAGGAATTCTACGAGCGTGTCTCTGGTGCCCGTCTTCACGCTGCCTACGTTCGCCCCGGTGGTGTTTCGCAGGATATTCCTCTTGGTCTTTTGGACGACATCTACCAGTGGGCCACTCAGTTCGGTGACCGTATCGACGAGACCGAGGAGCTGCTCACGGATAACCGTATCTGGAAGGCCAGAACCCAGGGTGTCGGTGTTGTCAACGCTGCCGATGCGCTCAACATGAGTTTCACTGGTGTTATGCTCCGTGGCTCTGGTGTCCCCTACGATATCCGCAAGTCGCAGCCCTATGATGCCTACGGCCAGGTCGAGTTCGATGTTCCCGTCGGTGTCAACGGTGACTGCTACGACCGTTACCTCTGCCGTATGGAGGAGTTCCGCCAGTCCCTCCGCATTATTCACCAGTGTCTGAACAAGATGCCTGCTGGCCCCGTCCGTGTGGAGGACTACAAGATTTCCCCTCCTCCCCGTGCCGCTATGAAGGAGAACATGGAAGCTCTCATTCACCACTTCCTCCTCTTCACCAAGGGTTACTCCGTGCCCCCTGGTGAGACCTACTCAGCCATCGAGGCCCCCAAGGGTGAGATGGGTGTGTTCCTGGTCAGTGACGGCAGCGAGCGGCCATACCGCTGCAAGATCCGTGCTCCTGGTTTCGCTCACTTGGGTGGTTTCGACCAGGTGTCTCGTGGTCATCTTCTGGCGGATGCTGTCGCTATTATCGGTAAGTTTTCTCTATTCAATGACCATATAAGCATAACTAACATTGACTCTCTAGGTACCATGGATCTGGTGTTTGGTGAGGTTGACCGGTAAACATATTGGCAACGCAATAATAAAAAAAGAAAAACAAAACCCGAGGAAAACCTTCAATGGCACCCTCTTAGATGGTTAGATTCGCCTGTGCTGGGGGACAAATCAGAAAAGAGGAACCACCTATTTCCTTCCTCAATGTGATCAACCCTGGATCTTTCGATGCTACCCAGGGGTTACCAAATGCTCCATGTTTTCTTCCCATGGCGTTGTTCTATTATGTCCTGTCCGTCTCCTTTGTCTGTTTTTTCTACTACTGCTTCATATAAGCCCTGTGTATAGTGAACATTTGTTTCTTTTTTCGAGATTCGTTCGAGTGTAGGGTTTGTAGGGCTAGAGATTTGTCTAGACCGGCAAAGTTACCTTGCAAATATGTCTGCGAACCCATGCTATGTCGATATATATCGGGACGGAGCTATCAAGATATATATGCCCACATTGACCGAAATAACCGAGAAGTAACCAAAATTATTGCACACAGTTTGTATCTCAATTAGCATTAAAGCTAGAGGCTTGTTAGCAATCTACTGGAAGTCGATTGGATTTCGATTTAAAGAAAGTCTCGTTGTCACGTTCGCTTCTCAACGTGGACAACAGGAAAATCACTGTCCAAAGAAGACAAACCAGTAGAGCATTGAATCCAGCATGTTAACTAGTTTCTAGATTGATCTTAATATGGCCCTCGCCTACTTACAAGTTATACTGCTCGGCAATCCCCGCACCGAGGTTGGAGTATGCGATGATCACCGAATCGGCTATATGCTAGTGCACGAGATACAAAAAGATCCAGCGGGACAAGTAAATTCACAAGTTGCATAGATCGGGATCAAAAATTTAAAGATGGGCGGCCAATCAACATACTCTTCTTCATCAATTATATACCCTAAGTGGTTTGGGGGCTCTGCGTCCTGCATGGCTGTGCTTGTTTCACATCCTTTGGATCTAAGTGAGTTTGCCTGCCAATCGTCCTGTCTTTTATCAAATTCACTAATAATTCTAGTCAAGGTCAGAATGCAGATGGAACCTGGTGGTGCGAAAGCTGGCACTTTCGCTAGCTGCGTTCGAATTGTTCGGGGAGAGGGTGTACTTGCACTTTATAATGGGGTAAGTTGGAACTATTAGATGGATAGAAAGCAAAGGCTTATAATTCCAAGCTCTCAGCAGGTTTCATGAGACAGTGTAATGGGACGATTCTTTCTTATCTCTTTCCAGTTGATACTTACGATACTTACCTACTCGACAGTAACTTATGGCTCCGTCCGCATCGGCCTCTATGAAACATTGAAGGACAAAGCAAAAGCGAACAACTTTCCCGCATCACCTCCAGTGCTTGGAGCTTTAGCAGGTATTTCTGGGTTCGTCGGCGGAATATTCGGAAATGCCTCAGACATAGGCAATATCCGAATGCAGAACGACGGCTCACTGCCTCCCCATCTTCGCCGGAACTACCGACATGTCTTTGATGCATGGGGTCAAATTAATAGACAGGAAGGTTGGAAAGCTTTTGGGCAAGGATTGTGGCCTAATGCTTTCCGCTGTGGTTTAATGACCAGCTGCCAGCTTGCTTCCTATGACAGTTTTAGGGAATTACTAGCAAGAACTACGGGTATTGATGGTAATAGCCCTGGACTGCAGGTGTTGGCTTCCTTCTTGGCAGCACTAGTGGCTACTACGCTATGCAGCCCGATTGATGTGATTAAAACGCACCTTATGGGATCATCGGAGAAGCAGGGAATCTTGGGGGTCATCAAGGGACTGACGGCAACAGAGGGAGCTAGATGGATATTTCGAGGATGGACTCCGAGTTTTGTCAGGCTGGGACCACAGACGATTGCAACGTTGGTACTTTTGGAACAGCACAAACGGATATTCAGGGGGTTGAAGGAAACAAGGACCCAGGCGATGGCTTTATAGAAGAATTAATAGATAGCCAATTTAAACCAGCAGACTTATAAAGACTCATTAGCAAGGTGGATTGCTCTACATGGTAATGCAGCTGCAACAAACACTGTATGCATGCTGCATTGGGCAATCAAAAAAAAAAGAGAAAAGGGAAATACGCGCAAATTAGGTCCTTTCAAGAGCTGCAAGGCCCTAAGAACTATGTTTCGTATAATTTGGACTTCAGAAGAAAGGGGGTGTGCCTAATCTGATTGATATTTCAAAAGTGAGCAAGTGACCGGCTATCGAAAGAGGCCAAACGCTACATAGATTTCACCAGTTTAAAGTGCTCAGCTGTCTTGTATATGAATTGCTGAACGAGCTTGAAGTTGACCATCTCCAAAATTCATACCGTGCATAAGCCTGACTACCACTTCATTGCTTCAACCGTGATGCCCTCATCCGCATACGTAATATCGACCCAGGCTCTTGGGTCCTACTCATGATTTTGCCACTAGACTACTGCTCAAAATGTTATGTTCTCGTCTCCATAGTTGGCTTGTTTAAGTGTCCTCATTGGGTTCAACCGGGATATAGTGCCACGGATTAGCAGAGATTGATCTTTCCTAGGGAGAAAGAGGCACTAAAAGCGATGCCAAAGGAGACGCAGAAGGAGACGCAGAAAGAGGCGCAGAAAGAGGCGCAGAAAGAGACGAAAAACATTTTAAAGCATGACTACTCGCACTAAGATAAACTTACTGTGATATCCTCTACGCAGATGACAAGAATCGGAGAGTGTAGGGCTGGAGATTATTCAACTGCTTCAAATAAGCCACTGCGTGGTCTAGTGTGCTTCCGTATTATCACATCTAGGTCTACAGTGCCTGAAAATGTGGCTTGGAAGGAGGTCATGGTATGACTAGGAAGAGAGAGCCAATAATGCGCGGCTGGTGCATCGCGGTTTAGCCCTGATGTTGAATCGACGGCCTTAGGTCGTCAACCCACGATCCCATCCCACGATCCCGGGATATAGATCGTTTACACTTCGAAATTATCTCCCCTTCTCAACGCCCTTCACCCATTCTTCTTCCTGGTCCCTCTTCCTTGAGTCTTCTTGCACCAGGGACTTCCTTTTAGTACTATTCATCATAGCCTTGACGTGAGGCTTCTCCTGAAATTGATTCCTTCAAGGGCTTGATGACAATCGCTTCCACCATACACTCTGCTATCCCCTGGAGCCGCTCTTGAACCGGATCTCCCTAATCAGGTATGATATCAAGGCTTTTGGTCTTCCAGTACGATGACTGACTCGGAATTTTTAGTACTGATTCAAGTCTTCGTGCCATCGATCGTACAAGATCTCCTTGACCACATCTTCACACTCTCGATCGTACCAGATATCGTGAACCACATTGCTTCGACATAAACCCAAGATCATCTTTCAAATCTATCCCCTTGAAAAGGTAAGTTCTGGAAGAACATTATTAATGGGACTTCAGACAGGCTGACTCGGAAACATCTAACAGGATCCCTCGTCTCGTTTCATGCAGAAAAGAGACCGTTGATATTGAGGCACTTTCTTTTCCCGTTCGTGAAATCGACTGCGCATTGTCTCTTGCCCCAAGGACCAAGGTATGCATGACAAAATTATCCAATATTACTTGCAAATAACTAACAGTTCTAATAGTTGAAGAAAAATCCCATGAACCGTCGAGTCTATCGAAACAAAATTGATACAATGGCGGACACTCCCAACCGCGACGATGCCCTAATCCGCGAGACTATTCAAGAACGCGGAAACATTCAAAGCCACGAAGATGTTCAAAGTGGTGAGGATACTACAAGTCCTGACGATACTGTGAATGGCATGGATTCTCCAATTCAAGCGGGTCTCCAAAGCCATGAAGCGACTCAAAGCCACGCAGACACCCAGCACAATGAGGACGCACAAGGCCAGCAGGATGCTCAAAACCAAGTGCAGACTGAGATTAAGGGAGAGATTCTACGCAACGAGACTGAGCAAATGTCTCCCCATCCTCCAATTCCTCCTTTGTTCACCCTCCCATTGGAGCTACGCCGCATGATCTGGCGTCAGCTGATTCCTCGCGGCTTGTCAATTGAGGTCTCGCGCCGCTTCCGACCCTTCGGGGTGGAACCCATAGTCTCGACCTACGACTGGGACGCCGAGGATCTGTTTGGCAACCAGATTCCTCGGTGGACAGGTATCCTCACCATCTGCAAGCAGATGAGTGAGGAGTGCCTCGACATCCTCTACGGGGAGAACCTATTCGAAATCTGGGTGGCCGATGATGCAGAGATTAGCATGAAGAGGTTCTTTGGCAAGGCAAACCTCCGACGATTGCGTTACGTCGTCGCTATCTCTCACACGGCCTCCGGTTTCGATAAGGGGACCCCCGAGCCTGACCGTCACTTCTGGGAAACAATTTTACCCGGTCTGACGGATTTCAGCTGGAGGATGGAGGCCCCGTCGTCCCCCTTGGACGACGAGTACCTTCCGGATGAGAAGATCCAGGGGATGTGGCGGGAGTGGACTGATACCCTCCTGACCTGCTTCAGTATGGGTCTTCGAGGCCGGACAGACGTGGATCTTGGCTATGAGGTGGGCTATCCAACCGAGCGGGTGGTGACGACCAAGCGGCATAGCATTGAGTTCCGGCGTGGGCCCTTTGTGGCCAAGAGAAAGTGAGAATACCCTGGGCCGGGAATGCCCCCAAATGTTTGTGTAACTACTAGTTAAGAGAAGAATGAGAGAGAGAATGCTGAATTTTCACTTGCTTTCATGTCACTTTGTAATGACTTAGTCTGAGAAGTTTGCTTATTTCTGGATGTAGGAATGTTACAGACCATATAAGGGTAGGAAATAAGAGCGGATGCCTTAAAGAAAGCGAAACTATTAAGATTAATTGATAGTAGGGATGGCATTATATATTCATGATGGGAATCACTTTAGAACTGAAATTAGGGCTTATATCTAACAATTCTTCGTTAGTGAATAAGGGGCTATTCTATTCCTTCAAAATGTTTTTAGCTTTAGGTCACTTGAAAATAGCAAGAAGAAGCTGTATAGGAAAGGGATATATGACCAAGAAGTCAAGTTCTTATTTAAACGGCTTTAGGAATGCCGAAGGGCTTTACATGACCTAGTCTTATAGTATCTGAGGTTAGCAACAGACTGCCAGAACTTCTATACATAGAATCTACTGTAATCTATAGATATAAGGAACATTAGAGTCTAGCTTTGAAAAGAATAGATATAGGAAAAGAATGAGAAGGGACGAAAAGCTGCAGATTTGCAAGCATGAGCAAGAAGGCGCTACTACGCCTTTGTTCTCTCTATACCTCTGGTTTTCGTTTTCAATACTGTTCATCAATCATGTAATATTAAGAACAGACTAATCAAGCCACTGTATTATTTAATATGCCCTTGATAGCCACAGCATGCAAATTTGACTTGGAGAACTTATACTTCGACTGATGCCTGAGGATCACAAAGTGGCGTCACAAAGTTGTGGCGCAGTGCATGCAGGCCACGTTTTCTCCCAACAAGCCCTGTACAACTGGCAACCTCTGATTCGGACATAATATTGAGTATCTGGATCAGCTGTGTCATTGCGCATAGTCCAACTTGCTTGATACAGCCCCTTCTTACAGCTTCTGCGGCGTGTTGATCTCTGCATGCACGGGCTACACTGCCAATGATATCTGATTTCTACGGTATTCTCGTATTGCTTGACTGGAGACCCGGGGATAACCGATCTTCCTCGACAGAAGAAGGAGAAGAGTCATATTGGAGAGTTATTCGTTCGGAGTCGCCGGGCCATATCTGGTTGCTGGTTCGCAAGCCCAATGTATTGCCTAGGCGTACATCTTATTACATCTTATTATGCATAATTGTGATTGGCGGACTTTGTAGCCAGTGGTAAACGAGTAAAACAGGATGTTATAATGTATCTCCACGTTTTCATCTCAATAGCTATTGAGGGCTGAATATGGTATCGTGTTAAGTCATCAATACTTTTTACATTGCATATCGCTATGGCTCCCACGAAACGGAGAGGTCTAGTGTAGATTCGATCGATTCCACTGTTAGAAAGACATGAATACAAGTGAAGTTAGAGAAAGGTGGCCAGTGCAGTTGTCATATCACGTGATGATCCTGGACGCGCTCCCATTGTCGCGTTGATTGTCCTCTCCGTCCATTCGAGTTGTCTGGCCCCACATCGCATTCCTAACCTCATCTTTCCTTCTTCCCATCTCCGAATCCCCTCACCTTACCTCACCTTACTACATCTTCCAATCGCAACATGGCGACTGACTACAGCAAGAAGACCAACCCTGAGTTGGTCGAGATCCTCAAATCTCGATCTCTCCCTCACACCGGTAAAAAGGCCGATCTGATCTCGCGCCTCCAACAAGACGACGAAAGCAAACCTGCCGATGCTGCCGCCGCTGCTCCAGCTCCAGCCAAGACTGACACCGCCGAGGATGTCATCGACTGGGACGACGAACCTACAGAGACTGCCGTGAAGCCATCAACAGAAGCCGGTGCCGCAGCCATTGCTGCCGGTGGCCAAGGCGCTGTTGCCAACCCCGTCGCTGTCCCCAACCAGAAACTCGATGAGAACCCTGCCACGACCGATGACCTGAAGGTCGAGTCCACCGGCGCCGCCGCCGAAGTCGCCGCCCAGCCTGAAGCTGCCGTCGAAGAGAAGCCGGCTGTCGACTACACTCGCGGACTGCCCGCGACAGAGCTAGAGGCCGAGTTGCAGAAGCGCAAGGCGCGCGCCGAGAAGTTCGGCATCATCGAGGATTCTGAGACAGCATTGAAGGAGGCTACGAAGCAACTGGAGCGCGCAAAGCGGTTCGGTACCGGTGCCGAGGCCGAGATCACCCCCGGTGCGGGTGTTAGTCGCCTGGATCAGGCACTTCCTGACGAGCGGTCTCGCAAGAGGGGCCGCGAGGCTCGCGCCGACCAGGGCGGTCGTGGAGGCAAGAAGCGCGACACTGGCCGGAATCGTAACCAGCGACGCGGAGATGGAAACCGTGGAGATGGGAACCGTAACCGCGATGGCGGAAACCGGACCAATGCTGGTGTAAAAAAGCCCAACGCTGGCAATGGGAACAATGCTCCCAAGAACTGGAGTGAGAAGGACAATGCTGCTATGGAGGCTCGCAAGAAGCGATTTGCCGCTGCTGCTTAAGTGTACTTGCTTCTGGGTCAATCATCATTTACTTCATGGGCGTTTGTGTGTTGAGATGCTACTGGGAAATTTCGAGGCCATTCAATTCGATTTGTTTTAATATATGTGAATCTAGAAAGCTTTCTATATGTTTCGTTCCAAGTAGAGAGTAGTCAGCAGAGGTCATCCCCTGGGCCAAGGTTGGAATCCTTGGAGCTTCGAAATCTCAACTCTTACACAGACTCAAAACTCTTTTGAGAACTCAATCACCTGTTCTTCGCGGCGCTCAGTGTTAATTCCCCGGTGACGGCGAAGCTGAGTACTGCATTAGTCGCTTGTTCCTGCAGCAGCGCTCCGACCACTCGCAGCTTAAGCATGACCCAGAACGTGACTGCTGTGCTTGAGATCGACAAGCCTCAACATTGAGAGAACTCGGGTCTGAGCACACACTATTCTCTACGAGGAAACAGCAGGTATTTGAAATGGCATGTTCTGGCACTACGACTTCAAGCTTCATTGCCAGCATTACCGCCCTCCCCACTTGGCTCAGTTCCTCCCCGCGAATCGCAATCCACAAGTCACTTTTTTTTTAGAATTGGTGGCTTCAAGCTAACATCCGATACTCCTCTAAGGCCTGTTCATTGCTCGATCGCCCAGTGGGCCATCACAGCCCGTCTCCACATCCAAGGGTGCTCGAACATTGAATTCCCGGAGAAGACATGGGCTTCCCGAGCTGTCACTGGTCTGTGAATTTTACAAGACTACCGATTAGACTCGCCCCCACCTGCAGCGACCTCTTTACGTCCAGTGGATGGCATTCCCTGGTAAAGGCTCGGCTCGGGCCTGTTCCAAACAGTACGCAACTCTGGATGACCGTTGAGAAATCTTAGCTGAGACTCGATGTGTCTCAAACGTGATGCGGGTGGAAATGAACTGTTCCGGGAAGATATGAAGTATCCGGCGCCTAGTCGAACACATACGTCTCTTTGCATACGCATGGTCCCTTGAAACCACGTTGGGAAATTCTCCGAAAGTACGGGGAAGGCTTGGAGTTACGGGAGATACAAAAAAAGGAAAAAGCATAAATGAACAAAGGAAAACTCTTCGCGTCGATCATTCGAATCACGGATTTGTCTTCAAATCGGCGTCTCCGGATGTGTTGGCAAAGAGGCGAGAGAGACGCGAGCAGACTGGTTACCAACACGGGGTTGCTGCACGCTCAGCTTGAATGTACACCGCTCACCTGCGATCGGGTCAAAATTTGACGATTCTCCACTGAGTCACCCCTGTCACGTTGTGTGCTGATACAGTACTGCTTTGCCGCCGGGAGCCGATACCGTCGAGCCAACGAGACGCCTCTTACTGAGATCCCTGTGGGCCCGGTCGTTAGCCATGTGTGCGTGCGCAATGCATCCCGCTGGGGATTGCCCTGGTTATTTGTGGGAGTCACCTTTTTTGACTTTGGCCCATCCAACACTAGTTCGCACAGGCTATCTGGTCCTTTTGACAGGCTCGAAATTGTGCAGTCTCGACTCCCCCGATCTCGTCACAGAAATAGTTATAGTGTGCCAATGAGAGAAACGGCCTGCTTTTGTGGTATCGGGGCCGCCGTGCAAACCCTTCTCTATGGTGCGGTACAAGGGGTGGTTTGCCCCCACATCGAGGGGCATTTCTAGTCAGCACATAAATGCCTGGAGCCTTAATAATTATCGGGTTTCTCTCTTCGTTGTCTTTCAATTTATTTTTGACCTCTGACGTGGCTGGAAAACCCTGAGATCCAACGCCACATTGAGTGTGGCGAAGCAGCTGCAGCTTTTAGGCTTCGCCGATCC